>Ga0307474_10000649_pt1 | contig 24785 bp, 20 predicted proteins | sample atmos_gasesECM1C_2_FD_203312 | JGI IMG/M metagenome (GOLD analysis project Ga0307474, IMG submission 203312) | Hardwood forest soil microbial communities from Morgan-Monroe State Forest, Indiana, United States - atmos_gasesECM1C_05 | ecosystem: Environmental > Terrestrial > Soil > Temperate... | reverse complement strand
GCGCCTTGATCTGAGCCATGACGCCGGCGACAAATGCGTCGAGGTCGCCGCCTTCGAACAGAAAACCCGGAAGGCCTGCGGCCTTCGCTGCCTCGATGTCGCTCGCGCGATCGCCGATGACAAAACTGCCTTCGTACCGCACCGGCCAATGCGCCATGAGGTCATGGATCATTCCGGGGCTGGGCTTTCGCCAGTGATGGTCCTCAAGATATCCTTCGACCGAACCGTCGGGATGATGCGGGCAATAGCGGACGTCGTCGATATGCGCACCCTGTGCGGCAAGCTCCTCGCGCATCCAGTCGTGCAGGGTGTTGAGATCGTTCTCGGTGAAAAAGCCGCGCGCCACGCCGGATTGATTGGTGAAAAAGAACACGAAATAGCCGGCGTCGTTGAGCCTGCGGATCGCCTTTGCCGCGTTCGGCATCCAGCGGATGCGATCCTGCGTGCCCATGTAGCCGTCGTCGTGATTGACCACGCCGTCGCGATCGAGGAACGCGGCGGGCCTCGACGCGGAGCGGGCGGAATCGGCACCGCTCATTTTCGAGGGACCTCACGCAGCATGGCCTGTTCGATCGCGTCGCAAATGCCATGTGCGACCGCGAGGTGGATTTGCTGAATGACCGGCGTGTCGTCGCTGGGCGCGACCAGAAGATGATCGCAGAGCGCCCCAAGACTCTCGCCTTTCTTGCCCGTCATTCCCATCGTGACGATCCCGCGCTCGCGCGCCGCACTCAGCGCGGCCAGAATATTGGGCGAGCGGCCCGAGGTCGAAAGCGCGAGCAGCGCATCGCCGCGTCGGCCGAGAGCCGCGATCTGTCGCGCGAACACCTGTTCGAAACCATAGTCGTTGGCAATTGCGGTCAGGGCCGAGGTGTCGGTGGTCAGCGCGATCGCCGCGTAAGCCGGCCGGTCCTGCTTGTAGCGGCCGACGATTTCGGCGGCGATATGCTGGGCGTCGGCAGCGCTGCCGCCATTGCCGACGATCAGGAGCTTGTTGCCGCCACGCAGTGTGGCGGTGACGACTTCAGCGATCTTCCGCGCAACCGCAAGCAGGCGTGCGTCCTTGACCGCGTGCTCAAGGGCGGCGAGCGAAAGCGCCAGATGATTTCCAATCGGGTCCTTGGAATTTTGGCTCAAGCGATACCGTGAAAGGTTGAGGTCTTCATCCTTGGTAATGACGGCGCTGTCCCCGCGCAAGCCACTCAAGGTTAACGCGCGCCGATCCGGGCCTGCGCCAGCACGCGTTGGGCAATATCGACGACGTCGGATGCGGGTATTTCCCGCATGCAGCGATGGTCGTTCATGGTGCAGATCGGCCGATGACAGGGTTGGCACGGCACTACGGTCCTGGTCTGAACCGTTGCCGCGAGAGGGTTGAGCGGCGCCCAGTGATAAGGGCTGGTTGGGCCGAAAATGCCCATGGTCGGCGTCCCGAGCGCGGCTGCGACATGCATCAGTCCGGAATCGTTGGAGATCGCGAGCTGAGCTGCCGCCATTGCGAGAATGCCCGTGCGCAGGTCGTTTCCCGTGAGGTCGCGCACACGCGGGCCGCCCGTGGCCACGATTTCAGCTGCGAGAGCCTTTTCGCCGGGGCCGCCGACGACCCAGACGTCAAACCCTCGCTGGGCCAAAATCCGCGCGGCCTGTGCATAATAGGTCCAGCGCTTGGCGGGTCCGACCGAACCGGGCGCCAAGGCGACGGCCGTGGCCTGACCCAACCCGCCTATCTGCCGAAACCGATTGATTTCCTCTGGTGGCACCTTCAGCTGCGGCACCGGCCATTCCGTCGGCAGCACGGCGCGATCGGGCAGCGCCAGGACACCGATCTTGTCGATCATGCGGGGCAGGGTCTTTTCACCCCAGCGCCATCGGTTAATAAGGCCAAATCTCACCTCGCCGACAAAGCCCACCCGTTCCGGGATGGCTGCGAGCGTCGGCGCGATCGCCGATTTCCAGGTCCGGGGTAGGACGATGGCGGTGCCGTAATGCCTCGCGCGAAGCTTTTCTGCAAGCGCCCGTTGCTTGGCCAGGGCGAGCCGGCTGCGCGGCAGATCCCAGACGACGCCAGCGCGGACCCCCGGCATATAGTCGATCAGGGGGGCGCAGAGGGTCGTCGTGAGCAGGTCCACCGGCCGGTTGGGCCAGCGCTGGTTGAGCACGCGAACCAGGCTATGCCCACGCACGAAGTCGCCGATCCACATATATGGAATGATCAGGATCGGCCTTGTATCCGCGGCCTCCTCGATTGCCACATTAATATCTGAATCTATATTCATTTCTTATAGCAGGCGGCTGCATCCTTCTGCAGCCTTCGGTAACCGCTCCTCGCGGCGGGGTAAAGCCGGCAATGCGGCACTTTTCACTATGCCCGGCAACCCAAGTTGCCTGCAGGCAAGGAGTGGGGCAAAGCTGGCGGCAAATGGAGGGCAGGGCACGGAATGTTGCTGGTGACCGGCGGCGCCGGTTTTATCGGGTCGAATGTCGTGGCAGCGCTCAACGAGGCTGGCCGCACGGATGTCGTCGTCTGCGACGTTCTGGGCGAAGCCGGCAAATGGCGCAATCTTGCCAAGCGCCAGCTTGCCGACATCGTGCCTCCGAAAGAACTTTTGGATTGGTTGAAGGGCCGCCGGCTTGATGCGGTCATCCATATGGGCGCCATTTCCGAAACCACGGCGACCGACGGCGATCTCGTGATCGAAACCAATTTTCGTCTTCCCATGCGGCTTCTGGACTGGTGCTCGGCGAATCCGACGCCGTTCATCTACGCCTCCTCGGCGGCCACTTACGGCGACGGTACGCAGGGATTTGCGGACGATCGGTCGTCTTCTGCGCTCAAAGCGCTGCGGCCGATGAACCTCTACGGCTGGAGCAAGCATCTTTTCGACCTCGCCGTTTCCGAGCGCGCAAGCAGAGGCGAAAAACTGCCGCCGCAATGGGCCGGACTGAAATTCTTCAACGTGTTCGGCCCTAATGAATATCACAAGGGAACGATGATGAGCGTGCTGGCGCGGCGCTTCGACGAGTTGCGCGCCGGTCGTGTCGTAGAGTTGTTCAAGTCGCACCGCGAAGGCATCGCCGACGGCGATCAGCGGCGCGATTTCATCTATGTCGATGACGCCGTGCGCGTGGTGATGTGGCTGCTGGCGACGCCATCGATCTCGGGCATTTTCAACGTCGGCACCGGCAAGGCGCGCAGCTTCAAGGATCTGATGCTTGCGGCCTATGCCGCGCTGGGAATGCCTGCGAACCTTCGCTATGTCGATATGCCCTTGTCGATCCGCGACAGCTACCAGTATTTCACCCAAAGCGATGTCGCCCGCCTGCAGCGTGCCGGCTATAACGGCGGCTTCACTGTGCTCGAGGATGCCGTCGGCCTCTATGTCAAGGGCTACCTCGATCGCGCCGATCGCTATCGCTAAAGCGCGTCACGGATAACGGGAACCAATGTTCGATTTCGAAGCCCTGACTGATGCGATTGCCCGCAAGACCGTGCTCTGCGTCGGCGACCTCATGCTCGACGAATTCGTCTATGGCGAGGTGTCGCGGGTTTCGCCGGAAGCGCCCGCACCGGTGATTGCCGTGCAGCGGAGCGAAATCAATATCGGCGGAGCGGGGAACGTGGCGCGCAATGTGGCCTCGCTTGGCGGGCGCTGCATTTTCGTTGGCCTTGTCGGTGACGACGATGCGGGAGCCCAGCTTAAGGCTGCGCTTGCGAGGGAAGCCGGAATCGAAAGCTTTCTGGTTTGCGATTCGACCAGGCCGACCACGCGCAAGGTGCGCTTCGTCTCCGAACATTTCTCCACCCACATGCTGCGCGCGGATTGGGAGTTGGCACGACCGGCCGCGGCGGAAACCGAGCAGAAACTGATCGACGCGATTTTGCCGCTGGTGCCACGCGCCGACATCGTATTGTTGTCCGATTATGCCAAGGGGACGCTGACGGCGCGCGTGATCCGCAATGTCATCGATGCCGCGCGCAAGCTCGGCAAGGCCGTGATCGTCGATCCCAAAAGCCTCAATTTCGCGATCTATCGTGGCGCGACCCTGCTCACGCCGAACCGCAAGGAGTTCGCGGAAGCGACCCGAAGCCTCGCGGATTCGACCGAGAGCATTGCCTCTGCCGCACACGACGCAATCCAGCTTGCCGACTGCGAGGCCATTCTAGTCACGCAAAGCCAGCACGGCATGACGCTGGTGCCGCGCCAGGGTGAGGCGATCCATGTGCCGGCCCATCCGGTCAAGGTGCGCGACGTCTCGGGTGCCGGCGATACCGTTGCGGCGGTGCTTGCCGCCGTGCTTGCGGCAGAGGCGGACTGGGAAACCGCCTTGCGGATGGCCAATGCCGCAGCAGCGGTCGCGGTCGGCAAGAAGGGCACAGCCAGCGTGACATCGGCGGAATTGCGCCGGAAGATCCTGCCGCACGCGTTTTTGGCGGCGGAGGAAAAAATCGTCTCCGGTGGCGAGCTCGATGCGCGCCTTCTGGATTGGCGTAAGAACGCCTTGAGAATCGGTTTCACCAACGGCTGTTTCGACATCCTGCATCCCGGCCACGTCAAGGTTCTGACCGCAGCACGCGCCGCCTGCGACCGCCTGATCGTCGGTCTCAACAGCGACGCTTCGGCAAAGCGGCTGAAAGGCGAGGGCCGTCCGGTCCAGAACGAGCGGGCGCGGGCGGAGGTGCTCGCCGCACTCGAGGCGGTCGATCTCGTCGTGATCTTCGAGGAAGATACGCCGATCAGGTTGATTTCGGCGATCAGGCCGAGCGTGCTGGTCAAGGGCGGTGACTATACCCGCGAGCAGGTGGTCGGCCACGAGATCGTCGAAGCGCATGGAGGTGAAGTGTTGCTGATCGACGTCCTGCCGGGCTTCAGCACCACCTCGCTGGTTGATCGCGCTCGCGGAGGCAAAGCGTGAACGCGGTCGCAGGGGATTCTGTGGGCGCGCCGTTGTGGCGGCGATTGCGCGATCGAGCCGCCTGGACCGCGACCACGGATTTTTTCCTGATCCTGGTTGCGCTTACGCTGCCATGGTCGACGTCGCTGGTCGCGATCTTTGTTGTCGCGGCGCTGGTGACCATGGCACCGTTCTTCGATGCCAACGCTTTCCTGCAATCGCTCAAGCGTCCGGCCTCGCTGCTGCCGGTGGCGCTGTTTGTCCTTGCGCTGATCGGCACGCTCTGGTCGGACGTGCCGTGGGGCGCGCGGATTTACGCCGTTGGCCCAAGCGCAAAGCTATTGATGGTCCCAATCCTGTTTTATCATTTCGAGCGGTCGACGCGCGGCCTGCAGGTGCTCACGGCGTTTCTTACTTCATGCGTTGCATTGATGGCGATGTCCTGGCTGGTGGCGTTCGAACCGCACCTTGCGCTGAAATCCGGCGCCGGCTACGGCGTGCCGATCAAGAACTATATCGACCAGAGCCAGGAATTTGCCCTCTGCGCCGTGGTGCTGGCCTATCCGGTCGCCGGATTATTCCGCTCGGGAAGGATCGCGCCGGCGCTGTTCCTGAGCGCGATCGCCTTGAGCTTCGTCATCAATATGACCTTCATCGTGGTCTCGCGCACCGCGCTGGTGACGATGCCGGTGATGCTGGCCGTCTTTGCACTCCTGCATCTTGGATGGCGGAGCAGACTGGTCATCTTGTGCGCGGCAATCGTACTGGCGGGACTGGCATTTACGACCTCGCCCAAATTGCGCTCGACCATCGAAAGCTTCTCCAGGGAATACAAGGCCTATGAGGAGCAAAACGTGTCGACCTCGATGGGGCTGCGGCTGGAATTCTGGAAAAAATCGCTTCGCTTCGTTGCCGACGCGCCGCTGCTCGGTCACGGCACGGGATCGATCAAGGGGCTTTTCGAGCAGGCATCAACTGGTCCCTCGGGGGGCGCCTCCGCCGAGGTGATCGCAAATCCGCATAATCAGACACTGAACGTGGCGATTCAATGGGGCGTGCTCGGCGTGATCGTGCTCTATGGCATGTGGTTTTCGCACTTGATGCTGTTCCGTCAGGATGGCTTGATGGCCTGGATCGGATTGATGGTCGTGGTGCAGAACTTGATCACCTCGCTGTTCAACTCCCACATTTTCGACTTCAACGAAGGTTGGATATATGTTCTGGGCGTGGGCATCGCGGGCGGCAAGATGCTGCAAGCGGGCCGGCATCAAATCCCGGCAAACTTATCAATCTAGTGCCGCTTTCCATTTGAGGTTCCTAAGAAGATATTGCCGCAAGTGCTGCAGGAACTTCAAATGGGCGGTACTAGTATGCGTGCGCCGGATCAGCTATCAGAGGTGCCGCGAACGGGCCATGCCCGCCATCTTTGGTGACTGGTCAACGACATGATGCGCCTTTCGAATCTGACTTCGCGCAATGCGTTAATCGCGGCGCATGACGCGCTGGCAACCGCAGCCGCACTGTTGGGAAGCTTTTATCTTCGCTTCGAAGGCAATTTTGCCGATCGTCTGCCGCTGCTATTGAATATCCTGCCTTATTTCATCGTATTCAGTCTTCTCGTTTGCTACTTCTTCCGCCTGACGACGACGAAATGGCGGTTCATTTCGCTGCCCGACGCGCTCAATATCCTGCGCACCGCCAGCGTGCTGGCGCTGACTTTGCTTGTGCTGGACTATATCTTTGTCGCGCCGAACGTTCAGGGCGCGTTTTTTTTCGGCAAGGTCACCATTATCTTGTTCTGGTTTCTCGAGGTGTCGTTTCTTGCCGCCTCGCGTTTCGCCTACCGTTATTTCCGCTATACGCGCGTGCGGCGTCACGCCAGAGCCGAGGACGCCGCGCCCACGCTTCTGGTGGGCCGCGCTGCGGACGCTGAAATCCTGCTGCGGGGAATTGAAAGCGGCGCGGTGAAACGGATCTGGCCGGTCGGGCTGCTGTCGCCATCGCCTGCCGACCACGGCCAATTGATCCGCAACATTCCGGTGCTCGGCGGTATCGATGACCTGGAGGACGTCATCGCCGATTTTTCCAAGCGTAACAAACAGATCGCCCGCGTTGTGATGACGCCCTCGGCATTCGACCCCGAGGCTCGGCCCGAATCCGTCCTGATGCGCTCGCGCCGGCTCGGACTGATTGTCAGTCGCCTGCCCACGCTTGAGAGCGGAGATTTGCCGCGATTGACGTCGGTTGCGGTGGAGGACCTGCTGCTGCGGCCCAGCGAGAAGATCGATTATGCGCGTCTCGAGGCGCTGGTCAAAAACAGGGCGGTCATTGTCACCGGCGGGGGTGGTTCGATCGGTTCGGAGATTTGCGCCCGCGTCGTGACATTTGGCGCCGCGCGGTTGCTGGTGATCGAGAATTCCGAGCCCGCGCTCTACGCCATCATCGAAGCGCTCACGGCAAGTGGGGCCAGCGCCTCGATCGAGGGACGGGTGGCGGATATTCGAGACCGCGACCGTATCCTGCGGCTGATGAACGAATTCAGGCCGGATATCGTCTTCCACGCCGCAGCGTTGAAGCACGTGCCTATACTGGAACGCGACTGGAGCGAGGGCGTCAAGACCAATATTTTCGGCACCGTGAATGTTGCCGATGCGGCGTTGGCGTCAGGCGCAGGCGCAATGGTGATGATCTCGACCGACAAGGCGATCGAACCGGTTTCCATGCTCGGTCTGACCAAGCGCTTCGCCGAGATGTATTGCCAGGCTCTCGATCACGACCTCGCCGCCATGCCGGACGGCAAACCTTCGATGCGGCTCATCTCCGTCCGGTTCGGCAACGTGCTGGCGTCCAACGGCTCGGTGGTGCCGAAGTTCAAGGCCCAGATCGAGGCAGGTGGGCCGGTGACGGTCACCCATCCCGACATGGTCAGATATTTCATGACCATCCGCGAAGCCTGCGATCTGGTGATCACGGCCGCCGCACACGCGCTGTCGCCACAGCGCCCCGACGTTTCGGTCTACGTGCTGAACATGGGGCAGCCGGTCAAAATCGTCGAACTGGCCGAGCGCATGATCCGCCTTTCCGGCCTCCAGCCCGGCCACGACATCGACATCGTCTTCACCGGAATGCGCCCGGGAGAACGCTTGAACGAGATTCTGTTCGCGCACGAGGAGCCGCCGCTCCAGATCGGCGTTGCCGGTATCATGGCGGCCAAACCCAATGAGCCGCCGATGCAATCGATGCGGAAATGGATCGCCGCGCTCCAGCAGGCGATCGTCAGGGATGACCGGTCCACCATCAAGGCCGTGCTCAGGGATGCCGTCCCCGAATTCGGGTCGAACGCCGCCTGAACTATTTCCCGGAATGGACTTGCGAAAACCGGTGCAACAGGAATGCGACCGCGCCGGCGCCGATCGCGATGAGCGCAACCTCAAACGTCGATGACTGTATCCTGGTCGAGGCAATCGCCAGCGCCGCCAGCACGAGGTTGAGCGCGAACACCGCGCTGACCACGCTGATGACCGAAAGGCCGTTGTCGGTCGCGCGCTGATAGAAATGCGAGCGATGCCCGGTCCAGAACGGCTCGCCGCGCGCGATCCGGCGCATAAGCGTCAGGGTCGCATCCGCCAGGTAATACATCGGCAACAGCAACGCTGCCGCGATTTGCGCATGCCAAGCCAGTTGCAACAGACACCAGCCGAGCAGAAGGCCGATCGGCAGGCTGCCGACATCTCCGAGAAAGATCGTCGCGATCGGCCGATTGAACGGCGCAAATCCGATCATCGCGCCGCACAGCGCCGCGGCAAGGATCGAAGGCGATTGGGGGAATTCCCCGATCGAGCCCAACGCTATCATGGTACCCGTGATCGGCACGACTTCTGCGACTGTCATCCAGTCAAGGCCGTCCATGAAATTGACGAGATTGACAAACCAGAGGCCTGCAAGCAGAAGCAGGCCCCGCTCGATCCAGAACGGGACAGCGGGCACGACGCGAAAATCGGCCGGAGCGGCAGCAAGGATCGCAGCGACCGCGCTCGCCTGCAGCACCAGCCGCGTTACGACCGACAGGGACTTGAGGTCATCGGCAAAGCCGACCACCGCAATGAACAGCGTGGCAGCGAAAATAGCCGTCGGGAAATCTGCGCCGGACGTATCAACCCGGGCGATGATGGCGCCTGCCACCGTAAGCGTCGCCGCAACCACCGCAATCCCTGCACCTTGCGGCGTCGGGAGGCGATGCGAAGACCGCCCGTTCGGCCTGGCGAGGGCGTATTTGAGAAGCAGAGGCCGGACAATGCGAATCAGGGCCGTTGACAGCATCGCCGCCGCCGCCATCGCCACTAACGTCCACATTCCGGAGTTGCTCATATTTGCCGCCGTTACTCCGGCACCCCGATCGGCTTTGCGCCCTTGGAGGCCTTCTCGGCGGAGACGATCCACACCAGACCGCCAAAGGCGCCGACAATGAACGACACCGCGCCATACAAGAGCGAAATATTGATGCCTTCATTGCTCATCAGTCCGGCATATCCGAAAGCCAGCCCCATGGTGGCCTCGCGCACGCCCCAGCCGGCAATCGAGATCGGTAGCATCGTGATCAACATTACCGGCGGGACCAGCTGGAAAATCTGTCCAAACGCCACTGGCGCTGCGATCGACTGCACGACGCACCAGGCGATGACCACGGCCAGAACGTGGACCAAAAGTGACAGCACCGCGATTTTCGGCCCGCTACGCCTGGAAAAAATCACATGGTTGGCGATCACAGCGCAGGCATGAATGTGATGTGTGCCCCACCATTTCTTCAGCCAGGGCCAGGGCAGCACGCCGATCAGGAGAAATCCCGCCCCGCCGGCGAGCGCGGCAAAATCGACGAGCAGCAGCGCATAACGACCGTATGGGTCGCCGATCAGGTGATAGCTCCACGGCAGGCTGGCCACGATGATGACCGCCAGCGCGATCAGGCCGATGGCGCGGTCGACAAAAATGGAGTAGGTCGCCGCGCGCCATCCGGCACCGGCACGCGCTACCAGCCAGAGCCGGACCGCGTCGCCCCCGATCGATGATGGCAGCGTCTGGTTGAAGAATGTCCCGATCAGATTGTAGCGCATCGCCTGCCGGACCTGCAGCGGCGCGCCGCATTCCGCGCTGACGATGCGCCAGCGCAAGACGCCGACGAAAATCTGAAAGAAGGTCACCGCGACCGCAAGGGCAATCCAGCCCAGGCTCGCGACATCGATGCGCGAGGCGAGATCGGCAAAATTGGCCTTGCGGAGCGCGAAATAAAGCAGCGCCGCCGATACCAGTATCTTTATTGCTGAGAGCAGGAATCGGCGCATTTCGCCCGCGTTCGCCAAGCCTGGAGGAAAGCCAAAAAAGCGGCGCAACCCCACCTGCGCCGAACTTCGGGCGCCTTGGTATGGGCTAAAAGCCGATCTTGCAATAGTCGCCTGACGGGTATTGCCGGCCCCTCGGCAGTGCGCTTAAAGGGTCCTTATAACCCCCTGAAGGTCGGACGGCTTTCCGGGGCTTGGGGCCGTCGGCGATCACCCACAGGAAGAGTTAAGGTTAGTGGCGCGGTTCCCGCCGAAGAAGTTGGGACGAGCGGCAAGGCGGGATATGTTTGCGTTACAGCTTCATGGCATCCTCAAGCGCTAAATGGACTTCTTGAAGAAATTTTTTGGTTCGAAACCCTGTTGAGGGCGGCGTGCGCTATCTGATGTTCTGGTTCTGGCCGCAGGAAAGTGTGGGGTGCTGATGGGAGGTAGAATTGTTCCACTGATCATGTGCGGCGGCGCCGGGACGCGGCTGTGGCCGGCATCGCGCGAGGTTCGCCCCAAACAGTTCCTACCCTTGTTCGGCACGCGTTCGACCTTCCAGGACACGATCCTGCGCGTCTCTGAGCCTGCACTATTCGATCGCCCCATCGTCATTACCAACGCCGCCTATCGCTTCATGGTGCTTGAGCAACTGGCCGAGATCGGGATTGAGGCCGATATCCTGCTCGAGCCGATGCGGCGGGATTCGGGACCTGCGATTGCCGCAGGCGCGGTGTTCGCACGAATGCGGGCCGAGGATGCCGTGGTTCTCGCGCTCGCCGCTGATCACGTCGTGCGCGATAACGAGGCTTTTGTCGCGGCGTGCCGCGAAGGGCTCGCAGCAGCCGAGGCGGGGCGCATCGTGACCTTCGGCGTTCGACCCGAGCGTGGTGCCACCGAATACGGCTACATCAGCCCCGGCGAACTGGTCTCCGGCAAAGTCCAGGCGGTCAAGCAATTCGTCGAGAAGCCGGATCCGGCGACCGCCGCCGAATACATCAAGGCCGGTTATTTCTGGAACAGCGGCAATTTCATGTTTCGCGCCGCGGTCCTGCTCGACGAATACCGCGCCCTCGATGCTGAAAGCATCCGAGCGGTCAGCGACGCGGTCACCAAAGCCGGCCGCGACCTCGGATTCGTGACGCTTGATTCGAATGCGTTTGGGTCGGCGAAGCCGATTTCGATCGATTACGCGGTGATGGAAAAGACCGCGCGCGCCGCCGTCGTCCCCGTTGCTTGCGGCTGGTCCGACGTCGGCTCATGGCATGCAGTTTGGGAATTGTCGAACAAGGACAGCCAGGGCAATGCCGCGCATGGCGTGGCCGTGTTCGAGGATTCGCGCAACTGCAACGTTTCGACCGACAAGGCGCTGGTAGCATTGGAGGGCGTCGACGATCTCGTCGTGGTGGCGACGCAGGACGCGGTTCTGGTGTCGCGTCAAAGAGACGCCAACGGATTGAAGCGCCTGGTAGCGAAACTGAAGACGGTCGCGCCGCAGGTGACGGAGGATCACCTGAAGGTGCATCGCCCCTGGGGTTCGTATCAATCGGTCGATATGGGCGACCGTCACCAGGTCAAGCGCATCATCGTCAAGCCCGGTGGCCGGCTTTCGCTGCAGAAACATCATCACCGCTCCGAACACTGGATCGTGGTGCGCGGCACCGCGCGGGTGACGGTCAACGAGGACGTCAGGATCGTGCACGAGAACGAATCGATCTATATCCCGATCGGCGCGGTCCACCGGTTGGAGAACCCGGGCAAGATTTCGCTGGAACTGATTGAGGTCCAGACGGGCAGCTATCTCGGCGAGGACGACATTATTCGCATCGAGGACGATTACCGGCGCTCATGAAGTGGTCGGAAATGGGTCTGGCTAGCTTGGCCTCCGTGGCGTATTATGAATGTAATTCTTTGAATCAAAACGTGTTTGGGTTCTTTCGCCAATCAATCGCCACACTCAGGCTGACGTGCTAGAGAACCGGCGGCGCCCCGGGGGTGAGTTCGGGTGCTACTTACGGGTTTGGGGGTTCGATTAGATGGTTTCCAAGACATCCTCGTCTGGTCAGAAGGCCGAGGCAAAGCCTGCGCCTCGCATCGGCGTGATCGGTGCAGGCATCATGGGCAGCAATCATGCCCGCGTGCTGGCCGGTTTGCCCGATGTCAGATTGGTCGGTGTCGTCGATCCGCTGCCGGAGCACCGCGCGCGTGCCACTGACTTCGCGGGCTGCCGTGCCTTTGCAAGATTAGATGAATTGTTCGCCGAAGGCGTCGATGCGGTGACGGTCGCAGCTCCGACGCATCTCCACCACGAGATCGCGCTCGCCTGCATCGAGCGCAACATCCACGTCCTTGTCGAGAAGCCGATCGCCTCGTCGGTGGAGGAGGGGCACGAAATCGTCGCTGCCGCCCGCCGCGCCGGCGTGACGCTGATGGTTGGTCACGTCGAACGGTTCAATCCGGCGGTGGCCGCCGTCAAGCAGGCGATATCTGGTGAGGACATCCTTTCGATCGCGATCACCCGCGTCGGGCCTTTCCCGCCCCGCATGTCGAATGTCGGTGTGGTCATCGATCTTGCCGTGCACGATATCGATCTGATCCGCTGGTTTACCGAATCCGACATCGTCGAAGTGCAGCCGCAACTTTCAAGTGCGGTCGCCGAGCGCGAGGATATCGCGCTGTTGCAGTTCAGGACGGCCTCGGGCGTGCTTGCCCATATCAACACCAACTGGCTGACGCCGTTCAAGGCGCGCAGCGTCACGGTGGCGACGCGCGGCAAATATGTGATGGGCGATCTGCTCACCCGTCAGGTGACCGAGTGCTTCGGCTTCAAGCCGGACGGCAGCTATTCGATGCGCCATCTGCCCGTCGGCCATGATGAGCCCTTGCGCGCCGAATTGATCGCCTTTATCCGCGCCGTACGCAGCGGCAGCCAGCCCGCGGTGACCGGCGACGAAGGCGTCGCCAGCCTGGAAATTGCGATCCGTTGCCTCGAAAGTCCCGCCAGGCCTGCGGTAGCTTCTCACGCCCTCAAGGGACCCCGGCGCGTCGTCGGCTAGGCCGCTTCGATAAGATGTCGCGCTCTCAAAATCTGCAAGGCAAGATGAACCAGCACACGCGCCCCGATCCGGTCCCCTTCATCGACGTCGCCGCGCAGCGCCGCAGGCTGGGCAAATCCGTCGACGAGGCGGTCGCGCGCGTGTTCGCGCATTGCCAGTTCATCAACGGTCCGGAGGTGACCCAGCTCGAGGCGGCGCTTGGCGCCTTCTGCGGGGCAAAGCACGTGGTGACCTGCGCGAGCGGCACAGATGCGCTTCTGATGGTGCTGATGGCAAAAGGCGTCGGTCGGGGCGATGCGGTGTTCTGTCCGTCGTTTACATTCTGTGCGACCGGGGAGGCGGTGGCGCTGACCGGCGCGACGCCGGTGTTCGTCGACGTCGAAGAGGCCACTTTCAATATCGATGTCGCCTCGCTCAAACGCGGCATTGCGACGGCGAGAAGGATCGGCCTCAAACCGCGAGGGATCATTCCGGTCGATCTGTTCGGCCAGAGCGCCGACCATGATGCTGTCGGTGCGGTCGCACAGGCCGAACGGCTGTTTGTGCTGGATGACGCGGCGCAGGCGTTCGGTGCAAGTTACAGGAGCCGCCGCCTGGGCGGCTTCGGCATCGTCACCGCGACCAGTTTCTTCCCGGCAAAGCCGCTCGGCTGTTTCGGCGACGGCGGGGCGATTTTCACCGACGATGCCGAACTCGCCGAAATTTTGCGCAGCGTCCGCGTTCACGGGCAGGGTTCGGACAAATACGACAATGTTCGCCTCGGCCTCACCGGGCGGCTCGACACCATCCAAGCGGCGGTGCTGATTGAAAAGCTGAAGATCTTCGAGGACGAAATCGCCGCGCGCAACCGCGTGGCGGAGCGTTACGCGCGGGGCCTCGGCAATGTCGTGACGGTGCCGCATCTTGCGAGCGGCTCCACATCGGTCTGGGCGCAGTACACCATCCGCCTGCCGAAGGGCACCGACCGCGATGAATTCGCCGCGGTTCTGAAAGCGCAGGGCATTCCAACCGCCATCTACTATCCGAAATCGATGCATCAGCAGACCGCGTACCGGGATTTTCCGGTCACCGACGGCGGCCTGCCAGTCAGCGAACGTCTGTCGTCCGATGTGATCAGCCTGCCAATGCACGCCTATCTCGACGAGCCGACGCAGGCGCGAATCATCGAGGCCGTGCGTGGGTATTTTGCAACCTGATTGTGTTGTTTTGAAGTGCGAGCCTTCACACGCTCGACACTCTGATGGAATCGCACTGCCTGCCGCACAGCCCACCTCGCCCCGCTTGCGGGGAGAGGTCGGAGGCGGCGCGTAGCGGCGTCTCCGGGTGAGGGGTCTTTCGAAGAGCGCGGCCTATCGAGACTCCCCCTCACCCTAACCCTCTCCCCGCAGGCGGGGAGAGGGGAGAACATCCGCTTCAAAGTAAGCGTATCATGCTTTAGAAGCACCGGATGCTCGGTCGTATCTTCACCGTCGGCGGCTACACGCTTCTTTCGCGGCTGACCGGATTTGCCCGCGACATCATGCTCGCGGCGGTTCTCGGCGCGGGTCCCATTGCGGATGCGTTCTTCGTGGCGCTGCGCCTGCCCAATCACTTCCGCGCGATCTTCGCCGAAGGCGCATTCAACGCCGCTTTCGTGCCGGCCTACGCGCACGTCCATGGAGAGCGGGGCGAAACTTCGGCCAAATTGTTTGCCGACCGCATCTTCACGCTGCTGTTTGTCTCGCAACTCGTTCTGCTCGTCGCTGCCTTGCTGTTCATGCCGCAAGCCATCAGCGTCCTGGCGCCAGGCTTTACCGAGGATGCCGAACAGCGGCAGCTCGCGATCGAACTGACGCGGATCACCTTCCCCTATCTGCTCCTGATCACGCTGGTCACGCTCTATGGCGGCATCCTCAATGTGATGCAGCGCTTCGCCAGTGCCGCGGCAGCGTCGATCTTTCTCAATATCTCGATGATGGCAACGCTGGCGCTGGCCGCCTTCTTTCCCACCCCCGGTCACGCGGCCGCATGGGGCGTCCTGATCTCGGGCTTCTTGCAATATTTCCTGCTCGCAGGTGATCTCGCCACCCATGGCGGTTTGCCGCGCTTCGCCGCGCCCAAATTGGATGAGGATGTCCGCGCTTTCTTTCGCGCTCTGGGCCCTGCGACCATCGGTTCGATGGGCACCCAGGTGGCGTTGTTCGCCGATACCATCATCGCAACCTTTCTGCCGGCAGGTGCACTGTCGGCGCTCTATTACGCCGACCGGCTCAATCAGCTTCCGATCGGGGTGATCGGGATCGCGATTGGCACGGTCTTGCTGCCGGAAATGTCACGCCGGCTGACGTCGGAGGATCACGAAGGCGCGCTTGCCGCGCAGCGCCGCGCCTTCGATTTCACGTTGCTGTTTTCCTTGCCGTTCGTGGTCGCGTTCCTGACCGTTCCCGATCTCATCATGCGGGCAATGTTTGCGCGCGGCGCCTTCACCAAGGGCGATGCTGCGGCCGCGGGCGCGACGCTGGCGGCCTATGCAATCGGACTGATTCCGTTTGTGCTGATCCGAAGCGCGGTTGCGACATTCTACGCGCGCAAGGACACGGCGACCCCGGTGAAGGCGGCATTGATCGGCGTTGCCGTCAATGTCGTGTTGAAAATCGCGCTGGTTAAATCCTTCGCGCAGGTCGGTCTTGCATTCGCGACCGCGGTAGGAGCCTGGATCAATCTGGCGCTGGTGATCGCGTTCGCAGTGCGCGCCGGTTATCTAAAGCTTGATTCCACGCTGGCGCGCCCGCTTGTCAAATTCGCCGCGGCGTCCGTGCTGTTGGGCGCGGCGCTGTGGCTTACGGCGAGACTTTCGGGCATCTATCTTGTAGGTCTGACCGCGTTGCGGGATGAGACCACATTCCTGGTGCTGATCGTCATCGGCGCGCTGGTCTATGCGGGATCGATCCTGTTGTTGTTCGGCCGGACGTGGCTCCGGTCGCTGGTACGCGGCTAAGGCGCGTTGCAAGGCGAGAGTTGCCCAAACCCTGGTCAGCTTGTCATTCCGGGATGCGCCATAAGGCGCAGACCCGGAATCTCGAGATAATCATTTCTCCATCCACCTACTGCGTCGCATCAAGAAAACTTGTCAAGACGCGCAGGCATTTGCGCTGCATCTCGATCCGCTGCAATATGGGCCAGACACGCGCGCGCGATCGGCCGGATCGTGCGCCGTTTGAACAATTCAGGGCGCGGCCTACATCGCGCAATATAAAGTGGTGACAGGATGGCTCCGATCAAATTTGGCGTCGGTCAAAGCGTGCTTCGCAAGGAAGACGATGCGCTGATCCGCGGCAAGGGCCGCTACACCGACGATTTTGCGCCAAAGCCTTCACTGCATGCGCTTGTGCTTCGCTCGCCGCATGCGCACGCGAAATACAAGATCGACGTCGCGGCCGCCCGCAGCCTGCCCGGTGTCGCCCTGATTCTCACCGCGGAGGATGTTAAGGATCTCGGCGATCTGCCGTGCCTGTTCAATCTTGAAGTCAACCCCTTCACCGCGCCGCCTTACCCGATCCTGCCGAGCGACGAAGTGCGCCATGTCGGCGACGCGGTGGCGTTCGTCGTCGCCGAGACCGTGGACCAGGCGCGCGATGCGATCGAGGCGATCGAGGTCAACTGGACACCGCTGCCGGCCGTGGTCGGCGTACTCCATGCGGTCAAGGCCGGAGCGCCGCAGGTTTGGCCGCAGCATCACGGCAACGTACTGTTCGACGTCTCGCTCGGCGACAAGAAAGCGACGGAGGCGGTGTTCGCAAAGGCGGACGCGGTAGTCGAGTTGTCGGTCATCAACCCGCGCGTCGTCACGAATTTCATGGAAACGCGCGCGGTGGTTTGCGAATACGATGCCAGGCGCGATCACCTGACGCTGACGGTCGGCAGCCAGGGCAGCCATCGCCTGCGTGAAATCCTGTGCGGGGTTGTGCTGAAGATACCGCAGGAAAAGATGCGCGTGATCTGTCCTGACGTGGGCGGCGGGTTCGGCACCAAACTGTTTCCCTATCGCGAATACGCACTCGCTGCGGTCGCCGCGCGGCGCTTACGCAAGACGGTGAAATGGACCGCCGATCGCGCCGATCATTTCATGGGCGACGCGCAGGGCCGCGACAACGCGACCACGGCGCGGATGGCGCTGGCGTCCGACGGCCGGTTCCTCGGCATGGATGTCGACCTTCTCGGCGACATGGGCGCGTATCTGTCGACCTTCGGTCCCTACATCCCCCATGGCGGCGCCGGCATGCTGCCCGGCCTCTATGACATCCAGGCCTTCCATTGCCGCGTGCGGACGGTATTCACCAACACCGTCCCGGTGGATGCTTATCGTGGCGCGGGGCGGCCTGAGGCCGCTTACGTGCTGGAGCGGCTGGTCGATGCGGCGGCGCGCAAGCTCGGCATGACGGTGGATGCGATCCGTCGCAAGAACTTCATCCCGCCGCGGGCCATGCCGTACAAGACAGCAACGGGGAAGGTCTACGATTCCGGCGACTTCACCGCGCATATGAAGCGGGCGATGGAAATCGCGCAATGGAAAGAGTTTCCCAAGCGGGCCAAGGCTGCGAGGAAACAGGGGCTGGTGCGCGGTATCGGCTTGTCGACCTATGTCGAGGTTTGCGGCACCCTGGGCGAGGAGACCGCCAATGTGCGGCTTGATTCCGATGGCGACGTTTCGGTCCTGATCGGAACGCAGTCGACCGGTCAAGGGCACCAGACCGCCTACGCCCAGCTCGTCGCGGAGCAGTTCGGCCTGCCGCCGGAGCGCATTCACGTTTTGCAAGGCGACACCGACCAGATCGCGACCGGGCTTGGCACCGGCGGTTCGTCGGCAATTCCAACCGGCGGCGTCAGCGTCGAGCGCGCAACACGCGAACTCGGCAAGAAGCTGCGCGAGGCCGCCGCTGAAGCGCTGGAGACGAGTCCCGGCGATCTCGAGATCAGCAACGGAACCATCAAGGTCGCGGGCACCGACCGCTCAATCAGCTTTGCCGACCTCGCCGCGCGGCCGGGCATCGATCCCGCCAGGTTGAATGCGAGCGCAACGTTCACCGCCGCCGACGGCACCTATCCGAACGGCACCCACCTTGCCGAAGTCGAAATCGATCCCTCAACCGGCATGATCGGCATCGTCAACTATGTGGTCGTCGACGATTTCGGCGTGACGCTCAATCCGCTGCTGCTCGCCGGCCAGGTTCATGGCGGCGCGATGCAGGGGATCGGTCAGGCGCTGATGGAGCAGGCGGTCTATAGTCCGAAGGATGGACAGCTGGTGACCGGCACCTTCATGGACTATGCGCTGCCGCGGGCGGCCGATGGTCCATCATTCGTGTTCGAGACGCACAACGTTCCCTGCAAGACCAATCCGCTGGGCGTCAAGGGTGCGGGCGAAGCCGGAGCGATCGGTTCGTGCCCGGCGGTCGTCAACGCGATCATCGACGGGCTTTGGCGTGAATACAAGATCGATCACATCGACATGCCGGCCACGCCCGAGCGGGTCTGGATTGCGATCCGCGAACATCAGCGCAGGCACAGTCTCTGATATCCGTTGAGGCGGAATGAAGCCGCGGCCGCGGTGATGGAGCGATAGTTGCGGACTTTCAGACATCAGATCATCGCTCCGCGTGCACTTATGGGAAAACAGGAGACCAGACGATGAGACGAACTGCCTTGGTTATTGGAACGCTGCTCTTCGGTATAGGCGCGGTGATGGCGCAGCAGGAGGTCGCCGTTCAGCAGCAAAATCTGATGAAGGCGCAAGGCAAGGACATGTATGGCGTTTTCGGCAAGATACTGAAGGGCGAAATTCCATACGATCAGGCGGCTGTCGACGCGGCGCTGGCCGACCTTGAAGTGCAGGTGACCAAGATCGCCACCACCTTCACGCCAAATCCCAAGCAGGACGTGAAGGGTGCGAGCTTTGGCGCCTCCCAGAAAATCTGGAAGAACAAGTCCGATTTCGACTCCAAGATTCCGCCGGTTTCGAAGGCGATCGCGGAGCAGAAAGGAACGATCAAGGATAGCGCGAGCCTGAAGACGGCCTACGACGCGATTCAGGACAAATGCACCGGTTGCCACGACGACTATCGTGTCAAGCTGAAGTGATCGGCGCTTTCCAGCGTCGGGCGCCATCTTCCCGGAAATACAACGGGCAGAAAATCCAACGGGTAGAAAAAAGGGTGGAAGCTGTCCGGCTTCCACCCTTGTTTTTTAAGATTTTCAAGAGACCTGGCTTGAACCAGCGCGCTCCTCTTGAACAGAAGCGGCTTTGCAGAAGACTTACTTCTTCACCACCTGTCCGCGGATTTCGCCGCCGGGGTTCGCTGCGGTGTGGACGTTGATGTAGAGCTTGCCGGCCGTGAGGTCGGCGGCCTGGGCGTCGGTCAGCGTTGCGCTGCCTTCGGCGGGGCTCGAGGTGGCGCCGGGGATCGCCACGGCCACGCCGGCATTTTTGCCGACCTCGGCTGGGCCGTGGAAATGCGCCGCGGTCGCAGGACCGGTCAGCCCGGAATAGGTCAGTTTCCAGCTCAGTTTCTTGGTGGCGGGATCGTAATCGACGTCTGCGGTGCCCTTGCCGGGGCTGGTGTTGGGAGGCACCTCGGATGCGCCGTCCAGCGCAATCGTCATTTTCTCCGCCAAAGCAGGTCCGGTAAAGGCAAAAGCTGCCCCCAGCGCAAGCGTCGCAAGCATGATTTTGGTATTCGACATGGTCTTCTCCCTGTGGGCGTCAATTGACGCTGCCGGCCTCAAAAACAGCGGCCTTTCGATCTTATTCCCGTTTCCAGCCGAAATAGCGAGAAATATTCCGGCAGCATCTGGCTCCAATGACTGCCAAGCTGGCCATTGTGTTCCTATTCTAACGAGCGCCTCCCGCTGCAGCGACCAATTGCGCGAATGTTGGAATTAAAGGACCACTTGCAACTATAAGATTCTAGTGGAGTTTGGGATTTGACATTCGCTTTGTGAACTCGCTGCCAGGTGGGTAGCGAATGTCAAATCCACTTCACCGGAGTCTGAAATGGCTAATGACGGATTGGTGAATGCTGCGACGAATCCTTCCTATTCTTGCGGCGGCTAGCGCGACCGGATTGGCGATTTACTGGTGGTTGACCGAACCGATGCTGCTGTCCGGCGATTTTGTCACCCGGCCAGCCCATACTCCCAATCTCGCCAATGGCCTGATCGTCTTCAACGCGGGTGGTTGTGCGTCCTGCCATGCGGTTCCCGACCAGCCCGATCGGCTGAAGCTCGGTGGCGGGCTCGCGCTTCCCTCGCCATTCGGGACGTTCTACGTGCCCAACATTTCGCCCGATGCGAGCGATGGCATCGGCCGCTGGACCGAAACTGAATTCGTCACTGCGGTGACAAAAGGGGTTTCGCCGCAGGACACGCATTACTTTCCCGCTTTCCCATATACGTCCTATGCGCACGCCAAGCCCGACGACATTCGCGATCTCTTTGCTTACCTGAAAACGCTGGCGCCGGTGTCCGGCAAGGTGCGCGATCACGACGTGCCGTTTCCGTTCAACATCCGGCGCAATGTCGGCATCTGGAAATTGCTCTTCATGGACAGCAAGCCGTTCACGCCTGACGTTGCCCATTCAGCGCAATGGAATCGCGGCGCCTATATCGTCAATGGGCTGGGTCATTGCGCGGAATGCCACTCACCGCGAAATTTCCTCGGCGGCATCGTCGCCGCACAGCGCTTTGCGGGCGGACCAAATCCGGAAGGCGAGGGCTGGGTGCCGAACATCACGCAAAAGAATCTCGGCGACTGGAGCCCGAAGGACTTCGCCTTCTTTCTTCAGACCGGGCAAACGCCCGATGATGACAACGCCTCTGGCTCGATGAAACGCGTGATCAAGAACACTTCGCAATTGCCAGCCGAGGATCGCGTCGCGATGGCGGAATATCTCAAATCCCTTCCGCCGGTGGAGGGACCGCCCCGACCGAAGACGCCGGAAAAGAGCGACGACAGCAATTGATGCTAGCTATCCCATCGCCACGCCTTCGCCCTTTGCTCCGTGCCGGCGCTGGTCCAGCCACATGGTGCCGAACGCTAATGCAATCCAGCCGAAATTGTAGACGAAGCCGACGATCAGCACGACCCAGCCGGGAATGGGGCCGACCGCGGCGCGATCGGCGAACTCGTAAAGCGTGGTCGCGGGCGTCGGATGGATGGCGATCTTGCCGTAATAGGCGATCACCTGGACCGCAAGGATCCATACATAGTTGCGACGCAGCCGACGTCCCGCCGCGCGGACAAAGGAAATGTGATGACGGGGCCTCGTCAAGTCGCGGGCCAGGATCGCCTGCCAGTCGTTGTCGCGAACCTCGCCGGTGAAGATCGGCGCGTAGAAATTCGTTTCCAGCCAGCGGGCGCGGGCGCGCCAGACATTGAAATAGCGATAACGCCGCGCCTCCATGCCGAGGAATACGGCGATCAGGAGCCCGACGAGCAGCAGCGGCAGGGGCGAGGCTTCCGGACTTGAAAAGGTCGTCGACAGCGCGATTCCCATCGTGACGATCGACCAGTTGGTGGTGTTGTCGAGCCGCGTTCGCCAGATCGTGGAGCGATAGACCTCGCCGCGATAGAGATGGGCGATGGCGCCGATTTCGGCGGCATCGAATGTGCGCAGCGGCTTTGCTTCGTTGGAAACAGTAAGGGACATAGCGCGCCTCCGTTGCCCGAACGAATTTTTCGAACCGGCCAGCGTTTACGGCGGACAATGATCTCGTCGACACCGATAAACCGGCCACGAACATCCGTCGCCACTATGCTGGTCCCGCGGCTCGATTACCAGCACAAGGCGGGCCAGTGTTCGGTTTCCACTTTGCAAAAACGCGGCCCTTCGGGTCCGGATCATGCTCTAAGGCGTGCCGAACGCCTTGAAGGTGATGATGGTGTGGGTGTCCTGGATGCCCGGGATGGTCTGCACCTTCTCATTGACGAAATGTCCGATATCGACGTCGTTCTCGACATAGAATTTCACCAAGAGATCGTAATGCCCCGCAGTGGAATAGACCTCGGAGGCGATCTCGGCCTCGGCGATGGCGTTGGCGACTGCGTAGGACTGGCCGAGCTGGCATTTGATCTGGATGAAGAAGGGAACCATCGCGTCGTCTCCAGGGGCTATTTCGAGAAGGCCCGGTCTGATCAGCTAATATAGCCTCCCGGAACTTGCTGGCAACAACGCGCCGCGTTAGTAGAAGTCATGTACGCGAGGCGACAGCTCTTCTCTCCGCGAGCGGCGCGATGACCATACCGATCGCACTGACGATTGCGGGTTCGGACTCCTCCGGCGGCGCCGGCATTCAGGCCGACCTGAAGACGTTTGCCGCCCTTGGCGTCTACGGCGCCTCGGTTATCACCGCGATCACCGCCCAGAACACGCGTGGCGTGAGCGGCATTCACGCCGTGCCGCCGGCATTCGTGACCGCGCAGATCGATGCGGTGTTCGGCGATCTCGACGTCAAGGCGGCGAAGATCGGCATGCTCGGCGAGCCTGAGACGATCGAGGCGATTGCTGCGGCCCTCGCGCGATGGAAGGTGGCACCTATCGTGCTCGATCCGGTGATGGTCGCGACCTCCGGCGACCGGTTGCTGTCAGCCGATGCGCTTGTCGGCTTGCGGACGAAGCTCATCCCTCGCGCCTTTCTGATCACGCCGAATTTGCCGGAAGCCGCAGCGCTGCTGGATGAACCGGTCGCTTCCGACGAGGCCGCGATTGCACATCAGGGCAAGCGCCTCCTGGCGTTGGGCTGTCAGGCGGCATTGATCAAGGGCGGCCACGGGCAGGGGGTGGAGAGCATCGACTATCTCTTTGATGGCAACGGCATGGTCAAGCTGCCGGCGCCACGCTTTGGCACCCAAAATACCCATGGAACCGGGTGCTCGCTTTCATCCGCCATCACAGCCGGCCTTGCCAAAGGCGAGGACATGGAGATCGCCGTGCGCAACGCCAAGGCGTGGATCAGTGCGGCGATCGCGGCCGCCGATCGCCTCGAGGTCGGCCACGGTCACGGACCGGTGCATCATTTCCACCGGTTTTATTGATCGGTTCACAGAGATGGCGGCCGACCAAACGCGCGCAACGCTTCCACTGCTTCTGAGCCTGAACGCAGGCTATGTCGACACGGCCGGTTTCCTCGCGCTTTCCGGGCTTTTCACCGCGCACGTCACCGGCAATTTCGTCACCCTTGGTGCATCGCTCGTGCTGGGCACCTCTGGCGCCATCGCGAAGCTGCTTGCGCTGCCCGTCTTTTGCGCGGTGGTGATTGCAGCCCGACTGCTTGGCACGCTGCTGTCAAATCGCTCGATCGCTGCCTTCGAGACCTTGCTGGGCCTCAAGATTCTGTTCCTCATCGCCGGCGCGACGCTCGCCATTCGATTTGGCCCCTTCCACGACGGGGATAGTTGGCAAGCTATATTGACGGGCATGGTTCTGGTCTCTGCCATGGCCATCCAGAACGCGGTTCACCGCGTGCACCTTGGCAGCGTTCCCCCGTCCACGCTGATGACGGGAACAACGACGCAGATCATGATCGATCTGGCCGACAAGATTTACCCGCGCGCAGGAGAAAGCCAGAAATCGGGTTCGCGGCTTATCCGGATGTCGACCAATATCCTTGTCTTCGCCTTCGGTTGTGCCGCCGCGGCACTGTTGTTTTCACGATTCGGCGTCTGGTGCTTCGTGATTCCACCGGTGGTGGCGCTCCTCTCGATCATGGTCAATCTGATCGGATCGCCCGAGGCCCGTCCTTGATCAAGGTCCGCCGCGCGCCAATGCGCGCCGCATAAGAAGGCGCAACCACGCCTCGCTGTCGCCCGGCTGGTGTCGCCTGATTGTCGCAACGTCCTGCTATCGCCGAGTGAAAGACGGGGTGGACTGATTCGTGGTTAACGGCAATGGCCTCGCCTCTAGTGTCCCGGTTCTGGCATTCGTATCCTAGCGCGGGTGGTTCGCTCACGAATGTCAGAACTGAAAGGACGCTGGCAAATATTGGATTCTGGTGCGGTTTTGGATTTGACATTCGCCTCGAGGACTCGCGGCGATACTGAAGCGAATGTCAAATCCACCACACTGGTGAAAGGCGAGCCGTGAGCGGTCATCCCATTGTCATGGGAATCTGTTAGGGGCGCGCATGGCTGTTGACTCCCTGAGTGAAGAGTTGCCGGAACGGCGCTTTCGCACTTTGTTTATTTCCGACGTCCATCTCGGAGCCCGAGGCTCACAGGCCGACCGCGTGCTCGACTTTCTCCGCAGCCATGATGCCGACACCATCTATCTCGTCGGCGATATTGTCGACGGCTGGGCGCTGCAATCGAGCTGGTACTGGCCGCAATCGCATAACGATTTCGTGCAGAAGGTTTTGCGCAAGGCACGCAAGGGCGCGAAGGTGATCTATGTGCCGGGCAACCATGACGAGTTCCTGAGGAACTATTACGGCACGCATTTCGGCGGCATCGACGTCGTTGAAAATACCGTCCACGTCGGCGCCGACG
>Ga0307474_10000647_pt1 | contig 24801 bp, 20 predicted proteins | sample atmos_gasesECM1C_2_FD_203312 | JGI IMG/M metagenome (GOLD analysis project Ga0307474, IMG submission 203312) | Hardwood forest soil microbial communities from Morgan-Monroe State Forest, Indiana, United States - atmos_gasesECM1C_05 | ecosystem: Environmental > Terrestrial > Soil > Temperate... | reverse complement strand
TCCAGGGGAGGAGCATGGTCCAAAACGTGCGCAGGCAATGGGTTTGATAAGGCTTCGGTTCGAGCAGTGAAAGAGTGTGGGGAATGTTGAACAGCATAAGCATCCACTCCCGAAGCGGGCCTGGGCCGTAGAAGAGCCAGGCCACAATCAACTCAGCGGATGCTGAAAGCAGCGCACCCGCGATGATCTTCCAGCGGAGTGTGAGCAGAAAAACGAGGGCGGCGGCCAGACCGAGTTGGGGCTTGAAGATGAGACATCCGAACGCGAGGCCGCTAAGGAATTCATGCTGCGAACGTAGGGCGAAGAACGCGAGAGTGAAACAGGCGAGAGCAAGACCGGAAGTCTGTCCCCACGCCATGAGGTGCCAGAAAGGTGGGAAGGCGAGGGCCAGAATCAGAACCGTGAATTTGTAAGTGCGCAAACGAGGGCAAACGCGCCACACGGTAAAGCAGCACAGTCCGCAAATAAGCGCGCTGAGAGTGAGCCACAGAGCCAGGGCCCAGAGATAAGACAATCGAGCAAACGGTGCGAACAAGATTGAAACCTGTGGCGGATAGAGTGGCAGGAATCGGATGCCGGCGGCGGCCGGAACGCGCTGAGCTGCGAGTTCCATTTGCGTTTGCGGGTTGTAAAGATCGGCGCCGCGGTGAGCCAGCGCGAGCGAGCCCAAAGTGTAAAAATGGAGAAAGTCAGCCCCCTTCAGATTACCGGCGCGATCAAGCAGTCCGGGGGCGGCGATGTTCCACAAATAGACCGACCAGAGGCAGAGGGCGAGGACTATCCCTTGCGCGCGCAGGCGCTCGGCGGTCAGCCGAGTGGCGATTGTCGCTGAAGTCATGACCGCCCATAATACTCAATTGGGCTCATGAGGCGCGCAGAACGGTGTCCCGGCGTGGCGGCATTGCAAGCTCGCTTCGTCTGGTCATCAGCAAGAGAGGCAGAAGAAGTGGAAAAAATGAAACCAGAAATGAAGGCAACAGGGGCAGTTGATTGGGAAAATCCAATCGAGGACGGAAAAGGAGCAGCACCAAGGACACAATCCATGGCCAGCTGACGCTGACTATAAAAACCAAGCGTGAGAATCGGGGCAAAGACTTCCAGTCTTGAATCAGCAGCATCGCAGGAAGAATCAGCAGCACCTGATTGAATGGCGTGAACAGTGGGAATGTGAGCACGGTGGCCATGAAAAACGCTGCCAGAATGAAAACGAACTGCGGCGAGTCTCCCGCCACGTGTCGATTTCGCCACGCAAATACCAAGATCGCAAGTACGATCAGGCCTCCCAAGATTTGTCCGGCCGTGTCACCCATAGCCAATCTGAGCAAGGATGTAGGAAGGGCATATCTTCGATAGGCAGCGAGCCCCGCCAGAAAGAATCCGAGCCACCCGGGGAGAAGAAGTTCGCCGGCCGCAAACAGTGCAGCGAGAGTCGCTATAAAAGACGCGGGAAGCCGCCACCTTCGGTGCCAGTCCCCGGCGGCCCAAACCGCGAACCAACACAAGGGGAGAAGCCCCATCTGTGGTTTTATGGTGGAAAAGGCGAACAGCGCGCCAGCGGTAGTCAGATGGTTTCTGCTGATGCACCATGCGCCCGCGATTAGTAAGCAAGCCTCGACAGTTGCCAACTGTTGCAGGCGCAAGCCCTGTACAATCTGCGGGCTGCTGAGAACGAACAGGACCGTAGCGGCGACTGCTTCCCCCCGCACGGGCAAATGCAGAATACTAAAGCAGAGCAAAACATTCAGAGCGAGCAACGAACCCAAAGCGAAGGGAGCCCAGCGTTGCACGTCCGCGAAGTCTGCATACACCAAGGGAGCCGTGATGAACACTTCGTAGATGGGATAAGCAAAGCGTTGTTCGTCTACTAACTGAACGCCTGGTTTTGCATACGTTTGATGGATAACGTGGCCGTAAAAAAACGTCTGTATTTCATGGCTTACCTCCGGCCCATAGGGGTTGCGCCGCCGGAGCAGGAGTTCGCGCGTACCCACCCAAGGTGAGTATAGGTCACTTATCTGAGCGATGACGAAACCCTTCTCCTGGCGGCTGTGACTGCTCCATGGCCCGAGGATCCGATGCACGTAAAGCGATGAAATTCCGGCCGCAAATATGCTCAACAGAAGCCACAGTCGGACTTTCATTGGCCTTGTTCACCTCAAAGTGATATTCAAACTATTTTCCGCAGTCCCGGCTGCATACGGAAGAATCGATTCGGATTTCCGCTGGTCAACCGCACGGAGTCACTCTGGTGGCTTTGCAGCCCAGTACGATTGCAGCATGGGAGATGCGGCGTCGGCGTTCACACGCCAGACCCGGCGATCTTTGAAATAGGTCAGCAATTCCTGATTCGAGTCGCCGCCCATGTCGCGAGCCCATATCACTTTGGCCGCATCGATATCCGCATCGTTGTAGACCCATTCGCGGGCGAAATTATGGCGTGGACCGTAGACCATAATCACGAGTTGTCGGCCGGGAAGGCTTTGAAGTTGACGGACTATCATCGCCCTGTCCAGGTTGCCTCGAGGCCATGCGAATTCGATTTGGACGTGAAGCACCACCGCGATTAGGCGCAGAAGGATCATAGCGCACACAAGCAGGGGAATCGCGCGAACCAGAGCCTTTCCCACCGGGCGGCCAGCACGGGACCAGTGCGACAGATAACGCATGCCCTGTCCCAGCACCAGGTACAGCGCACCCGTCGCAGGAGAGAAATAGTCCGGCCTATACCAGGTCTCGACCGCCATGGCCGCGGCCACAAAAACGCAGATCAGAAACGGCAGTAACATCTGGCGCCTGCGAACGACCAGCGGGAGCGCCAGGAGAGGCACCGTCAGAACGGGGCCCAGATAGAATTGCCAGCAGGAATTGAACTCCTGGGCAGAGTGTCGAAGATAGCCAGAAAAGGTACGATTTGTTTCGAATACTTGCAGTTCCCAACGGTAAAAATTGCGCATGACGAGGTCGCGATGTACGCTCTGGGGACGGGGCGTTTGCCAGAGGAAAAACGGCGCCGCAGCGTAAGTGTCGGCGTTGACCTGATAGGTCATGCGAAACGGGCTGCCCGTTACACGGAAGTAGTAGTAGCCGGTTGCGGCTGCGCCAATTATCAAAGTAAAAACTACCGGAAAGATGACGCGCCGCGCGGATTGTCGAAAACTCGGGTGATCTTTGCCTAGCAGCCAGAAGAGCATGGCAAACGCGACCACAGTAGCGAACACCAATCCTTCACAAGGCCGGCTGTTCGCTAAAATCACCAGGCCCAGACTTAGTAGCAAAGCGTCGCGTGTTCGAAGGTGTTTGCGCAGACGCGGCCAGGCGCCGAGAACCAGCGCGCCGCCCAGGGCCACGATCGAAGCCGACCAGTAGCCATTCATCCAGTAGCTGAGGATGCCCAACTTAAGCACGGCAAGCGCGGCTCCGAACAATGCCCAGGGTGGAGGTAGCCAACCCTGTAACATCCAGCACAGGGCGGAGCATAGGAGAGCGGTCGCGAGAATTTGACCAATCCACGGATGACCCAGGAGTTGTCCGGCGGCCAGCACAAGCCCCTGTACCGGTGGATATATTGACATGTAGGTCGGCTTTTGAATGATGTGGAAGCTTTCGAAATGCATCCACATGGGATGCGTGGGGTTGGTAAGCTTGCCGTGAGCAAAAGTGTCAGCTTCGAGTAGATAACTGAACTCGTCGTGAAGGGACGGTTGGGGGATGCCGAGAATCGGGATGAGCGCCACGCGGATGGCGATGACGCTGAAACCGACCAGCAGAACGGCGAGGCGCCGCCGGCGAGCCAGGCGGGCGAACCAGCGTTCGATCGCAAGGAACCTGGCGGGCTGATCGCGGGACCGCTTGGAAGAAAATAAAATCAACGCTACTGCGGCCACTAGCAAGACACTTTCGATCAGCGTCAGCAATGACGGGGCAAGCAGTACGAATAGTTTCTGCATCGTGACCGAGCCGGCCTTGCCAGCTCACCCTCACCTAGATCAGAGAGCGAAAGAATGCATTGTCGAGCTTCAGACTAGCTGCTTTTCAGAGGCCTTTTCGAACAGTCCGTCGACGATCTGAATCATTTCATTGTCTACGACGCGGTTGCTGGAGATGGCTTCACTCAGCGTGATTGAGACGATTTTGTTCGCACGCAGGGCGGCCATGCATCCGAACTCGCCGCGGTGCACCATGTCGATGGCACCCAAACCATAACGAGTGGCTAGCACTCGGTCAAATGCGCTGGGAGAGCCGCCGCGCTGAATGTGTCCCAGAATTACGGCGCGAGTTTCGAAGCCGGTGCGCTTTTCAATTTCGCGAGCGAGAATGTTGGCGATGCCGCCAAGTTTCACGTGGCCAAACTCGTCCTTGCCCATGTCTTGCAGAACCGGAGATCCCTGGACTGGTTGGGAAGAAAACTTCGCGCCTTCGGCCACCACGACGATGGAAAAATACCGGCCGCGCGCGTGACGCTGGCGCAGCGAGTCCGCCACTTTATCCACGTCAAAGGGCCGCTCGGGAATGAGGATGACGTCGGCGCCGCCGGCGATGCCGCTGTAAAGCGCGATCCAGCCGGCATCGCGGCCCATCACTTCCACTACCATCACGCGGTTATGAGCCTCGGCCGTTGTGTGAACGCGATCGAGTGCCTCACAAACAATATTGCACGCAGTGTCAAATCCAAAAGTGTAGTCGGTGCCGCCCAGATCGTTGTCGATCGTTTTCGGAACGCCCACAACCTTGGCGCCGGCTTCGTGAAGCTTTTGCGCGACCGACAGTGTGTCGTCCCCGCCGATCGCAATAAGCGCTTCGATCTTGTTCTTCTCCAGCGCAGCCATGCAGCGGTCGATGCCATCGGCGCGCTTCGATGGGTTGGTGCGCGAGGTGCGCAGGATGGTTCCACCGCGGGGCAGAATGCCTCCGACCGCGTCCAGATCGAGGACCATAGTTGTGTCGTCGATCAGCCCGCGCCAGCCTTCCATGAAGCCGACGAATTGGTCACCATAGGTGAAGATGCCTTTGCGCACGACCGCGCGAATCACGGCATTCAATCCAGGACAATCTCCGCCGCCGGTCAGCATGCCAATCTTCATTGTCCGCTCCCTTATGAATCCAGACGAAATTCCTGGGATGCACCCCGACAGGGGCTGCATTCAGCGGCAGCCCGAAGCGCGGGATTCAGCAGTCTCCGGGAAGGAATAGATTATCACTAATGAGGATGAATCGAATGAATTGGCCGCCTGACCAAATACGTTTGTCGCCTCTGATGAAGCGTTGGAATCATGCCATTGGTCTCGCGATCAGGTTGGCTGTTAGCAATCCACTTCGTAAACTGCAAGCAAGCATGTGCCACTTTTTCATTATGCGAGTGGGCTTTGCTTGGAGAAACTAAATTGCCAGTAGATGAACACCGAAGGAACATGACGGGGTGAAGCGACACAGCGCAAGCTCGAAGTCTTGCGCGACGGCCCCGCGTTTCGGCACAATGCTGCACTGGAATGAATCGGAATGAATAAGATAGGCAGAGCTTTATGCTGGGGGATGGTTGGAGTGGTGGGGGCGGTGGCAGTGGGCGCAATCGCGCTGCGTCGTGGCGAACCCATCAACGCGCTATGGCTGGTGGTGGCGGCGACTTGCTGTTACGCGCTCGGCTACCGCTTTTACAGCAAGTTTATCGCGGTAAAAATTCTTGCCTTGGATGGTTTGCGCGCGACTCCGGCGGAGCGACTGGAGAACGGTCGCGATTTCCTCGTCACGAATAAGTGGGTGGTTTTCGGACACCACTTCGCCGCCATTGCGGGTCCGGGCCCGCTGGTCGGGCCGGTGCTGGCGGCTCAGTTCGGGTATCTTCCGGGAACAATGTGGGTGCTGGCGGGGGCAGTCTTTGCCGGCTGCGTGCAGGATTTCGTGATCCTGCTGTTCTCGGTGCGGCGTGATGGCAAGTCGCTGACTGAAATGGCCAAGGATGAGATCGGGCGAGTCGGAGGTTTCGTCGCTTATGTAGCGGTGATCGCGATTCTGATTATCCTGCTGGGCGTAGCGGCACTCATCGTGGTGAACGCGCTGAAGGCAAGTCCGTGGGGCACATTTACAATCGCGATGACGATGCCGATCGCTTTATTGATGGGCGTCTATCTCCGGCGGATTCGTCCGGGCAAAGTGCTGGAGGTTTCGGCGTTGGGTTTTGTACTCGTGCTGGCGGCGATCTGGGGCGGCCAGTACGTGTCGCAGAATGAGGTGCTGGCAAAGATCTTTACATTCAGCGCACCCACGCTGGCGATTCTGATTATGGTTTATGGGTTTGCGGCGTCGGCCCTGCCGGTATGGTTGCTGCTCGCGCCCCGGGACTATCTCAGCACGTTCGTAAAGTTGGGGACGATTGCGCTGTTAGGCGTAGGGATCGTGGCGCTGCATCCCACCCTGCATATGCCGGCGCTCACGCGCTTTGTAGACGGCACAGGGCCGGTGTTTGCGGGAAAGATATTTCCCTTCGCCTTCATCACGATTGCGTGCGGAGCGATCAGCGGATTCCACGCCCTGATCTCCAGCGGGACGACTCCGAAGCTGATTGCGCGCGAGACCGAGACGCGCATGGTGGGTTACGGGGCCATGATGGCAGAGTCGGCGGTCGCGGTGATGGCCATCATTGCGGCTTGCGTGATGCAGCCGGGCGTATATTTTGCCATCAACAGTCCGGCCGGAATTGTGGGGCAAGCGCCGACGACGGCGGCGGCGACTATTTCCAGTTGGGGCTTTCCGGTAACCGCAGCCGATATGCAGACACTGGCGCGTGCCGTAGGCGAGCAAACGCTTTACAACCGGACGGGTGGCGCGCCGGCATTTGCGGTAGGAATGGCGCACATCTTCTCCCACAGCCTGGGCGGCGAAACTTTCATGGCGCTCTGGTACCACTTCGCGATCATGTTCGAGGCGCTGTTTATATTGACCATCCTTGATGCCGGGACGCGGGTGGCGCGCTTCATGATGCAGGACGCCCTCGGACATGTCTACAAGCCATTGGGGCGGACGAGTTGGTATCCTTCGATACTCGGGACCAGCGGGTTGATCGTGGGTGCCTGGGGATATTTCTTGTGGCAAGGCGTAAAGGATCCGCTGGGTGGGATTAATTCCTTGTGGCCGCTGTTTGGAATTTCCAACCAGCTGCTGGCGACGGTGGCGCTGTGCGTAGCCACGACAATCATCATCAAAATGCATCGCGCGAAGTATGCGGCGGTGACGCTTGTGCCGCTGGCATGGCTGGTTGCGGCGACGTTCACGGCGTCGTGGCACAAGATGTTCGACGCGAATCCACGAGTGGGATTTCTCGCGCAAGCGCGGGTATTGAATGGTGGCCCGATGACGAGCTCGACCGCACGAGTGATCTTCAACAACCGGCTGGATGCGGCGGTGACGGGCGTGCTCGTGGTGATGGTGACGCTGGTGCTGGTGGAATCCGCGCGGCAATGGATAGGAATTCTGAGGGGGACGAGAGAAGCGCCGGTAAAAGAAACTCCATTTGTAAAGACGCGGTTGGTGGAGGAACGGGGATGAAGGCTTTACTCAAACAGGTCCGGGGAGGCGCGGCGGGCATATGCGGTGCTTTGTGGGAGGTATTGAAGGAAGTTTTCGACGAAGCCGCTTATGCGCGATATCTGCACCGCGCGGGAGTTGTGTCATCTCGAGAGGCTTATGCCGCATTCAGGCGGGAGTGTGAAAATGGCCACGCTCGCCGGCCGCGATGCTGCTGATCTAATTACGTGTGCAACGATAAAATCGCCCAACTTCCACTGGCCATCGACTGCCCGTTGCCAAAATTGTCTTCCATTACTGCCACTAGACTCCCGCTCGGCTGATCAACTCCCCAGAGTGCTAAAGCCTTGAACGGCCCAGGTGCCCGGTCATTGTGACGGTAGAGGAGCCACTTGCCATCGAGTTCGGGAGTAAAGCTTGCGCGGCCTCGATCTTCTTCCCGCTGGCGAATTCGCCGGTGCAACTCCAGTTTCCGGCGAAGAACCTGACCATGGTGAGATCCGTTTTGGATTGCCGGGCGCGCAGCACAATGCGCTGGCGGTCACGAGAATGAATATGACGGACTTCATTCACTCTTCCCTAGCCGGACTGATGAAATAAAGATTCGTCTGATGGAGTAACCGTCGGAGAAAATAGCGAGGTCTGTCAAGTGCGATACACTTCCTGCATGCGAGTTCTCGGCATCGACTGCGGCGGGGCGTACACCGGCTACGGGGTGGTGGAGATGGATTCCGGCGGGGGGTTGGTTTGCCTGACGTGCGGGGCCATCAAGCTTTCGCCGCGGGACCCGCTGCCGCAGAGGCTGTCGCGAATCTATGCCGGACTGGGGGCCTTGATTGTGGAGCATCGTCCCGATGAAGTGGCGATTGAAGGAATTTTTTACGCGCTGAATGTGAAATCGGCGTTGTTGTTGGGGCAGGTACGTGGAGTGGCAATGCTGGCGGCGGCGGCGGCCGGACTAGACGTGGCGGAGTATTCTCCGCTGACGATCAAGGCGTCTGTAGTGGGATATGGGCGGGCGGAAAAGCAGCAGGTGCAAGACATGGTGACGCGGTTGCTTAACTTGGCGGAGGCACCGAAGCCGATGGACGCTTCGGACGCTCTGGCCATCGCGATCTGCCACCTGCATACTGCGGGGACGTTAGAGCGGCAGAGGGTAGCCTCACGCTGATGGTTCGAGCTTTCCTTATTCGAGTCTTTGTGCCTGGCCAGAGACGAATGGTCGCAAGTGCGGTGCTAATCGTGCTTGGACTGTCCGGCTTGGCGGTGTCACAGCTTGCATCCGGTTCAGCTTCCGCTGCCCAAGTAACCTTTACGATGGACTTTCCACAGTCGGATCCGTCGCACTACTCGATCGCAGTCGATACGGCTGGTCACGCAAGCTACGAATGCGTAGGCAAGGTTCAGGAAGATTCCGAAGAGCAGAGTTACCGGACGGAATTCAACGTTTCGGCGGTGAATCGCGAGCGAATTTTCGGGTGGGCGAAACAGGCGAAATACTTTTCGGGCAAGATTGATTCGGGGAATCAGAAGCTGGCTTTTACTGGAACGAAAATCCTGAGCTATCAGGACGGGACGAAATCCTATACGGCGCGGTACAACTATTCGAGTTTGGAGCCCGTACGTCAGCTGACCGAGGCGCTTCAAAGTATGGCCGGCACGCTGGATTACGGCCGGCGGCTAACTTACTACCACCGTTATCAGAAGTTGGCGCTGGATGAGGAATTGAAGCGCATGGAAATGCAGGCAAGGAATAACCAGTTGAGCGAGATCCAGGGATTGGAGCCGGTGTTACAAGAGATTGTTGAGGACACCTCGGTGATGAACGGAGTGAGAGCAAGGGCCAAGGCGTTGATCGAGATGGGTAGCGGCGCCGCGAACGGCCATTAGAGACTGCCCGGAAACGTCGCTCTGCCGGAACTGGTCAGGTCCCCTGTGCTTTCGAGCCTTATGACGAACCCGGCCCACCCGATTCCGCGCTGTTTAGCCCGGGTGCGCGCGACTGTAGAGAAATGACCTTGCTCTTCAGTTGGCTCTGCAATATTTCTGTGACACGCCAAGGACAAAACCGTGGTTTAATGGGCGGGTAAGCATCCAGTACTTGGGGGCTGCTATGTCGAAGCTACGATTTCACGTGATGGTTTTGACGGCCTTTGGCTGCGCGTTTTTGGCGCTGCCGGCCGCCGCTGAATCGCAGGCGCGCATCGTTCGCTTGAGCGATGTGCAGGGCGGGGTCCAGATCGACAAGAATGCGGGATTGGGTTTTGAGAATGCCTTTCTCAATCTTCCGATCACACAAGGAACGCAATTGCGCACGCGCGCGAATGGGCGCGCCGAGATTGAGTTTGAGGATGGCAGCACGTTGCGGGTTACTCCTAACACAACACTCGCGTTCAGCACGCTGGGGTTGAGTGACGAGGGAAAGCGCCTCTCCACGGTGAACCTTACAGAGGGCCGAGCCTATGTGAATTGGCTGGGGAAAGGCGCGGATAAGTTCACGCTGATCTTTTCGCAGGAGAAGGTGGAACTGACACAGCCTGCCCACTTCCGCGTGGGAGTCTCGTCGGACGCTGCGCAGATTGCGAGTTTCAAGAATGACTTGGCAGTAATCGTTCCGACCGGCACGGTCAAGGTCGACAAGAAGAAGATGGTCACCTTTGACGTGAACGACAACGACCGTTCCTCAGTAGCAAAGAATTTTGAAGCGGATGTTTACGACGAGTGGGATAAACAATCGGTTGGATACCATGATCAGTATGCGAAAAACAACTCCACGCCCTACGGTTACGGGTATAGCGATCTAAATTATTACGGCGGATTTACCAATTTGTCCGGCTACGGCTCGCTGTGGCAGCCGTATTTTACGGGCGTTGGTTGGAATCCGTTTATGGATGGCGCATGGTCGTGGTATCCGGGCATGGGATATATGTGGGCTTCGGCATATCCCTGGGGCTGGATGCCGTACTACTACGGAAACTGGGTGTATGCGCCCGGCTTTGGCTGGGGCTGGCAACCAGGTGGATTTAATAGTTGGCACGGCGGAGTTCACTATGTGGGGACGGCGGCCGGCTTTCAAGCTCCCGTGGCCCCTAAGGGTACGGTGAGCACGGTGTTGGTAGGCAAGGGCGGACCGACTGTGACCAGGACTCTTGCGACCAGCCTCGTCTTGAATCGGGGATCGGCGGGGATGGGAATTCCGCGAGGATCGTTGGACAATCTGCATCATTTGAACGGGCAGGTGGCGAAGACCGGATCGGTAGAACTGCATGCGGCACCTCAGTTTTCGGCGACTTCTTCTCGTCAAGGCGGAAATGGTTACGGCGAAGGGCATGCCGCCAGCAGTTCGAGTGGAATGGGACATGCCAGCGCGCCAGCGGCGGGACACGCCTCAAGTGCCGGCGGAGCCGGGCATCGTTAGACGCGCGGATAGCGGTTGTAATCAAAACTCAGGCAACTGCGCTCTCATCTGTTGGCGCCAGCGCTGACGCCGGTGGCCCTGGGAAGAGCGCTTTGTTCCATTTGTTCTATGGCGGTGCCCAGGGACGAGACGATGGTTTCCACCACCTGAAGGTCTTCTTTGCTGAAGGCATCCTGACGGGCGCGGTAGAGAGCCAGCACAGCAGCGACCTCAGCGCTTCCTTCGAGCGGCACGGCCAGAGCGGAACGCAGTGTGCTGTATTCGCTGGGGTTGTTCAGATAGCCGGGCTCTACGGAGGGATTGCCGTTCAAAATGGGCTTGTGATTTTGAGCCACCCAGCCCGACAAACCTTCCCCAAGCGGAATCTTCAAAGAGGAAAACATACGCAGGTTCTCGCCGCTCACAAACTCCGGAACCAGGATATTGTTCTTACGAAGGTAGATCGTCATGGAGGCGTGTGGCACCAGATGCTTTAGCCGAGCCGAGAGCAGCGAAAGAATGTCATCAAGACTAAGAAGGCCGCTAAGCCCGCGGCTGAGTTCGTTGAGATTTCGCGCCTGCTGTCGAGCCGTGGCGAGACGTTCGAAGAAATCCGCAGCCGGTAACGCAGCTTGAGATTCTCCGGCGGACTGCGCAAAACCGGCGTCGGGAGCCAGGCCGCGTTCCACCCTAACGTCCGTTGAAAGTTTCGGCGGAGTCTGCATGGGCTGCAGACGCGCGAGTTGCTCCCACTCAACGTAGCGCCGCTGCAAGATGCCGACCACTCGCGGATCGAAGGCAATGGCGGCTTCGGAAGCCACCTTCGCCATCGCCTCATGGAGCGGCAAAGCTTTGCGGTACTGGCGATCAGAAGCGAGTGCGTCCAGGCAGTCGACGGCGGAGAGGATGCGTGCTCCGATCGGAATCGCCTCTCCGGCTAGGCCGTTCGGATAGCCGCTGCCGTCCCATTTCTCATGATGGGCGCGCACGATGGGAACGACGGGATAAGGGAAGTCGACTTGTTCGAGAATCTCAGCTCCGACCGTGGGATGGACCTTCATCTTCTCGAATTCTTCCTGAGTCAGCTTGCCCGGTTTCGAGATGATGTGTTCAGGGACGGCGAGCTTGCCGATGTCGTGGAGAACTGAAGCAGCGCGCAACGCTTCAGTTTCTTCTTCGCTCAAACTTAGCTCCTTAGCCAGTTCCATGGCATAGACACGCACGCGTTGAAGATGCTCACCGGTGGTTCGATCCTTGGCCTCGATGGCGAGCGCCAGAGCCTCGATCGTTCGCAAGTGGAGATTCGAGACCTGCTCGGCATGCTTCTTCTCGGTTTCGAGCTTGTCCAAATAGAGCCGGTAAGATCGATACATAAGGTAGATAGGCGGCAAAATCAGCAGTGATGACTGCCAGCCAATGTGCCGGTTCAGGAAGCTCACCAAACCTGCGGTGGCCGCTCCCACCATGTAGTAAGGAAAGGCCCAGAGATAGGAGTCGGTCCAGACCTTCGAGAACGCTTTGCCTTCCGTGAGCCCGATGATGGTGGACGTAGCCAGGGTGTTCACGACAAAGTGCGTGACCGCAGCCACGACCAATGCCAGAGGCCCAGGCCCGTGGAGAACGTGAATGGACACGAATTGGTAGGCGCCGTAGGCGGCTGCGCCCGAAACCGTTACTTGAGACAGATTGAATAAGAGCTGGACCAGGTGCAGACGTCTGGCTGGTCTCCAGTAGAACTGCCCGAGAGTGCTGACCAATCCGATCAGCAAGGTCTCAGGCAAACTCAATTCCAGAATGCCCAGCACCGTAAACAGGAAGTTTACTGAGAGTGTTCCGCCAGGCAAGCTTACTTTGAGGGGAGACGCGAGGAGCGCAGCGACCATGTAACAAATGAACTTGACCGCGTCGCTCGAATGCCAGTGTGTAAACGCGAACGAGAAACAGCCGAGGGCGGCTAAGACCATCCCGGCAATGAAGGGGCTTGCGCCAAATTGGCGTCTGTCTGGCATGACGTGGATATCTAGATTCTTGTCCGAATCACAGCCAATGTCCGCCCTAAAGTTAGTCCCCTGATTACTGTGGTGTTCTTCATGTGCCTCAGTGACTTACGACCGGGTTTTGGGACTGCCTGGAGCCCGGTCACGGCTCAACAGCCGATGCACGACTGAAAACCCTGCTTGCCACGCACGCGCTGGGGGGCGACATTCTGGCCCGGCTGAGGCCTTGCGCGACAAATTGTCCCCTTGAATGAATCCTCCGATGAGCTAAGTCATTGAGTCCTAAGGGCCCGTCTTTGTGCCTTTGGAACCGGACCTGCACTCGTTAGGGAGCATGTAGACGGATATTGATGGATTGGCTGCCGATTTTGGGCGCCCGCACAACTTTAGGGGGAATATGAAGAGGCTAGTGATTTTGTTGTTGATCGCTACGGTTACGCTGGCACGCGCCGACGACTCGAAGATTGCGCCCGAGCTGCGTGGTTATCCTAAGACCCAGCACGCAAATATCATTGTTCAATATGCGCCCGGAACGCAGATAAGTTGCAGCGGGCTGCTCGGCCTTGTGGGTTGTCTGCTAAACGACATCCTGCAGCTAGGCGGCACGATCCTGGGAGACCTGCCACTGATCAACGGTGTAGTTGCGCAGCTCGATGGTAATGGCATTGTGAGCCTGTCAAACCAGTCGAATGTTTTATACATCAGCCCGGACCGCGTGCTCACTCCGAACCTCAGCAATGCGGCGCCCGCGGTGAACGCCTTTGCGGCGTGGCAGTCTGGCTACACCGGGACTGGCATTGGAGTGGCTTTAGTGGACAGCGGCGTGAGCAGCCATCCGGATTTGAATGGCGGATTTCGGGGTGGGTCGCGCGTGGTATGGAATCAAAGCTTCATTCCGGGGAACTCCAGCACGAACGATCAGTATGGTCATGGTACGCACATCGCCGGATTGATTGCAGGGGATGGAGCGAGTTCGACAGGAGCGAATTATTCGCACACGTTTCAAGGCATTGCGCCGGGAGCGAACCTGGTGAATCTGCGGGTTCTCGACCAGAATGGCGCAGGAACCGACAGTTCAGTGATTGCGGCCATCAACACAGCTATCGCTCTGAAGCAGCGGTTCAACATCCGGGTGATGAATCTGTCGCTCGGCCGCGCAGTCTATGAAAGCTACAGGCTCGATCCTCTTTGTCAGGCGGTAGAAGCGGCGTGGAAGAATGGCATCGTTGTTGTAGTGTCGGCAGGGAATAACGGGCGCACACAAGCCTCTGATGGCTACGGAACCGTAACATCTCCGGGGAACGATCCGTACGTGATCACGGTGGGCGCGATGAAGCCGATGGGAACCCCGACCCGGGTAGACGACCAGATCGCGAGCTATAGTTCGAAGGGACCGACGGCGGGCGACGCGGTAGTGAAGCCTGACGTCGTGGCTCCGGGAAATCTGCTGGTGTCACTGGAGGCGCCCAATTCGACGTTGTACAACGAGTTTTCCACCAACCAGGTGCCGTACAGCTATTACGTGACCGGGGGAAGCAGCGCATCTTCATCCAGCTACTTCTCATTGAGTGGGACCAGCATGGCGGCGGGAGTGGTAAGCGGAGCCGTAGCCGATCTGCTGCAACAGAGTCCGCGCCTCACTCCAGATCAGGTAAAAGCGCGGCTGATGAAAACGGCGTGGAAGTCGCTGCCTTCCTACAGCAGCTACACGGATCCGGTTTCAGGAGTTACCTATACCGACCAGTACGATATCTTCACGGTGGGAGCGGGATACGTGGACCTCGAAGCCGCGATGGTCAATACCGACCTGGCCAGGGGAACAGCGATGTCTCCGATTGCAACTTTCAATTCGAGCACAAACACAGTCTTTTTGAAAAGCGATCGTTCGGCGGTCTGGAACACCTCGGCGACATGGTCCAATGCGGCGGTGTGGGGGGCCTCACAATTCGTCGTGGGGAGTGCGGCGATGAGCGCCAGTCAAACGCAATCCACGTCGTTGGGCAACACATTGGGGGGTGGAAACGCCCTGTGGGGCGGCAACGCATTGTGGGGTGGCAACGCGCTCTGGGGTGGGAACGCATTGTGGGGTGGCAACGCGCTCTGGGGCGGTAATGCTCTGTGGGGTGGCAATGCTCTATGGGGCGGCAGTGTACCGACCGGAGAAAACTAGACAGCTGCAGAGGGGCGCCTGAGCAAATTCGACAGGCGCTCCCTCTATCGCTTGCGGTAAGATTAGTCTCGACGTGGTTGAAGATCCAAATCGTCCGCCTAAGTCCAACGCCCTGGTCTCGGCGGCTCGCTACTCCGAGATCGGTTTCATCATCCCGGCGGCTGTTTTCCTCGGATACGCGATCGGCCGGCTCCTGGACTACTGGCTCCATACCCACTGGCTTTCTCTCGCGGGCGTGATTTTCGGCGCGGTCGTCGGATTCGTCCAGATGATTCGCATGGCCTCGGCTCTCTCTCGCGACAAGCCAGACACATAATCTTCCCGGATGCCGGCTCCCAGCCGCCTTTCGATTCTGGGGATGCGGGCGCAACCGCGGACCCCAGCTGCTGAGTTCCAGGCTGCGAGTCCCGTCGCTTTAAATTTGGGTGGTGTTGATTTTGGGTGGGGCAGCGCTTTTCAGCGCCTGAGTGTTAGTGAGGCTTTAGCCTCTGAGGTTGTTCAACCGCGGGATGCGTAACTCATGACTCCCACCCCACCGCCTTCGCCCGCGCCAACGGAAACTCCCGCCGATCGTTTCTTCTCCGCGGCCATCCCCAGAATGCTGCGTTTCATAATCATTCTTGGCGCGGGGTTCGCCCTATTCACATTCTGGCGCTTCGGCGCTCTTTCTGGAATCGGATTTGCCGCAGGTGCCCTGATCGCCTACCTGAGCTTCCGCTCTTTGAACAAAGCCGTACAATCCCTGGCCAACCGCATCGTCGACTCCGGACAGCGCGCCAGCGGATTCTCCCTGGTCAACGGCTTTTTCTTACGCTATCTTTTGGCGGGAATCGTCGCCTATGTTATATTCACAAGTTCTTCTCAAGCCTTTCGGGGCTTTCTGTTTGGATTATGCACGCCGGTCGCAGCCATGCTGTTGGAAGCCGGTTTTGAAGCTTACGCCGCCTTGCGCCGGGGATACTGATCTTTAGCCTTGAGACTGAATCGAGATCTGCCGGATCGTTAAGTTTGGATTGTCAGGTTGGGATTGCAAGCTATGGAGCAACTCTGGTTCACCGCGCTGCTCAACCGTCTCGTCGGCGGCCCTGTCACATCTTTGCTGCTTGCTTTGGGAATCCATCCCCATCACCCGACAGCGCCAATCTCCAACAGTTTCGCCATGGAAGTCGTTGTGATGCTGTTGCTGATCACATTCTTCATCGCGGTGCGCTTGCGTCTGTCGGTCGACCAGCCCGGCGGCTTGCAGCATACGATGGAGGGCATCGAGGGCTTCATCGGCAACATGGGCGAAGAAATAATTGGCCATCACTACCACCCTTACCATTCGTACCTCATAACCTTGGGACTCTTTATCCTTGCCTGCAATCTGATCGGCATTATCCCGAGTTTCGACTCCCCGACTGCGGTCCCGGTTGTCCCTCTTGGTTGCGCACTGCTGACCTGGTTCTACTACCATTTTCAGGGACTGCGAACCAACGGGCTGGGATACTTCAAGCATTTCATGGGGCCGGTATGGTGGCTTGCGCCTCTGATGTTGCCCATCGAAATTTTCAGCCACACGGCGCGACTGTTGTCGCTCACAGTTCGTCTCTTCGCGAACATGTTTGCCGGCGAGATGGTCACCCTCGTTTTCTTTTCTTTGGTACCCATCGGCGTCCCTATTATTTTTGAAGGGCTTCATATTGGAGTTTCCCTGATCCAGACTTATATTTTTGTGATCCTGGCTTGCGTTTATTTGGGCGAAGCTACGGCTCACGAGCATTAATTCCTCCGGCTTCATGAAACGGTTCGTCAGCGTGAGGGCGCCTGCAAGAGGATGGCGTCAACCACCTCCTGGCGATATTTCCTAAGGAGAGTCAAATATGCGTAAAGTTGTGTTCCTGATTTTAACCATGGTGGCGTTGTCGCTTTTCGCCATGCCCGCGTTTGCGCAGGGCGGGGAAGCGGCCGCTTCCGGCGGCACAAACTGGGTGGCGATCACTTCCGGCTTCGCGATGGCTTTCGCGGCTGCCCTGGCCGCTCTCGGCCAAGGTCGCGTTGCCTCAGCGGCGTGCGAAGGATTGGCTCGTAATCCCGCGGCCCGTCCCGGAATTCAAATCGCCCTGTTCGTGGGACTGGCCTTCATTGAGTCGCTGGTCCTGTTCACTTTCCTCATCATCTTCGTCAAGGTCGTGAAGTAGCGCGATAGGATTCGGAGATACAAACGGCCTCGTTTCCGCAGCTGCGGATCGAGGCCGTTTTAATTTGTCTGGAAGAAGATTTATGTGGGAACAGCCGCTCCCGGCTGTCCGCGGAGCGCAGGTCCGCTCTTGCTTGGCTAAACTTTCCGATCCCCGCCCCACTCCTGATCCTTCTTCTGTGGAACGTGACTCATAGCATCCACCAGCAACCGGCGCAGCCGATAGCGGCTTTCGAGATCGGTATTAACAATTTCGAATCCCACCTCGTTTACGCGTGCCCGGCGCAGCAAAACGTGCGCTCGAATTTTCGACCGCATCCCCAGGGAGATTTCCAGATCGGCCTCACTGCCGATTCGCAGGTTATCTTCTTTCGTGCCCATTCCACCGCCCAGGCTCAACTCGCGGATTAGAATCCTTGATTTTCCCCATGAACTTCCGATTGAAGCGGCAATTGTGCGCGAAAGCACCATCCGTTCGTAGCGCCGCTGCCGAACCCACGGGCATGCTGGAGCCGTATCCAAAGGAGCGATGGCGAGTTCCGCCGGCTCGATGCCACTGTCGGAAAGAATCTGTGCGCTGTAGCGCGGATCCGTTTTGGATAAGGACTGCGCCGCCGCAATTCTTAACTCACGGTGATGCACCCAGCCAAACGTTTTCTTTGCCTCTACAATCTCACGCAGCAGCGTTACCGCGTCCGGGTCCCGCAATCGCCCCAGTGATTCGATCGCCTTCAGTTGCACAAACGGCGAACGGGACGCGGCTTCGCCAGGCTTAGCCATGGCCACCAGCGGAGGCGCCGCGCTGAGGTCGCCACTCATTCCGATCTCATCAATGGCTTCCGGAAGCACCACCGAATCGAGCACTTCCGCGAACTCCAGAAGCGAGCGTCCCCGGTCGGGCGCCGCTCCATACGCGATCTGCCGGACCACGATGTCATGATAGAAGCGGTTCCATTCCGGCAAGCGCGTCGGCAACAGCTCGAGCAGGGTACCCACATCGAGGCGGCTCAACAATCCCACCACCGCCGAGGCCTGTCTCGGCTGTCCCGTCCGCAAAATCTCCCGCAGTTGGGTCAGGGCCGGAGATCCCATTTCTTTAACCAGTTCGACCATGCGATCGCATTCGTCCCGTCGCATGCAGCGGAAAAACCTGTCAGCCAAGTGCTCCGCGCCCGACTGGCAAGTGCGCCGCAAGACCACCAGCAAATCCGCTGGAATTGGATCACAACGCAACGCTTCCTCAATAAACTCCGGGATACGGTTTTCGACGCCGACTCGCGGCCGCAGATCAGTCACCATCACGGGGCGCTGTTGCAGCAACATTTCCATCCCGGCACATACTGCATTCACGGCCTGATAGTTCTTGGCTCCGCTGGCTTCCTGACTGAGGCGCACGAAGGCTGCGCTTAGCAAGCTTTGCAGTTCGTTATCCTTCTCTACGCAGAGCTGCTCAGCAACTTTGCGAATGGCCCCACCCATCGATTCGCCGCCCAGTCTGGCGTAAAGGTCGGCCAATTGGCTCAATCCAATCGCAACCTTGCGGCGCGGATCGGCTTCCCTGGTGCTCAAGCAGGCGGCGTAGTTGTTCAGAATTTCCGCCGATGTTTGCTTGTCGGCGCGATCAAGCAGCACTTCCACGAACTGGCGCAGGTTGCGTGGCGGCACGCACGGAGCCTCATTGGAGAGCAGTACCGTCTTTTTCCCCGACTCCGGTACCTCCGCCCAGAACATTCGGTCCAGGATGTCGGCATGAGACTCCACCAGAATCCCGGCGTTGTTCATCTTTTCTTCCTGCAACTTCAGAATCTGACGCAACGAGTCCATCTGGCGGCTCATGTGCTCCATCATCTGATGCACGGCGTTCACCTTCACTTCTCCTTTGGAATAACGCTCCAGAGCGAAGCGGATCGCCATATGCTCGGCTGCCTTCATCAGCAGGGGCGTTTCGTCTTTCTCGGTAGCAGCTTTAGCCGCCAAACCGCCTAGCAGCTGCTGCAAATTTAGTCGCGTGTTGGGGTCGGTTTCGACCAGTTCTTTCTGCAGATCTTCTGGACGAACAGTCGGATCGCCCTGCACTTGGCCGAATCGAGTGAGCAGGCGGATGGCCTGTATCACTTCCGCTTCCTGCAGCGGGACCACTCCGCCTACCCAGGCGGGAGCTGTCCCCGTTCCGGTTGCCGAGGCGTTCGCGGTTGCTGGCCCGGCAACCCAATGGCCCGGAAGGTTCGGAACGCTGCCAAAAGGAACTCCGGTTCCACCACTTTGTCCTTGGCCGCCGCTTCCGGCATTCGCACCCTCAGCTGCCGCAATTAACTGAAGCAATTTCTGCGGATCGTTCAACCACTGCTTGAATTCCGGACCTAGTGTTTGGGCGGCGATCTGCGCCGCTACACTGATGTCGCCAGTCAGCGGGTCGGCCGCCACAAATTTCACTTCATTGATTTTGATCGTGCTTCGCTTGCCCGCGATATTCAGAGCTTCTTTGATTTGCTTGGATACGTCCTGGGCTTTCGATCCCGCTACTGTAAAGGCGCGCACGAGGCGGGTAAAGTCCTCAATGGTGACGTCTTTAGAAAAATGCAGGCTGGCTAAACCGGCCGTGGACAAGAGTTGGCCGAAGCTGCGTTCCGTCTGACCAGCCTCCAGCGGAATTCCGTCGAGCAGCAACTTGTTGTCCGAAATTCCCAGCAGAAAACCGCCGTCTCCCGCGGTTGGCAGACCTTGCAGCAATTCATTCCACGTGACTTCGAACTGCGCTTCCGTGCGCTTGTGTTCGTAGCCGTACATGCGCGCGTACTTGATCAGAATGTTCAGGCTGTGAACAAAAGCGCGCGCCGATGCCGCCCGGTTAGCATGAAATGTACTTGCGTCCGTAATAAGCCGCTCCTCGCACCACACTCTGCAAGTAAAAGGTTAAATCCAGCAGGGTAGGGGCTGCACGTTACGGAGGTCACTGCCAGATCGCGGCAACAGTTTCAGAGACGTTTCTGGGCTTCCCGGTTTCGCCCTGTGGCGAACGACTGGGACACTCCCTGTCACTGGCATTCGCACCCGACTCCGGCGAAAATAGTGATACCGATATTGCGACCTCTCGGAAATCCTGTGCTCGCTTCCACTCCTCGACCCACGCGCCGTAAGAAAGTCACCGGACTTCGCTACTGGATGCTGCAGGTCTTGGAGGAATGCGAGCATGTCTCCGGAGATTTCGGAGCCGATCCGGTTCACGATCTGCGAGTCGCGCTGCGCCGTTGCCGTTCCCTCGCCGACGGATTAATGGCCCTCGATTCCGATCCCGACTGGAAGGCCATGAAGAAGGCCGGCAAGCGCCTGTTCCAGCGGCTCGGGGCCTTGCGCGATGTACAGGTAATGATGGAATGGGTCGAAAAGCTGGCCCCGGTAGAAGCGACTGTGGCGCAAGCCAGGGTGGAGCGGGCACTCCCCTCGGCAAGCTCAGGGCAGGCTCTGCCCGCTTTGCCTTCATCTCAACAGAATAATGAGCCCATCTCAAACTCAGCCGATCCTGCAGCTCTAGCTCTCCTTGAAATGCTTCGTCGTCGCGAACTGGAACAGCAACACGAAGCTCAATCCGCTCTCGAAGAATTCGACCGCAAACAGTGGCGGCAGTGGAGCAAGTCTCTGCCCGCACGAGCTGCAGGCATCCGGCAAGGAAGCTCTCTCTTTAAACATCTCGCGCTCGAGCGCTGGAGCGAAGCTCGCGAACTCCACAACCGCGCCTTGCGCAACCGCTCCCAGGTTGCATTCCACACTCTCCGCATCGGTATCAAACGCTTCCGCTATATTGTGGAAAATTTTCTGCCCGTCGAGCACAAAGCGTGGAGCAACGACCTGAAAGAAATCCAGGACTTGTTGGGCGAGGTCCATGACCTCGACGTGCTCTGGTCCACGGCCGTCTCGTGCCAGGTTTTTGCCGATGAGGATTCACGCAAACGTTGGCGAGAAACAATTCTCTCCGAGCGCGTCAAGCGCATCGACGGCTACCGTGCCCAAATGATCGGGCCCGATTCTCTCTGGCAAGTCTGGCGCGCCGGACTTCCCCAAGGCCGGCAGATTGAAGTGCTTGCGACGCGGCGCATGAAGCTATGGGCGAATGGACTCGATCCCGATTTCCCGCACTCCGAGCGCGTGGCCAGCCTGGCTCTCCAACTCTACGATGGCCTCCTCGCATGGGGCTGGCAACCTGCCGTCGACGCCGCCTCCGCCCGCTCTAGCCTGCTTGCCGCCGCCCTCCTGCACGACGTCGGAAAGTCCGAAGGCCAGAAGGGACATCACAAGACCACCTACGATTTGATTCGCGCCCACGGCAATCCCTTAGGCTGGAAACCCCCAGATCTGCAGCGCGCGGCCGCCGTCGCCCGCTTTCACCGCGGAGCCCTGCCCACGAGGACGCACAAGACTCTGCGCGATCTCCTACCTGACGAGCAGAAAGCAACCTTTCAACTCGCCGCAATTCTACGTTTAGCCAACGCCTTCGATGCCCCTCATGACGGGCGCATTCGCCGAATTCAAATTGAAAATGAAGGTATCAGGACTAAAGGCAACGAGGCTCTGATGATCGCCGCCGAAGGCTATTCGCCGTTCGGACCTTCCGCTCAAACGATTGCCGCAGAACGCCACCTGCTGGAAACTGTGCTTCACCGCCCGATAGCCGTAAAACCAATGAAGACCCAAACATTCAAGCGACGGACGTCAGGGTGACAGCAGGGTCCAACATTGCTGCTCGGATTCGTTCTTGCAAAGCTCGGAAAGATAACGCTGTGAGGCGCGCCTGGGTTACAAGCGGGTTGATGATTTCCGTAGTCCTTCTGGCGTTGCTGACTCAAGCCGACCCCCGTGCTCTTCCGGCAGTTGCGTACTTCCACCAGTAACCCAACTCCGCGGAAGCGTTGTCGAAGCTAGGCTGGCAATCTTGCAAAATGTGGGATCACTCAGGCGATCATTCGCAAGAAGAAGCGCCAAGTTAAGGCTGTATTCCTGCCCTTGGCCGATAAAGGCGCCGAGCGAGCGGCCGCCTGTGAAAAGCAACTCAAGCAGACGGCAAGGGGAATTTTGACTTGGGTCGTTGGACAACGGGCACTACACTCCCGTCATTGAGGACGCGGCATGGAACACTTCAGATTGGTTTGACTTCGAAATCAAGAACCTTGATCGGGCAACAGACTCGATAACCATTAATGTGTCCCTGGTTCACCCCGATTGCAAGGGCGGGCGACGAATTCATCGTAAACACCAAATAGAAACCACGGCCTCGGCTAGATCACCCTCCCATCAAATCCGTTGAGAACTGCGGCATCCCTTAACCTTGATCGGCGGCCAGAAAGACTTCGCCTTGTGGCGCGTCTTCGCACCAGTCCAACGCGGCAGAAAGCTGGAGCGCGTCCGCTGCCCTCAAGTCATAACGATCCACGAGCGCAATAGCTCGCGCTTGCAGGGCATCCGAAGGCTGGATGACAAACCACGCATCGGCGAGATCCGCAGCCAACTGCCGGGCTTTCGCCCAATCGCCGGAGGTGAGTTGTCTCGTTCGCAGCAACCGTGCCAGCGCACTTGCAAGCTCAACCTGGAGTGGTCCACCACACAACCGCTTGGTAGCTCCTGTAAAGGGTGACCATGTGGGGCGTGATGCTTTGACGCACACAGAGAGGAACAAGCGCGCTCGTATCCCAGAAAGCTAAACGCCGCGCTACCGGCTTGTTACGGTCGCACACAAGCACCTCTTCTCCATCGCGGACGAGCTGAATGTGAGCGCAGAGCCGCGCCTTCAGTTCGCTTAGGTTCACGGTACGCATAAATCGACTCTGGCATATATGACTATGTTGGTCATGTCCGAGACAGAAGCGACGGATAATCTCCAGACGGAAGCGAATCGGTTACTTCCGCGCGCCTCTTTCTCCGGTTACAAATGCTCTTGATTCTCTCAGTACCGAAAGCGACGCCAGGAACCCGAACTTTATGACTCACGCTCAATTAATCGAAAAAGCCGTGCGCTGGCTGCGCAGCTACCGCTGTGGTGTGGTCCTCTCCGAGCAAGCCTGCGTGAGCGGGGAGATGCCTGACGCCATCGGCTGGAAGCGCGCCTGCCACTCCGTGCTGATCGAGTGCAAGGTTACGCGCCCTGATTTTCTAGCCGACCGCGCCAAGCCGTTCCGCCTCAAGCCAGAGCAGGGAGTCGGCTGCGAGCGCTTCTACCTGGCCCCCGCCGGTCTCATGGGTCGCGAAGAACTGCCGCTGGGCTGGGGATTGCTCGAACTACGTCGCGGCAGGATCGAAACGGTGCAGCCCTCGGCGAAAAATCTCCGCAGCTCCACCGGCTTCCGCTGCGAAATGAACCTGCTGCTTGCCAGCCTGCGCCGGGTCGAGGTCCGCGTCGAACCGCAAAGCATTACCGACTTTCTCAAGTGGAAGAATCGTATGGCGGAATACAACCGTGGCACCCTCCCCGAAGGCTTGGCTGCGGCCGAAGAAGAACTCAACGTATTTTTGGAACCAGGCCAGACGTTGTAGAGGATGACCCGCACGTTGCTGCTAGTGGCCGGTTGTTGCAACGAGAAAATGTCGTATTAACTGCAACGAGATTTTGCCACACGTGATCGCTTAAGTAATGGTCGCGATTCTTGGGGCGGCCAGAACGTCTTCGATGGTTACACGAAGTCGGAAGGCGAAGGACTGGATGGGACAAAGTACAAAGATTGGCGGGAGTGTGGTCAAGCGAACGACTCGTTACGGTTTATGGAAACACGCCGGCAAAAGACTCTGACATGCGATTGGACACTGGCAGTGTGAGGCCGGCGCGCGCGAAGACTTCAAATTCGTGATCGGCATAGGCCCTGTGCCAGCCGGCTTGCTGAATCACTCGCGCCACCGGCGCGGTCTTCGGGACCAACACCAGATCGGTTGGATATGCATTTAGAGTTTCTTGCCAGCCTGGCTCGGCCGCGTAAAGCCGGAAAGTACGATCGACCCACGCTTCCGAATACGCTACCTCGTAGCGGCCATCTACAGATACCTTGACCGCAGGGAACAGTTTCCAGGAGACGTAAGCGCCCTGACGAAAAGGCACCATCAGGTTTCCGATGAATCGCTGCTGCCGAAGGTATTCAACCGCCCCAACCGGATAAGCGTATGCGCTATCTGTCTGCGGCACTCGCATCCGCCAGAATTGCCAGCGAATGGCGTCCGTTAAGTAGATGGTCGTGACAACCAGCCAAACGGAGAGCACGAAGCTGAAGCGCCTTTGTGCGAAACTCGTGATCCACCGCCCCATCGGCGTCCGCTGGACGTAGGCGGGAACGTGGCTGATCCAAGCGATAGCGAACAGTGGCATCAGTTTGCAGTGCAGGGCTGCTTGGATAGCGGCGCCGATGACCATCAGTAAGCCGGGTGCCTTGCCGAGTTCGATCTTAGCGACGGAATAAGCGGCAATAGCGACTGCTGCCAGAAATACTGTCGTCCACCAAGGGCCGTAGATCCATACGGGCCGCCACTCCTGGATGTAGGGGCGAGTCATTGCGAGGGCATGCAC
>Ga0307474_10000646_pt1 | contig 24811 bp, 51 predicted proteins | sample atmos_gasesECM1C_2_FD_203312 | JGI IMG/M metagenome (GOLD analysis project Ga0307474, IMG submission 203312) | Hardwood forest soil microbial communities from Morgan-Monroe State Forest, Indiana, United States - atmos_gasesECM1C_05 | ecosystem: Environmental > Terrestrial > Soil > Temperate... | reverse complement strand
GCAGAAATCGTTCCGGATCGTTCGCACCCGCTAAAACCTCCTCCCCGCGTAAAATTCCCCTATCCCGGCCAAAGGAATTGCTGCGTCCGGAAGGACCCATATACAATGTACCAGCAGATGGGACCCGCGATAGGGGACCCAAGCCTAGGCGAACAAAAGGCGTAGTAACCTCTGGATGGGACCCGCCCGGGGATGGGACCCACATATGGAAATACGGGGGCGGGCTATTAGAAATGGTAGCATAGCGTTGGCTTAGCCCAGCGTTGGCACTGGCACGAGGTACGGGGGCGCTCCCGGCGGCACCCGTCGGCCATAAGTACTGACCCCCTGTCTAACCCCTTTTCTTTTCTATCACATACCCCTGATACGGAAAATAATATTCGCTCTCTGTTCTCCCCTTCGTAACTCATTGAGCGAGTAGGGCGCGAGCATGCGATCTGGAGCGAGCTTGCATGTTGTTGATAACGCAGGCCTTGTTACAATATGACGTTTTGTAACAGCCTATGATATTGCGTAGATCGCCTCCAGATTTTGGAAGACGCGGGGTAGCCCGCAGCCGAGTAAAGCGAATCAAAAGCGAAAGCCTTCGCCGTCTGTTCTCTGTTACCTTCGTCATTTACATAGTAACGCGAACAAACAGCGAAAGCCCATACCTGCGTCAATGACTCACATCTGCATTCGCTTTCTATTCGTCTACAACGTAAACTCGCTGCCAGCCCATTCGCCTTCCCTTCTCTCCTGTGTGTCTTCTTATCAGCCTTGTGGTGTGGCCGGGTTCGCCAGATGTTCGCCTTGTGCCCGGGTGGCCGAGAATACGCTTGTTACAATGTGCATCACGCTTTCGCTTTCCATTCGCTATTCGCGAACCACGATCGATTGTACTCATTAGTTAACATAATTAAAACTGTTATCCAATTGATTACGTGCTTGACACGTGTTCAATCTTCGTGCTTGTTCATGCCGCGTGAACATGGCCACGACTATGAACATGGCCATGACAGCCGAGGCGTTTGTCAATGGCCTGATTGTGTACGCGCATTAGTCTTTGGTGCTGTGCGTCTGTTAGTCTTTGGTGCAGGCCCTGTCCAGAGTTCGTGCCCGGCCATTACAAATGGACACGGCCATTAGTTTACAAAGTAAATCCTGCGATTATCCCGATGTGGGATATTCCCCCTTGACACACGTGATACACTACTTGCTATGAAACAGGTCGGAACTGATTCGAAGGGCCGGGCGATTGTACTCAAGTCCGGAGTGCGTGTGACAATAGACCGCACGCGAGACGAGGGCTTTGAGCACGAGACTAATGACTGCTTTGTGCGTGCTGTTCATCAGGCGACTGGCGTGCCATACCGAGATGCACACGCGTTTGTGCGTGCCCGGTTTGACCGCGTATCGGGCCGAGGCACGATTGCAGTCGCGCAGCACATGGCACGCATGGCACAGTCGAAGTGCACGATCTATGGATACCGTGTCTTCGTTCGCCCTGTCATGGCGATTGGCCAGTCACGTCGAATCGTGCGTCGCAGAGATGGCTCGCGAGTCTGCTACGTTCGGCCACACTACGCGACACTCGCGAGCAGCATGCACAAGTTTCGTGAGGGCCGATTCATCCTGTGTTCGAACTCGCACGGCTGGGCCATTGTCGATGGGGTTGTTCTTGACAATGGTGCCGTGTCAGGCCGGGCACAGGTGACCGAGATATACGAGTTGATTCCATCATCGAAGTGCGAGGAGCAGGGCATATGAGTTACGGATTCAGTGACCAGGTTGACGCAATGACCAGAGCACAAGCGCTGCGAGCGCAGCACCCGGAGAATAGATACGAAGTCGCGGTGCACAAACATGCAGAGCGTTCGTTGTGGGGACGTGAGGACAAGACTGTAAAGTACGGCGTGCTTTGCTACGTGCCGTACTGTGATGCCATGACGTGGCGTTGCGATGGCTTTGTGTGGTTTGAGAGGGGCCGATGATATTCCACGAGACCCTGCGACTGGCGGTGAAGGCTGCAATGGTCCGCGTGCATCTCATCTCATCTCACCTGAACTGGCCGAGATACACACAAGAGAGATGGACACCGAAGAACTCTTGCGACGCCTGCTGACGTATGGTGAGTTCTGTCCGCAATGCGAATCTAAGACGCCCGCATACACCAGCGTCGCGCCCCGAGATGCGAACTGGATTTGCCTTAACGAATTTCACCGGAGGACGAAATGAATCAGGATACGTTTGATGGATTCGAAGCAGAAGGCCGCATACTGGACCGTGCACGCATCAAGCGCTATCGTGCTGCGATGTTCAGACAGGTGAACAACGAACTCTACGCGCTGGGCAAGACGTATCACGACGGTGTGCCACTGGCCCGCATCGATGAGATTCTCTCGCGTGCTGATTTTGACCCGCTACCGCAGATGATATTGTGCGGGCGTGAAGGCCGCATTCACGAGAGTGTCGGACACAATCGCTGGCTCGCAATGACGTGGTATAAGATGGAGTCGGGCCGCTACGAAATCGTTGCTTATGTCAGTTGACGCGTCACAGACTGAGTTCTTCTGTCTGTGCCAGTGTGGCACGGCTGAATGCAACGCGGGCACGATCTGTGCACAGTGCGAATGCTGCCCGGCATGTTGTGAGTGCGATGAATTCGATGATGGCAACCCGGAGGACTGATGGCGATTTGCATACCCGAGAAAATTGCGGCTGAATGTCTCGCGAGGGCGATGGAGCGATACCAGTCGAAGCACAAGATGAATGAACCGTTGTCCGACCACGAAGTCGAGTGCATGCTCGCTGCTGCAATCGAGGACGCGTTGGACGTAATGGGAGAATGGCTCGAATGAGATGCCCCTACTGCGATAAAGTCATGCACACAAGCCCGCCACCGAAGCGACCAAAGGGCGTGAAGAAATCTGAGTTCAAGCCCATTGCTCGCGCACACTACAACGACTGTGCGACGCGTGACCACATCATTCCGAAGTCTAAAGGCGGGCGCGAAACGATTCGCGTGTGTGGTGAGTGCAACGCGGACAAGGTGCATCTCAGCCTGCGTGAGTATCGTGCTGTGCTCTGCGTGCGTCGCATGTCCCTTGTCATCTTTCCATTCGAGCGTCGCCTGATTCAATCATTCGTGTTCAGTTTACTCTGTACATTTGCGAGGGCACTGTGAGTCACTGCGCTGCGATTCGATTCCTCATCGATGCACGTCGATATATCCACACGTACTACGGTGGCACCGAGGCCGCGCTGATTCTATCGCAGGCCCTTGTACGCGTCTGCCCTGAGGAATTCGTGTGTGGCACGTGTGGCGGACGCCATTCGAAACGCGACTAATTCCTCGTTCGTATCACCAGCATGCCGAAAAATAGTCTGCAAACTCATGAAAACAAGCCAAATAGAGTTGTTGACTCAAATTCTGCGCGTGCTAAGATGTATCTACGTTCGGTGGTTGGCTGGGCCGGACGGTTCTTTGACAATCTGAGCGACGCGGTTCTAAAGCCTGACCGGGTACATGGGCATATCGCGAAATTCTCAATAGAAGTCGTACAGGATGGGCCGACCCCGTTCCTGAGTATGGCGAAGCACTAATGGTCCCGGCGTGATGTCGCTCTCACAGGCCACGCAACGTAGTACAGCGGACACAGATCAGGATGCCAGCCAGAGGGTAATCACTCCCGAGTCCACATAAGCGGACGCTCAGAAACGCAACGGTGACCATCATACGCTGGGGATCAAGCCCGCCCCACGGACCTGCTTCTGGTTAGCACCACAGCCATGGCAGCGACGCAAGATCAAAGTGGAAAGATTCGAATACGTGTACAGCACACCGGGTGCCCAAGGCAATCACGGGGTCAAATGAATTAACGCGAGCCGAGTGCGTTTCAAGCCCGATGTGCTGTGCGAGTCAGTCGAATCGAGGAGAACATGACAGCGAATGATTATGTCGCAACCGTCGAGTATGCGAATCGTGAATGGTATCGTCAGCCGAAAGCATTCAAGATTCGTGCACGCTCACTGAAGCACGCACTCCGGCGTGCACAGCAGATACACCCGGATGCACGCAGCCACGAAGTTGAACTTTGCCGCTGCTCCGAAATCAACAACGACATGTGCAACGCTTGCTACCGATTTCATTCCGAACAATAGGAGACAAGATGGACTTCACAGTTGAGAATCACGGCAGCATCTTTTTACTCCGGCCCAACACCAAAGCCGCACAGGCTTGGATTGATAGCAACATTCCCGAGGACGCTCAGTACCTCGGCAATGCTGTGGCCATCGAACACCGATACATTATGGACATCATCGACGGCATACAGGCCGACGGGTTGTCCATCGGATAACAACGCGAGCGTGTCTCGCGTGCTCCGGTTTCAACGTGGACGCACGGGCAGGGATGAAGCGAAAAGGACAGCGGGGAAAGGCCAGCAATGGCGGTGAGTACCCGTGGCGTCACTGGCGGAAGCCTAGCACTGCTGAAACTGGAGCACGGGGGATATCATGGAACGCAAACATCGGATCGAAATGAACACCGCAGAAATTTCCAACGTCGAGTCACTCGTTCACAATATAAACGAGTGGGACTTCTCGCATGACCACGTGATGCAGCGCATGGAGCAGAAGGGAATCACCAAGGGTGCATTGGTGAACTGCTTGCGCTACGGACGCATCATCGAAGTCAACAGCGAAGGACGTGCGGTTCTGCGTCTCAATATGAAGGGTGGCGGGGTGGTCGTAGTCGTCTCGCTGGCCGAACGCGTCCTCGTGACCGCATGGAAGAACGCGAACGAAGACAATCACAAAACTCTGAACCGCAGCGAGTACGGCTGGGCCGTCAACGCCGCTGATTACACAAGGAGCCTTCTATCATGAACGCAACCGAATCACTTGATTTTCTTCGCGAGAAGTTAGTCGCAGCGCACGAACGCTGCATCGTCGCAATCGATGGTTATCACGGTCACGTCAGCATGCCCACGATGGAATCGGCGCTGAACGTTTTTGACCAGTTCGTTGCCAAGGGCTATGACGATGAATTCCTCGCCAAAACGCCCGTGTGGTCGCCGCTGTTTCCGTTCTGGTGGTGGGCGCCGACGCAGTCACAACTTCACCAGCAGGAGGGATGAATGAGTTTATTCCTCGACCGACTCAGCAACTCGATGAGATACGTCGTCGCCAAGATGCAGGATGGCTACACACTGCACGTCGGCATCCGGCGTCGCTATACCTCATTCCTCTGCGTGCCTGAAGGTGGACACACGAGAAACATTTCGATGCACATCATCAAGGGGCTCATCCGACGCGGGTTCATCCAACGCGTCGAGGGTGCACGCACATCGACAACCCAGCAGTATGAACTGACCGAGGAAGGGACCCGTCAATGAAAAGTTTTATCGAGATGTTCACCGCTGCACGTTCCATTTCGACACCGCTGGTCGCCGTTCGCACGTTCGATGCAACCAGCACCATCCAGAACATTACCAAGTCACTCGGCAAGGAACTCGCGCAGTTGGTTCCGCTGATGAACTGGGACGCTGTTCACGGCCTGCGTGGTCTCAACGACACGGGCACTGAGTCAGTCGCGTACATGTGCGCGAAGGGCGATGGTGGAAACTCAGTTGACCGTGGCGCGACAGTTGACCTGACACTCTGTCTCGCGGTCCTCGAAAACGCGAAGGAAGATGTCATCTGCTTTATGCAGAACCCGCACCTGTTCTGGGAGCAGGACAAGCGTGCGGTCCAAGGCATCTGGAATCTTCGCGGAACGTACAAGGCCAACGGCAACATGTTGGTCATTACGTTCGGTGCTGGCGACGAACTTCCTGCGGAACTCCAGCAGGATGTTCTGACGCTGGAAGAACCGCTGCCGACTCGCGATGAGTTGGCGAAAATCGTTCGCGACACGTTTACGTTCGCCGCACAGAAATATCCGGCGTGCAAGAACGGTGCGACCGATGCCGTCGTCAAAGCCGCAACCGATGCACTCATCGGCCTTCCGACGTTTCCTGCGGACCAAACCTGTGCGATGTCGCTCGACAAGAAGACGGGCAAACTTGACATCGAAATGATGTGGTCGCGCAAGAAGGAAATCGTTTCGACCAACCCGGGGCTGACGTACCACCAAGGTACCGAGGCCATCAAGGACATGTACGGCTGCGAATCGTGGGTGCGTTTCGGAACGCGTCTCATGAGTGGTCCGCATCGTCCGACCATCATCGTCCGCATGGACGAAATTCAACGGCAACTCGCAGGCTCTGAGTCAGATTCGTCTGGTACCAAGGGCAACCTGATGGGCGAGTTCTTGACATGGGTCAACGACCGTGGCGTCATCTGCACTCTGAATCTCGGAGTCAGCGGAACCTCGAAGTCGTGGGGACCTTACTGCCTCGGTGGTGAGTTCGGCATTCCCATCGTCAACTACAGCGTCAGCGCAATGGAGCACAAGCACGTTGGCGAGTCGTCGCGACATATGCGAACGGCACACCGCGTACTTGAGTCCATCAGCGACTGCAATATCTGGCTCATCGCGTCGGCCAACTCTCTTGATGGTCTGCCGCCTGAGTTAATCTCGCGATTCCAGAAGGGCGGAATTTTCTTCTTCGACCTTCCGGACGAGCAGGAGAAGGCTGGGATTTTGGAACTCAAGATTAAGCGTTACGGTCTTGACCCGAAACAAACCCGGCCCGAGATGCCGCACTGGACTGGTCGCGACATTGACAACTGCTGCGGTCGTGCACAGTTGCTTGGTATCTCGCTGGTCGAGGCTGCTGCGGATATCATCCCGCTGCACCAGTCGCACAACGCCATGATTGAGAACATCCGGTCACAGGCGTCCAACAAATACCTCTCGGCATCGAAGCCGGGAACCTACCAGTACGCGGGCGAGACTGCAACCACAGTCCACGCCCCCAAGACTGAAGTCGTAGAGGGACGCAAGTTCCGATAGGACTTGGACACGGTTTGCTGCCGTGTCTGATGCGGACACCTTCAGCCGAATGCGAAGTGGATTCGGCACTGGGCAGGCCAAAGTCGCGATAACCTAGGCCAAGGAAATCGCGATGCCCGGGTGGATGCAGGATCGTCACCTGCCCGCGTCAGAGACGGCAGCACCGTCTACTTTGTACACAGGAGAATAAAATGTCCACACCCGCGATTGCACCCACGTCAGTCAACATTGAGAAGACGAAAGATTGCGTCTTCGTTACCACGCACTTCTCGATGGGCATCGGTCGCATGAAGCAAGTCCGCAACCTCAAAGTTGAAACCAACGCGGACCCGAATCAACTTCGCCATCAGAAGAAACTGATGGACTGCCCTGAACTCGAAGAGATTCGCTCGCAAGATGGCTACATGAAACGACACATCGATTCCGTGTCGTGCTCGTTCGATGAGTCCACACGGTTCGTCGAGAAGTCAGTTCTGAACAAGTTGTATCGCTCCATGGTTGCGTACCGCACGATTCGCCGTCCGAAACTCGTGGCGGACTTCATGGCCGTGTACCGCAAGATGGAAGCAGACAACTTCCAGCCGATTCGCGAAGCGCTGGGCGACACGTTTAACCGTGCGGATTATCCGGACGCTGACACCGTAGAAAAGGGATTCGACTTCGAATTCTTTGTGCGTGCGGTTGGCAACATCCAACTCGTGGGCCTGTCCAACGAAATCGTTGAGATGGAAGCCGCGAAGGAAGTCGAGAAGCGTCGCGTCGCCGTTGCAGAGTGGACAGGCACGATGCGTGTCGCACTGCATGGCGTCGTCACCGAACTCTTCAACGCACTCAAGACTGACCCGGTCACGGGCAAGCGCAAGAAACTCTACGACACGCATGTGGATTCGCTCGTGGAGTTCTGCAAGTCGTTTCCGAGCCGCAATCTTGGCGACGACCAAGAGTGCATGAAGGTTCGCAACCAGATTCTGGACCTGATGAAGGGTGTCAGCGTTGACTCTCTTCGCGAGTCTGAGAATCTCAAAGACGTAATCGCCTCGAAGCTGGAAGCGGTGAAGTCGGACCTTGGAACGATGGTCATCGCCGTCGGTCGCAAGTTCCGGTAAACTGAATCTGCTCGCTAAACTTCCCCGGTTTAGCGAGCACGATCACCTTAGAGGGCTTATGCAAAACTTCAACAGCGCATTGTTCGCAACATCCGACTTCGAACGCGAGCCGAAACCTTTTGCAAAGACGCCGCACAACATTGTCACGGTCACCATCGATGAAGATGGCGACATGCACTTCCTCAAGACCGACAGCGCGGACATCTTTTTGGAACTGGGCGAGACCATCACGCGTCGCGCATCGCATGTCGAGCCTGCAACATTCCTGCTTCGCATCGCGTTCCATTGCATCCGTGCGATGGTCCCGGATACGAGCACGGTCGCAGCGTGGACGCGACGCTGGTCCTGCCTCTGGCGGGTCAACACCGCGCCCGTGGGTGGACCTATACTTGACGGGCGGTGGTACAATCGTCAGGAAGCAATCGACGCAGAGGTTCAGTTCCTAAACGAATTCTTTCTTGAAAGGGGAATCCAATGAGTGAGTACCATTCGCAAACAACGAAGTGGAAGGACAAGGATTGCGTCGTCGAGGGCCTGATTGCTGCGGGCTACGACCGCAAGGACATCGAGGTTCACGAAGTCGCGCAACAACTCTACGACTACCACGGTCGTGCGACAACGTACCTCGACAAGTCGGGCGACAAGGCCAACATCATCATCCGCCGGAACCGTATCGGATACGGCTCTGCGAATGACATCGGGTTCCTGTTCGACAAGACGACCGGAACCTACAAGGCCATCATCAGCGAATTCGACTCGGGCGTCAATCACTGGGGTCCGCAGTCGAAGCGCATGAAGGCCGCGAGAGTCGGATACACCGACGCCATCTCAATGAAGACCGCAAAGGCGAAGGGCTTCAAGTATCTCGGCACCAAGATGGTCGATGGTCGTCGGCAACTTCAATTCATGGACCCGAGGGTCAACGCGTGACCCGCGAGGAAGCCATCGCGAAACTTCTGGACGCAGTCGAAGAAGTCGTGCACAATAACGACTGGCCGACTGAAGCGGGGCACATGACCGATGGTCCAATTCTCGAACTCGTTACAATCATCCGAATAGGAGAGTGACATGGCGAAAATCATCACCATCACAATTGACCCGGACACAGGCGACGCCGATGTCGAACTCGATGGGTATCAGGGCAAGGGCTGCCACGCAGTGCAGGAAGCCTTCACACAAGCGTATGGCGGCGAGAGCAAGAAACTCGTTCGCAAGCCCGAGTACAACAAACTGCCGACCAACAAGGTCAACATCACGCGTTAGCGTGGCGAGTCTTGGTTGACTCGCGATGGGCATGAGACTAACTGATTCGATCACTCATGTTCGTCGCGAGGCAACCCGCCTCCAAGGAATTCACAATGTACACAGTCGAAGAACTCAAGACGAAACTGCAACGCATCCTGAAGTACGTCGAGAACAAGTCGTACCGCAATGACGCAGACCGCGAGGGCGGGCTCACGTATCGCCAGTGGGTGTACGCAATCGACGATGCCGTGGCATTGTTGAACGGTGCGCTGGATGTTTTCGAGGGGCTTTCGAATGACCTGAACATCGTGGTCGTCGAAGTCATCGAAGTGGACCTAAAGGAACTCGAACGCGAAGCATTGAAGTCTGTGATTCGCGTCGAAGATATTCAGGGGCTGCTTCCCTTCCAGACGGGAATCGTATCTGGTGAGAACTTCTTCCACGTGGTCAACGAGTCTCTGTATGATGTCGAGACGAAGCACCACATCATCCAGAAGGGTTCGTCGCTCTGTGCTCGCGGTATCAATGGAAACGTCAGCCCTGTGCTTGGTCCCATCCGTGGCGTCTACCCGACTTGTCCGGGTTGCGTTGCGAAGTCCAAGAATATCATCGCACGTCACGTGCAGAACTCGCTCGACCGTGTCAGCGAATTTGACCCGGCGTAATCCATCGGGCTTCGGCCCGATCAAATTCAATTGGGAGGCACTATGGCACGATACACGTTGACCGTGACGGTCGAGGCTGCACAGCCCGCATCCGTCGAGAAGAAACTCAAGCAGGCCTTTGGTGCGGAGATTCCTGTCCACACCGTCGAGAAGATTACTTCGCCCGAGAGTCGCGCTGACCGTCTGGCTGAAGCATTCGAGAATTTCGAATCCGCACTCGATGACGCGAAGAGCGTGGTCGAAGAGTTGAAGGACGAGATGCAGTCGTGGTACGATTCCATCCCGGAGAACCTTCAACAAGGTGATAAAGCGAACGAGGTTCAAGAGGCGATTGACGCACTCGACAATCTTGCGAGCGAGTTGGACACCACGGACCTGCCGTCGTACGGTGATCTCAGTTTTCCTTCGATGTTCTGAACTCGGGCTTCGGCCCGATCATCCTCAGAAAGTAGGCCCTATGACCGAGCACTATTCGTTTCCGGACACCGTCGCAGGACTGACTCTAGCAATGGAGTTGACGTTGTCCTTGAGGCGGTTCGGATATCGCACGAGACTTGTGACGCGTAATGTCGCGGGCTTCGTACTCCGAACTGTCGTCGCCACTCCCCCAGCGCATCCTTCACGAAAGGAACGTGGACTAGCATGACATTTGTTTTAATACAACTCGGCAAGGTCGTGCTCATCATCGCGGCAATCATCGCATATGCGGTGGTTGCCACGTGGTGGGAATCATGACCGTCAACGCATGGTTCGAAAACTTTCTTCGTCGCGAAGTCGAAAAGGGCGGCGGGATATGGCGGGGCATTCAGGAGACGAACGAAAACAACTGGGTGCTCTTCAACAGTCCGACAACCGGGAGCACTCTCGCTCTCAAAGACTACGATTGTTTCGCTGATAATGTGCGGCAACGAATCGCGGACAGCGACGCGAAATTCAAGCAGGAGCAACTCGATGGCAGCATACGGAATGACCGAGGCAAGAATTCACGCGAACCGCAAGCCTGACACGAAGGTCTGTGTCCAGTGTGAGGACACGGGCTTCGTAATGACGGCGTGGGGCCTGCGTGGTTGTCCACTCTGTTCCGAGGAGGAGACTCATGGCGAGCATTCGTCTGATGCTGGAGTCTAGAGGTTGGAAGTGTGTCGAGGCCCGGCGGCAGGGATGTTTCAAGCACGTCCTATGGCTTGACCCGAAAACGAATTGGGTGATGACGCAGGCCGAGGCCGTACGTCACGTGCGATACAGAAACTCGGTCGCACGCGAGGCGAAGAAACTGACCCTACTGCGCGTGACACTGGACACCAAGGCGAAGCAGTGGGCCGGGGACCCGGAAGGGCCAGCGGCTTAGTTTACAGTGTAGACAGGGGCGAGGCGGTGGCGTCGCAGCGGTCTCCAAAACCGCCCGCAGCCAGTTCGACTCTGGCCGCCCCTGCCAGAATCAATTCCTACCCCGGTAAAATAGGGGGTAGGCTGCGTCGGGACGGGCTGGGTGACCCTCAGCCTACCCAAAACGCCCTACGGGGCTAGAAATGGCCATAACGGCCATTCCGGATTTGAGCCTAACGGGGCTCCATCCGGACCAATTAGGAGGCTATATGCCAGATGATATGCGCCAGTTCGAGGAGTCCTTCGCCACCGAGGCCGAGGCCATCGCACTCCAAGAGGGCCTAGAGTGGGCCGACAACGACCACATTGTAGTAGAAACCCCGGAGCCCGTCGGGACCGATGAAGTCATGGGCAACTGGGTTGTGCGATTCCGGACGTTCGCATGATATACATCCAATTTTTCGTCATCATCGCGGTCGTGCTAATTCTCGCGACGAGGTTTTGACATGTGGGCAGCGTACTATCAGGCGGACGGCGAGATGCGACACACCATCGCCGTCTGCAAAATCAAGCATACCGCTGAGTACGAGGCCGAGTTATTCATCGGGCGGATGACGCATCCCGAAGTCGGCACGTGGTGGGTCTATGTGGAGGAAGTCGATGAGTTATAAAGTCAACGGAAAAAATTTGGCCATCGGTCGTCTCATGGTTCGCGGCAAGGACCCGAAGAAAGCCCCTGCTCGATTGAAGTATCTCGCGTGCGGGCCGAAGGGGACAACCGTCGTGACGCCGTCTATTGTCGCACGCGTCAGTCTGCCGGAAGCAGAGCAAGGCAGGCCGCTGGGAAGTCTGTTGTACACGCAGGAGGAGTTAGACGCGATCCCTCGGCCCGCTCCGGAGAGTTCTGAGACGGTGCAGTTGCCTGAAGGACAGCCCTGCGTTGACGGGCCGAATTTCATGGTGCCGAAAATGGATTCGATGTTCTTCACGCCGACCGAGGACATGCCGTCGTTCATCGTGAACGCTGACATGCTTCGAAAACTTTTGACGGTCGCGAGCGAAGTCTGCAACGACTCCGAGAAGGTCACGCGGATTCGATTCGACAAGACATCGAACTCGATTCGACTCGACGTGTATCGCGTACCGGGCGAGCAGGAGTTCACCGCAGTCATGAAGTGCATGAAGTGCGGAAGTTCAAATCTCCCGGGCTTCGCAGTCGATGCACCCGCACCGTTGACCGACGAAAAGGCTGTGCAGGGTTCGCTGACACTCAAGGTCGAATCGGGCCGGAAGTTCCGAGGCGAAGGCGAATGAGTACTGACGTAAAACCCGGATGCAATCACAGGAACGTCACTGGCGAGCCGCCTGTTATCATCGAACATGGAATGCCGAACGGCGCGATCTGGAAGCGATGCCAACGATGCGGGTATTCATGGCAGGGGATGACTCCTTCGCTGATAGAGAAGGCGAAAATGATGGCACCGTGCCCGCCTCACTACGAACGCCAGCGTGTGGGTTGGACGAACTGGATGTGTGAGAAGTGGGGCAAACTGAAACTCAAGAATTTCTATGAGGCCGAGAACATTGTCAAGCAATGGAACGCGAAGGCGGATGCTGAGGGCATCCCGGCACGATATCGATTGCCGTTGCATTGCGGATTGTGCTATCGTGTGGTCTCGGAAACGTTCGGCCCGTTCGGAGCATGTTGGAACTGCAACCATGATTTCAAGTCGGAGGACACCGTGAAACCGAATCCTGAGTGGTTGAAGAAACCCGTACTCGTGAAACGACAGGAGGGTGAAATCTGGCCCATCGATTCCGCGCTGAGTCCGATAGGAACCAAGCAGTGGGGCTATCAGGGCTCTGCGAAGACTCCGTACATCGTGACATCGTACAAGACGAAACGCGATGGCAGCACGACAGCGGACGGCTGGGCGTGTGCCTGCATGAGTTTCACGCGGAACGTTCCGAGGACGCATTGCAAGCACATTCTCAACGTCATGCTTGGCGAGGGCATCGTCCCGGCGAACGTCGCGAAGGGCAACGCGAAGACCGTCAAGGCTCTTGCGAATGTCAACGACGAACAACTTGAAGCATTCAAGAAGTGGCAGCGAGAACAGGCCGAGAAGGGCGAAAAGAAGCCCGATTCCGGCGACGCATCACTGAACCTATTCGGGAGCACCGGGAGGAAGTTCAGATGAGTTGGAATTCGATTCTGCAAAAGAAAACTCGCAACAGCGAAGCGCTACTGAGTTTCGTGACGTATTGCGTCCAGCATCCGGACCAGCGATTCTGGCAGGCCCTTCGCAATTGGAGCAAATGGAGTTTTATCCTTGGCTCTAGCGTGCCGCCATACCAGATAGATGACACGAACATCGCTCTGGTAGACGACACGTTCTATGTAGAAGGACTGGACGGCACCCGTGAACAAGACTGAAGCACTCAGACGGGCGAACATTCACGAGTGGGTGCGACGTTACCAAGCGCTGCTGTTCAAGGGTATGAGTGTCCGGGGCGCGGAGACGGTCGTCGATGCCGCGATGTTCGGGGTGGGTTGCACCGAGGGCGAAGTCCGAGCGAAAATCGAAAAGGCGAAGGTCCTCGTGGACGTTTGCCAACCGTTTTCATACGATTCAACGAAACCGAATTTTACTGAAGGAGGGAATCATGACACCGACAGAGGCAGCAATTTTATCGAGATGTCGCGGTGATCGAGGGGCTGCGTTCGAATACTGCCGTCAGATTGCCGTCACGTATCCCGAACTGCGAACGGAGTATATGACTCTCGCGTTCAAGTTTGGGTTTGACAACCGGGCTGAGAATGTTATAATGCTCGCGAAAGGTGCACATGTCTAAACTTCTGAAACTCGACCTGAAGCCGCTGCTGGCGTCCAATGTCGAAGACTATTCGAAACTCAAGTTCCCGGCGTACGTCAGCCCGAAACTCGATGGCGTCCGTGCGATGATGCAGAACGGTCGGCTCGTCTCGCGCTCGCTCAAACCCATCCCGAACAAGAACGTTCAGGAGATGTTCAAGGGTCTCCCCGAGGGGCTTGATGGTGAGTTGATTGTCGGCAGCCCGACGAATGACCCGTACCGCAAGACGGTCAGCGTCGTAATGTCCGACAACAAACCCGTTGACTTCTACGGTGATGAGACGGTCAAGTTCTACGTCTTCGACCGAATCACGAACATGCCCTTCAAAGCACGCCTGTCGTTCTTCCAGCACCTTGCGGAAGAGTACGCAAACGAATTCCCGAACCTCGTTGTCGTGCCGCAAATTCTTGTCGGCAGTCTCGCGGACCTTGAGACTGCGGAGACTGAATTCCTACAGGCCGGGTACGAGGGGTTGATGTACCGTGACCCGGAGGGAATTTACAAGCACGGTCGTTCATCCGAGCGTGAACAGATTCTACTCAAGGTCAAACGATTCTGCGACGCGGAGGCCCGCATCATCGAGGCCTACGAAGAGATGGAGAATCAGAATGAGTCATTCAAGAACGAACTCGGTCGCACTGCCCGGTCTTCTGCGAAGGCTGGCAAAGTCGGCAAAGGACAACTTGGAGGGTTTCATTGCGTTGGCGTTGGTGGTGTATATGATGGGGTTGCTTTTGATGTGTCGTCTTCTTCCATCACGCATAACCTCCGACGAGCCTTCTGGATTGACCGAGCGGACTTCCCCGGACGGCTGGTGACATACAAATACTTTCCTACGGGCGGGGACACACGCCCTCGGCACCCGATATTCAAGGGCTTCCGCGACACGAGGGACCTATGATTCCTGCCATTGGACGACATCAAGACCGGGGAGAACTCTACAACAGCGGCATCATGGACCGTTCTCGCGTAGAACTTGACCGAGTCAATTACTGGCGGGCCGGGCTCATCTTCCGGCTCGCATCGACGTGGATTGGCCTGCACTGGTCAGCGAAGAATAGGCGAATCTGTTTCAACATCATCCCGTGCGTCACTGTGTACATTACGCTCCCGGGCGGCGATCTGCCGAACATGACGGACTACCCGTGCCGTTGGGCCATTCGAAAGTAGTTGACAGCACCCCGCAGAGCGTGTTACGATTCGCCATTATGAAATCACTCACGGCAGTCGAACTCGACACGTTCCTGACGGTCTCGCGGAAACATAGCGAGGCGGACTTCTGGATGTTCCTCGTGATGTGGAACCATGGCCTGCGGGTCAGCGAGGCATTGAACCTGACAGCCGAGAACTTTGTATTCGGCAAACTTATTCTCCAGCGACTGAAGGGCAGCCGTAAGACGGCACAGCCGATTCTGCCGCTGGAGACTCCCGAGACCCGGGCCGACTTCATGGCGTTCGTAGCGTCGAGGCCGGGCCGACTCTTTCCGACCTACCGCATGGACGTGTGGCGGAAGATGCAGGAGTACGGAGCCGAGGCGGGCATTGACCCGACGAAGCGTCATCCGCACGCACTGAAGCACACCTGCGGGCGACTCGCATATCGGCGCGGCGTTGGCATCCCTGAGATTCAGGTATGGCTGGGCCACGTCAACGGCAAGAACACGATGGAATACATGCTGCCCACGGAGGATGAGGCGGCTGATGCGTTTGGAGCAGCGGCGGGACGGTAACTGCACGACCGAAGATACAGGAGGCAACATGAAAAAGTTTCTTTTTGGACTGGTCATGTCGTTCCTGCTGATTGGCACAGCAGTGGCACAGACAGAAGCAAAAGTCGATGAAGTCGCACACGCAATTGCACGCACTGAGGGGTTCTATGTCAGAGGAACGATTCCGAATCGTCTACACAATCCGGGGGACATTCGGTCCAATCGACGGGGCGTTTATCCCGGTCAATCCGGGCTCTACCACGGCTACGTCGTCTTCCGCGACAATGCATCCGGATGGCGTGCACTCAGAGCGCAACTCCAGAGAATTGTCGATGGAACGTCTACAAAGTATACGCAAGACATGACGTTCATCCAAATTGGTCGAGTCTACGCGGAGGACCCACAGTGGCCGAAGACGCTCTGCAAGATTCTGAAAATTTCACCGTGGCTGACGTTCGCAGAATTCATGGACCTTCCACCACGGGTGATGTACCGGGTGACCTATGAAGATGTCCTGCGGTTGTTCGACGGAAGAGCATACACAATGCCAACTCTGTCATCAGTGCCGCCGATGCAAGCACGTATACGTTTTGCGTTCGGATGGGTGGTACTGCCGATGTCCAACTTTGCGGTGGAGGAAAGTCATTGACACCAGAACTGGAAACAAGAATCCGGACAGCGGTGCACGAGTCGGCTTTTGAGCACAAGGGCTCGCTGATTCAACTTTACGCGGGCGGGTCTGCTCTGCACGGTGCCAGCGTGCCGGGCAAGGCTGACCTTGATGTCCTCGGCATCTTCGTCGAACCGACCGAGTACCTTTTCGGTCTCGGCAAGTACGAGCACTTCGTGTCCTCGACATCCGGCGACCATGCACGGAATACGCCAGATGATGTGGACATCGCGCTCTACAGCCTGCGGCGTTGGGCCGGGCTCGCTGCAAAAGGCAATCCGACTGCGCTGCAATTCTTGTGGGCTCCGAACGTTCTCAAGAATCGGTACTGGGAGAAGGTCAAGCGTCCGCTCGCGGCGTTCATCCCGTCGAAGAAAGCAGTCAACGCGTACCGAGGCTTTGTCACAGACCAGATGAAGCGTCTCCTCGGTCTCAAAGGCCAAGGCAAGCACGGGCAGCGGCCTGAACTTGAAGTCAAGCACGGATACGACACGAAGGCCGCGATGCACGCGATCCGACTCGTGGGTGAAGGTATCGAACTCATGAGCACCGGAGCGATAACTTTCCCGCGCCCAAACGTTGAGTACCTGAGAGCAGTTCGCAACGGTGCTTTATCTCTTGACAGCGTGTGCAGCGTTGTGTCAGAGTTGCTCATCGAACTTGACAAGGCCGAGGCGAACTCGCCCCTGCAAGCAGAACCGAACTACGATTACATCAACAAGACGCTGGTCGAGTTCTACGAAAACTTTTGGTGGGGGCTCTGATGGCTGATAAAACTTTGTACGAACCCGCGACAGTGTGGTTCGAAGTCACTGGTGGAACCTTCGCAACACGCATCGTGCCGCGTCTAGTTTCAAGTGAGAGTATCGCGTTTGTCTTCCATCCGAATGGTCGCAAGAGCGCGAAGAAAAGTCTTTACTCGGCATTCTTCAAAACTTTCGAAGAGGCCAAGCAGGAAGCGTCGAATTGGTATGCTTTGGAAATCATCAAGCACGAAGCCCGGCTGGTCACTCTGAAAGAGGGCCAAGACAAGATTCTGGCATTACAACGAAAGGACATCATCGATGAATAAGAATCAGCAGACACTCCAGCAACTCAAAACCCGCATGCAGTCCGATGAGGAGAAGCGCAAGGCCGTCATCGAACAAGGCACCCGGGCCTATCGTATGGGCATCGAGAAGCGCAATTGCCCAATCCCCGATGATCGACGTATGCTCTGGGAAATGGGATGGGACAAGGGCAAGGTAGAATTTGAGAAGTTGTTCCCGGGGCGACAAGCATGATGACGCCCTACATCTTGCTCGCGATCATCGCGGGCTGCGAAGTCGCACAGGCTCTCTACGCGATCCGCAGTTGGATCAAGGACAGAGCGTACGAAGAAACACTCGACCTAGAGTAAGGCCCTCTCACTAAGTGTGCCGGAAAGGAGGCATTATGTAGAGCGAACTGATGTGAATTGAAAAATTGTTTCACCATAGGATTGTAGTATATAGATTTACCTCCGAGACCTGTCGGGGTTGGGTGGTCATAAAGAGCAGGGAAGCGATCTAGCAGCCCGGGATTGTAGAGAAGGGGCGTGAGGCGGGTGTTGCCCGACTCTTTAGCGAACGGTTGTCGCGTGCTGGCGACGAAAGTCGGGTACGAGGCGGGCGGGATTGCGTGGGATCGAGATGGCCGAGCGTACGGGCCTGCTCGATAACTGATTTGCGAAGTGCTGACGCCTCCTACCTCGTGGGACTGCAAACAAAACGGGGAGAAAAATAGGAGCATCACCATGGAAACTATCCAGACCACATCCGGAGAACTCCTCCGGCTCGAACGCAATCGCATCTCCGAGATTGAAGTTGCCTCGGGGTCTGCACCAAACCGCCTCTGGGTTGCGTACTACTCGGCAATCCGCAAGGCTTATGCGAGTAACGCCAAAGAGATTCGTGTCTATGAAACCGCAGGACCCTTAGGCGTAGAGACTCCTCGCGGGTACTTTGAAGAAGGCGAGAAGACTGGGTTCGCTCTTCTCATGGACTTCAGCCCGGCGACGAAAAATTCGAATGGTCAGTTGGGGTGCAAGTTCATCGACTACCCGAACTACAGACGCTTGCTTCGGTTCATTGGCGCATCCAAGACAACCCGCAAGGCGAGGGCGGCGAAGGCGGGTGCATGAGTCTCTTTAATCCAATACTTGATTCGGACCAATATCACGCGTCGGAAGTCCGGATCATAGGCACACTGAGCGGCCAGCCAAATAGCGTGACGACTGGCCGAGACGCAAATATCGTCGAAGTGGATTTCGAGGCGGCTGCCCGACGCAACATCGGGTATATCCGCGAGAACATCGCCCGTCGAAAACGCAACAACGACCGTTTTTGGGACGGCGAGAAGTTCGTCAGTTGGAACTGACCCCTTGACACAAGGTGTATAATTGTGTCTGGAGGATTTTGCAATGGCAACTGAATTACAACCGACGCAGAAGTTAAAGCGTGTCGTTCGCATCCACGGACTCGGCCTCGTTGAAGTCACGATGTCTCCGGAAGGACTCGCGTTCCGGATTCCGAAGACACGCAAGTACGTCACAACCGACTGGACGCGTGTCGTCAATTTCGGATACACGCCAATGGACGTGCCGTCGTTCCTCATGAGCAAGCCGTTCCAGTTTCTGGAGCACGAGGCGAAGAAGGTCGAAAAGAAAGCGGTCAAGAAAGCTGGGAAGTAAATCTCCGGGGCAACCCGGATCATCAAGGGAGAGAGCAATGAAAGATATGAAACGCGGACCCAATGGGGTTCTTCCTAACGGAAAGTATCGTTGGGGCAATGCAGAAGTGATTGAGGAAGTTTATCTTCGTGCAAAAACCAAACGCGATATGGAGACTAGCCTTTCCAGCCTGCGAAGGGAGATCGCACAAGAACTTAAAATCCCCGTTCCGAAGTCCGCATCCGCTAGAATTTTTTCTTGGAACAGTCCGCGTGAGGGACGTGGTCAAGCCAAGGCCTTAGGATGGACGTTAGAACAGTGGACTAGCGTCGATGCAGAAGCCCACCGACGTTTTGGAGTCACTCCACCACCTAAGAAGCATCGTCTTACCCCAGAAGGGCGAGCACTTCGCGATCAATATGCCCCCGTGGATGGGCGACGCAAAGGTGGTCTCTCGGATGAAGAGCGCCAGCGAATGAAAGATATGGGTATGGCGCGTCCTGAAATCGAACGCCACAACGCGTTGATACAGGCGAGCAATGCTCTGAAGTGGAATCGTTTTGCCGATCAGGGCCGCCGCGATCTGTTCTGGGTGGCCGCAGGATTCGATTTTGTCAAATTGGGTGATTGGGTGTTAGTGGACGACCGCCAACTTGTCCGACTGACGGCGGCGACACTTCGCATGCAGCCCGGCGTCGCGGGTGGTACCTACTCGGACGACAACACGCGAGCGGGTTTCCAGCTAACTAACCAGTGGATGGAGACGTGGATGAAAGCGAACAAGCGTCCGATGACGGATCAAGATGTCGTTGAATTAGTTCGCAGCCGCCTCGGGTCTCGGAAGGTCAAGGTTGCTACTCGTTCGGTCGTTACGACTCACTGGGCTGAGATGGACCGTCGTGCAAGGATTGAACGCGAGCAATTTCTACAAGGTCTAGGAGCCTAGAGTGTCTCTCCGCATCAAGTTGCATCCCGATCTTTCAGGGCCGCTGTACCACTACAACAATACGGCGGTCCTGCGATTTTCAAAATCGGCGTGGCAGTACTACCTAGAGTTGCCTGATGGAACGCTTCTCCCGGTGCGAGGCGTCACCAATACCTTAAAGATTATAGGTGGCCAGAAAACCGAGATACTTATCGGCTGGAGCGTTCGCAAGGACTTCGAAAAATTCCTCTCGCTCATTACCGCGTGCCGCCGCCGGAGTGATGGATTCGTCGAAGCACCGTGGGAAGACATCGAGGGCATCGTTGACATCGCCAAGCGAGAGCATAAACAAATTCTCGACACGGCGGGTTCAATCGGTCACGGGGCGCACGAGCATCTGGAGTTGATTGCGAATAGTCTCATGGCTGCGGATGACAGGCGACTCGCTGAGTTGCTTGCGAAGTGGCCGGAGAACGAAGCGAGTTGCAACGCGGCGATTGCTGCGGTCGCATTTCTGGTTGACCACAACGTTCGATTCATCGCGAGCGAGCAACGCGTCTTCTCGCGTGAGTGGATGGTCGCGGGCACCATGGACGCTGATTGGCTTATCGACAGTTGCACCCGGCCTGAATGTCCGTGCCAGAAGTACGCACCATTCGCGGACAAGCGAGTCGTAGGCGACTACAAGAGTTCGAACTACGTCTATAGCTCGATGATGGGCCAGATGGCTCTGTACCGGAAAGCGAAGTGCGAGGAAGCAGAATTCTGTGGACAGCCAATCAAGTACGATGGTAGTGTACTCCTGCGGATTGGCAAAGACGACCTGTCAGAGTTCGAGCCCTTCTTCGTGTTCGGTGACGGGGAATACGAGAAGCATCTCGCCCTGTTCAAGCGGTCACTCGATCTGAAAGAGAGCGTGGATGAAGTCGATGCGTGGATGAAAGGCATCCGCGACGAAGTGCGAGAAAAAGAGAAGGCGGCGAAGGCCGAGGCGAAACTCGCGGAGCATCGTATCCGGTGCCCCAAGGCCGACGACTACAAAGGGAAGCGAATGACGAAATGTCTCCCCGACGGTTCACAGTGTCAAGCATGCAAATTGAAATATGAGGAGCAACATGAAACCATCAAAGAAGCTAGCACGACAGCAGCGTAACGCGGGGGCGAAAGTCCTTCGCGCAAAGGCCGCAAAGAATCTCATGATCCAACTCGGCAAGGCTCTCGTAAAGAAAGAGACGCCGAAGGTGGACGAGAATGGCATCGCGGTCAAGGATGAAGCAGGCCAGCCAGTCATGGAAGGCTCTTATGATCTTCCACCGTACGTCGAAACGACTGCGGACGGGAGCGTCAAGCCGATTCACTTCGACTATCGTCCCCGCATTTCTCGCTTGACATGGCTCAACGGGAAGGTGTATAAACAATCCGGCGGGGCGAGGAAGAACCGTCCCGGCGAATCGATACTCCACAAAGAGGCGATTGTCGAGGATGCTTCTCGGTCCTTCACTCGTGAAGTCGATAAGGCTCTAGCACCGGAAGTCCCCGTGGTCCCGGTGGACGCGGCACAGGAAGCCGCAACGCTGTAATCTGGGTAGCGACCTACCGCTGAGGTTTGCCTATGGGTGCAATTCTGTTCATCGCGTTTTTGGGACTGTTGCTTGGTGGTCTTGGGTACACCATCGCCATGTCCGTGAAGAACGAGACGTTCGCTGGTAAGGCTGGTCTGTTGTTCGCAGCCCTCTCCCTCCTCCCCCTATTCTTATTCGCTGGGTACTCCCCGGTGGATGCCGGGTCCGTCGGTGTCGTGACGCGTATGGGCGCGGTCGCAGGAACTCTGCCGCCGGGTCCGCACTTCGTGACGCCGTTCATCGAGCACGTCAGCGAAGTCAGCACCAAGACGCTGAAGGTCTCCCCGGATGAAGACGCGTCCTCGCTGGACCTACAGCAGGTCCACACGCAGGTCACCTTCACATATCACTTCGACAAGGACAACATCACGTACATCTTCACGAACCTGATTGACTCGTCCGACAATGCGGTCGAGAACAAGGTCGTGAACCCGGCCATCCTCGAAGCCATCAAGGCGACGACGGCCAAGTACAACGTCCAAGAACTTGTCGAGAAGCGCTCGCAGGTCCGCGACGACATCGAGAAGTTGGTGAAGGCTCGCATCGCTCCGTACCACATCATCGGAGAGGATGTCAGCATCACGGACTTCCGGTTCTCGAAGGACTTCGAAGCGTCCATCGAAGCCAAGCAGGTCGCTCAGCAGGCCGCAGAGAAGGCCCAGAATGACCTGACACGCATCAAGGTCGAAGCCGAGCAGAAGGTCGCCGCTGCACAGGGCGAGGCTGCCGCGCTGAAAGCGCAGAAGGAACAGATTACTCCCGAACTGCTTCAACTGCGAATGATTGAGATGCTCGCTGCGAAGTGGGATGGACAGTTGCCGCAGAACTACTACGGCGGCTCTGCTCCACTCCCCATCGTTGAAGCGCTGAAAGGCACGAAGAAGTAATCCCCCGGTCGGAGCCCGCTGGGCACCAGCAGCGGGCTTCCCGATCAGGAGTTTACCATGTACACTATCGACGAACTGAAATCGTGGGGCACCGTGCCGAGGGTTCACCCAAACGGATTCATCCAGATTGACAAGCCCGCGAGCCGAAAGGAACGCGTGCACATCTGGCCAGATGCTGAACTCCCAAAGCAGGGCTCGCATCACTCGGTTCACGACCACATCTTCGATATGGCAAGTCTCGTTCTTCGTGGCGCTATGACGAACCGCCTCTTCGACTTTCCGAAGGACGGCGAAGCCACACACGAGTTGCACCGAGCGCGATACAAAACGGCTCACGATTCGACGCTACTGCCAACCGGGCAGAAGGGCCGACTGGAATGCAGCAGCCAGATTACGGTGCTTCGACCGCCTGAAGCAGGCCGCCCGACGAATTTACATGGTAACCGACTATCGGCTCCGTATAGGCGGAAACCTGCCGTCGAACCTCGGCGCGCAGCGTAAAATCTGGGCTCTGGAGTTCACCAAGCCGGAGCACAGAGATTTTTCCGGGATTCTGTTTTCTATGCTTGACAATAAGCCCGTAGATGCGGTAATCTGGAAGAGAGTAAGGGAGATGACTACGGGCCGCCCGCCCATGGTCGATGCCCACACAACCTAAGAGGAGAGTCACTATGAGCCAGTTCAGCAAGGTCAGTCCCGTTCTTCGCCAGCAGATTCTGAATACCATTCTGCCCGGCATGAAGGTCTCCAACGCGTTTCTGGAGAACGCAACCCAGAAGGCTTTCTCGCTCCGCAAGATTCAGGAAGCGACGCAGAAGTTGACGCAGGAAGGCACGCTCGTGAAGGTCGTCGAGTGGGGCATCACGTACTACTCGATTAACACCGCGAACACCAACGCAGCGGCGGCCTCAGCAGGCGTTTCGTCTGTCACGACCGACAAGTTCGGCACCATCGAAGCGTACTAATCCTACGCGGCATCGGGTGTAGCTTGCCTACACCCGCGATCATCCAGACAACTGAAAGGAATACCATGACCAAGAAAATCAAGGTCACGCTGAAGTCTGTGCAGGAGCAGTTCGCTGCATTCAGAACAGCCGTGGAAGAGTACACCAACAAGATTCGCTTCCCTGAAGTCATCGTCCATTCGACGACCGGGTCCGAAGTCGTCCGCAACGAAGTCAAAGGCAAGGCAATCGTCACTATCGAAGAGTTGATTGTGACTGCGAGGACCGCAGAAATCCTTGGCAAGTGGACCGTGCTTCGCGTCACGAACGGCGGAAAGTCCCTCGAAATTCTTTTCGTCACCAAGCCAAGCAGCATTCCGACTCCGGAGGGTCTCTATGTCGCGTAAGGATATGCTCGCCGCAGGAGCCCGCAAGGCTACGTTCGCAGGCGGCTCTGGCGATTCTGACATCTTCCGCAACGTCGCAAAGGATGAATCAGAACCAGAATCAATTCAGATCGAGCAGCCCGTCGTAAAGGCTGTTCCCCGCAAGAAGTTCCTTCCAGCCAACGACACTCTCTTGGTTCGTCGGTCGGTCGTAGAGAAGAGCAGCGTGCTCATTACCGACACGATGGAGCAGGAAGCGCCCGCCGAAGGCTTTGTGCTTGAAGCAGGCCCGAATACCGACTATCCTGTCGGCTCCCACGTTGTCTTCGGGAAGTACAGCGGCACCGAATTCAAACTCAATGGCGAAGTTCTCTTGCTGATGCCGAACGGCGACATCACTGGGACGCTCGTTGACGAAACCGAAATCGAAATTCCAGTGGCCGGGATTTGCATCGCCTCGGCGTAGGAGATTCCATGGAAGAACAAGTCGTGGTAGGTGAGGCGGACACAAGCCGTGCAGGTGTAGTCCGCCGCACGATCAATAAACTCATTAAGCAGACGAGCAGTAACACTTTTGACATCGCGATTCTTCTCCATGAAGTCAAGACAAAAAGTTTCTGGGGCGGATGGGGATTCGATTCGTTCTCCAAGTGGGCGAAGTCCCTCGAAATCAAATACACGAAGGCTTTTTACCTCGTGAAGATTGTCGATAACATGACAGCCGCCGATCTATCGCGGGAGCAGTACGAGCCCGTCGGCCTCGGCAAGCTTCGCATCATCAGCAGGCTTGACCCAGAGGGCAATTACAAAGGGACTCCGG
>Ga0307474_10000645_pt1 | contig 24839 bp, 24 predicted proteins | sample atmos_gasesECM1C_2_FD_203312 | JGI IMG/M metagenome (GOLD analysis project Ga0307474, IMG submission 203312) | Hardwood forest soil microbial communities from Morgan-Monroe State Forest, Indiana, United States - atmos_gasesECM1C_05 | ecosystem: Environmental > Terrestrial > Soil > Temperate... | reverse complement strand
TATACCTATGGCGGGGCGGCTGAGCTCTATTTGGGCCACTGGACCGTTCGAGCCGGCATATTCGATCTGACGGTGACACCGGCGAGCGGCAACAGTCCCTTGGCCTACGCTCTCGATTCGACCTTCAGCCAGTTTCAGATGGCAGGCGAAGTCGAAAGGCGATACGAACTGTGGGGGCAACCTGGTGCGATCAAGTTCACTGGCCTTCTCAGCCGGGGCGCTGCCGGAAACTTCTCCGACGCCAATGCTCTCGCGCAACTCACCGGCCAACCCGTCGACATCACCGCCGTGCGCAGCTACACTAGCCGGCCGACACTCAGCATGAACGTGCAGCAGCAGGTGACCGACAGCATCGGCGTCTTCATGCGCGCGGGATGGGCGGACGGCAACGTCGAGCCGTGGGACTTCACCGACGTCGATCGCACGATCGCCTTAGGGACCTCAGTTTCCGGCAAACTATGGGGTCGACCCGACGATACAATTGGCATCGCCGGCGTGGTCAACGATATCTCGAACAGTTTCAAGACGTATCTGAATCTGGGTGGAATGGCCATTCTTGTCGGTGACGGCCAACTGCCCAACCCGAAGCCGGAACAAATCTTCGAAGCTTACTATAGCTATGCCCTGAACTCCTGGGCGCGCCTCAGTCTCGACTATCAGCACATTGCAAATCCCGGCTACAATGCCGACCGCGGCCCGGTCAGTGTAGTAGCGGCGCGGGTCCATACGCAGTTCTGAACGAGGATGTATCCGAGATCGTAGTTCATTGAAGGCGTATCGTTCTCGGTCTTGTTCTACCAAGGGAGTCCGCCGCTTCGGCGAGGGCAGGAGAAGCTTGACATACAGGGCAGTTTGGAATCGTGAAACCCGCAATTGCGCCGGCCTTCTGGCCGCGGTCTTCGGACGACCCGCATTGCCATTGACGCCGTCAGTATCGGGAGGATCGCTTCAAGGACTGCCGGGAGCCAACGCAGTCCCAGGAGGCTTGAAGTGCGCGGACGCGGAGGCTCGAGCCCAAATCGCCAAAGGGAACGCGGTTGGTTAGCTCCTCACGCTCTTCCGCTGCATAGTCGTAAGCTTCCCTCAGTTGGGCCTCCGGCGAGAACGGGCTGCGCAGATGTCCCCAGGTCGCGGCCTGAGCAGAGGTGGCCACGAGGCCGCCGGCAAAGAGAACAAAAATCGCTACAGGCTTCCGGCGCGAATGAAAGGATGACGCAAACATGGGAGGCTACCTCGCTAGTTGACGGAGATCATATAGATCGTCGAGACGAGGAAGAAACTGTCAATCATTGTTATTCATTAATCATTAGGCTTAATTCAAGCTGGGCTCCAACTGATACTGTCTTGATCTCGTGATCACGGTCGACACCAGCGTGGCACATCTCGCCAGCGGCCTCGCCTTCCCGACCTGGATCCTGCTGCCTTACACGCCGGACTATCGCTGGCTGCTCGACCGCGGCGACAGCCCGTGGTATCCCTGCACGCCTCTGTTCAGACGAATTGAACATGACGAGGTCTGCGCATGTTGAAGCTTGAACAGATCACGATCTCCACCGATCTCACCTTCGATGTGCTGGTCGCCGGCGAGGAAGGCGCGCCGCTGGCGCTCTTGCTGCACGGCTTTGCCGAGTCGATGCGTTGCTGGCGGCAGCAACTCGCTGCCCTCGCCGACATGGGCTATCGTGCGGTCGCGCCGAGCCAGCGCGGCTATTCAAAAGGCGCGCGGCCCGATCCGCGCGATCCCTCGCGCTATCACATGGACCGGCTGATGGACGACGCCATGGCCATCGTCGCGGCGTATGGCTACGGAGGGCAGCGCTTTCACCTCGCGGGCCACGATTGGGGCGGCAGCATCGCCTGGTCGCTCGCCGACCGTTATCCCGAAAGGCTCGCCTCGCTCACCGTGCTGTCACGGCCGCATCCGAATGCCTTCAACCGCGCCCTGCGGCTGCCCGACGGCGAGCAGTTGCGCCGCTCGCGCCATCATACCGCGTTTCTCGAGCTCGACGCTGCCGACAAGGTGCTCGCCGACAACGCCAAATGGCTGCGCGAGCGACTTGCGGCCGCTGGCGTGCCCGGCTTTGCCATCGAGGAGCATCTCTCCGTGCTCGGCAACAAGGACGCGATGGAAGCAGCCCTTGCCTGGTACCGCGCGCGCGGCGCGATCCGCAGCCCGCTGGGTCCAACGCGGGTGCCGACGCTTTATATCTGGGGCAATGCCGACGACACCGTCGGCCGCGCCGCCGCCGAAGGAACCGTCGATTTCGTCGCCGCCCCCTACCGCTTTGTCGAATTGCCTGGCGTCGGCCACTTCGCCGCCGAGCAGGCGCCGGAGCGTGTCAGCGAGCTGATGCTCGAACATCTGCGCGCGCATCCGGTGTGAGCCCGCGCGGCGCGCTTACGCCGCCTTGGCAATCTCCGCAAGACGCTCCCAGGTCGTGGCCTTCATGCTGGGCCGCGCCTGCATGCGCGCGAGCCACGCCACGAGGTTGGTATGGGGTGCACCCAGCTCAGACCACTCGGGCGTCTGAGTAAAGAACGCCATCTGAGGCGCAATCATGAGATCGGCAAGCGAGATCGCATCGCCTACGAAATAAGGCTGCGCGCCGAGCAACCGCGCAAGCTCATCGAACACCGTGTGCGCCTTGGGCATCGCCGCCTTGATTGCTGCTTCGTCCGGCGCGGTCCCCATGACGCGGGGACCGACCACGCGATGGAAAATGATAACGTTGCCGACGCCTTGGAAAAGATACCAGTCGTTGATGTTCATCACCTGGTCCATGCGCGCAGCTCGCTTGGGGTCGCCAGGTGTCAGCGGCGGATTCGGCAGCACACGATCGAGATAGCGCAGGATGGCTTGCGTTTCGTACAGACGAAAACCGTCATGCTCGAAGATCGGTATGCGCCCGAACGGATGCAGCGCCAGATGCTCGGGCGATTTAGGCGCGAGCCGGGCGAGGCGGAAGGGCTCGCCCTTCTCTTCCAATGTGGCCATGACTGACCGTCCGAACGGGCTGCCAGGATGGGAATGAACGATAAATTCCGACATCGCGATCTCCTCCACCTTGGTTCGGTAATTATCGGTTTGATTGCTTCTCCGCTTCGCGCACGAACCGCTCCATCAGGCCCGGCCAGCCGCGGTCGACATCGTTGCGCATGGAGGCGCCTGCCTCCGCGCCCATGGTCTCGAACTTGTGGTGCGTGAGCTCGACGGTCGTGGCTTCCGCCCCGGCGGAGAGAAAGCGCACATCGACCTCCGATTTCATGGTCGCGTCCGGCTTCCATTGCGCGTTGATCTGCCAGATCAGCACCAGGCGATGCGGCGGCTCCCAGGCGGTGATGGTGGCGACTGTGGTTTCGGTACCATCGGCGGAAATCTCCAGCCAACGGCCGCCCAGCCGCGGCTCCATCATCACCTTGGCGATCGGCTTCTTGCCGACGCCATGATCATGCGGCCACCAGCGCGTCAGCCCGCTGGTGAAGACCTCGAAGGCATGCACGATCGGCGCCTTGACGTGAACGGTCTTGCGCACCGGCGCAATCGCAACGCGCTCGCTCATTTTGGCCTCTTCTTCGCTCGATAGGATCGTTCCACTTCCAGCTTGAAGGCATCCAGCGCATCGCCCCAGAAACTGTCGAGCCAGTCGCGCAATTCGGCCAAGCCTTCCCGCCGCACCGAATAGATGCGCCGCACACCCTCGCTGCGCTCCTCGACAAGGCCCGCATCCTTCAGAACCTTTAGATGCTGCGACACCGCCGGCCGCGACACCGGCATGCCCGCAGCGATCGCATTCACCGCATGCGGACCTGCGCGCAACCGCTCGAACACCTCCCGCCGCGTCGGGTCCGCAAGGACTGCCAGTGCAATTCCGTAAGCCATGGCTAACGGTAAGCCATGGCTTACGTGATTGTCAAGCTACGTCGCTCGGCCATAAAGTCTGATCGGCAATGTCGGCCCTCAAGACAAGGTCTCTGCAAGGGCAATCAAGACGACGAAGACGCTAAGTGGCACAAGGTGCGAAAGATCGCGGTGGCGTAGAACGGTCATGACCGCAGCCGCAATGATTACCGCCCCCAGCGCTAGGCCAACGATGCGACTGACCGGAAGCGCAATCAGAACGGCGCTGATCATCTCCAGTCCGCCGGTAAAACGGCCCCACCAGCGCGGGTAGCCCCACCGCGCGAAATCACTTTGGGTCCCGGGCGTGCCGATCGCGTTATAAAGGCCCGCGCCAAAGAAGCCGGCAACGAGTAGCCAGATTGAAAGAGCATGGACCATCTCAGGACGCACCAATCATCATGGGGATGGCTGCCAGGACCATAAGCACCGCCGTGACGCCGTGAATGCCGAAAGCGGCTCTTGCAGAGCCTTTGGCCGCAAGAATGAGCAGCATGTCGCCGACAGGGATGATGGCGAACACAAATAGGATGAGGCCGACCCCGCGTGGGACACCCCACGACACGAACGCCAGTACGGTCAATCCCGACACGATGTCACGAACACCCTTGAGGCGAAGCCACCAAGCGATGTTGGCGCCGCCTTCAGGAAGCGGCAGGCCGAAACTGCGTGTCGCGGTCGTTGGGCTCACGACATATTGGGTGCCGATCGCGATAATCGCGAGAGCCAGTAGCAACGCCATTCCGAGCGTAAGCCAATGCATCACACTGTCCTCTTCTAGCCGAGAAATATAATCTAGCGTCGCTAGGAAAAATAATCTAGCATTGCTAGATCGTCAAGCATCGGTATGATCACGAATGTGTAGGCCTTCTGGGTCTGGGAGATCGAGGATTGGGTATCGCCGAGCGGAAAGGTAGGGAACGGGCTGAGCGCGAGCATCGCATTGTCGCGGCAGCGCGCGTGATCGCAGAGCGCGAAGGATGGAACGCCGTTACAATCCGTCGCCTGGCCGACGAGATCGAACATAGTCAGCCAGTCCTCTATTCACATTTCGAAAACAGGGATGCGATCGTTGCCGCAGTTGCAGTCGAGGGTTTCCGGGAAATCACGGTAGCTCTTCGGGAAGCGGCAAGTGGATCGACCGGACGACGAAACGCCATCAAGAATGTCGCGATGGCATATCTCGCCTTTGCGCTACGTCATCCTGCAGTCTACCAGGCGATGTTTATCCTTCCGACGAATTTGCGGTTCGCCGAAGCTGGAACCAGACCGGAACTACGGGCCGCTTTCGAAGCACTTGTGGCAGTCGTAATGCCGTTTTGCGACGATGTAGCTGTCGTGACCGAGACTTTTTGGGCAGCCCTTCATGGGCTCGCTGAACTCGAACGTTCAGGCCGAATTAGGTCCAGCGCACGCGGCGAACGCGTCGCACTTGTTGTTCGGGCGATCGTAGTTTCCGGAAATAGCTCGCCTGCTCGCGGCTCATGTCATTCAGTTGAATGACGGCTTTGGCGCATCGGATTTCCGGCCCGCCGATGCAACCGGTCGTAAGCATCTGCAGCAAACGAACGTGCATCAATGGGGCTATTCGATCACCTCGTCGCGCGCGCGAGCAGCATCGACGGCACGTCGAGTATTTTGGTTGGCTCTAGGTGAGCGCCCACGACGAGCGCACCCCAGACAATCAGAGCAAGACCAAGAGGCCGGCTGAGCTTTCTGCCCCACGCCGCATTCTTCTCGATCCCCATTACTCCACCAAGCACAAGCATCCAGCCAACATTACCGGTGCCGACGACGAACATCAGCAGCATGATCGCCCAGCAGCAGCCGACGCAGAACACACCATGATGCGTACCGAGCAGGAACGCATCGCGGCGCGGTGTGATACCATGCCAGTGCTGCATAATGAAACTCAGCGGCGTGCGGCATTTGTCCAAGCAGTGATATTTCAGTCCGCTGAACTGAAACAGTCCGGCAATCACCAGCACGACCGCGCCCAACACCCAGGCATTTGTCGTCAACCAATCCAATCGCTGCATTATCGCGTGCAGCGCCTCATCAAGCAGATGCGCCGCCACGCCGAAGCCTAGCCACACCAGCAGATAGCCAAGGATCAGAAGCGCGACTAGCTCGACGCGATCGCCGCGCGTGGTGGCAAGGCGATCGAACCGTTGCAACAGTGGCAAGGTAGTCGGCAGCATCATCGCTGCCAACATCAGCAGCCAGCCCCCGGCATAAAGCAATCCCGGTAACAACATGTCGCCGCCCGGTAACCCGCGGCAGATGGCGGCAGCAAAGCCGAATTCGGTCCAGCGGCCATGCTCAAGGTAGCGGCCGTAAGGGCTCTGCTCCCACACAAGCAGCGCGATCCAGGCGGTGCCGATCAGGCTACCCATGATCGGCACGAACCAGTTTTGCGTGCGCAGAACCCGCATGTCCGACGGCGACGCTACGCGTCGAACACGAACGTGCTCTGCAACGCGTTGTGCCCGGTCATATCCAGGTCGTGGCCGAGTTTCACGTGCTTCGAGCGATAGCGCGTCGCCTTGCCCACGAACACGGGGGCGCCGGGCACGGTGGAAAAGATCGTGTTGCTCAGCACTGTGGTCGAGCCATCCGGGCCTTTGTATGGCTCCAACTCGGCATAGCTGACCTCGCCCACCTGGAGCGTGCCTCTACCTCCTTGCACGTCGAAGCTGATCGGCGTGCGCTCGACTGATACGACTTCGCCGACCAGCTTGGCGAAATCCGCGATCGGCCCACCGAGCTTGCCGGTGTAGACGTCCAGCAGCGCTTTTTCCTGTGCTGCCGAGGCTCCCTCGTCGAGATATACAGCAACACGAAAATTGCCCGCGAGAACATTGCCGGGGATGTGCGACACCAGGGCAAGCGTGCGTCCCGCCACATCGACTCCGTCGATCATGCCTGCATCGAAGTGATAGGCGAGCACGGAGTCGCAGGTGCCATTGTCGGGGTCCTCACCAATCCAGCATGGACACAGGACACGGCAGTCACAGACCTCGAGCAGACGTCCTTCCAGATGATAGGCCATTTCGGCTCTCCCTGATGGATTGCGTGCGGCGCACTTGATAGTCGGACGGCGCCAGCTGATCAGGATAGTACCCGACCCGGCGCCACTGCGTAAGCGGCATTACTTCGCCACTGGCCCTGCCGATCGGGCCGGGGCGGAGAAACCTGACAACCGGCATCGCTGGCTTCTGCGCGCGCGCCGCGACTGGGCCGCGCCGCCTCTGCGCCGACCAGCGTCATGACTTCGCGTCGTCTCACTACCCAGTACCTTTCCGTGCTCCGAACAAAGGATAGTACAGCACTGCTGCATTGCGGGATTTCAATATGGCTTATATCTGCAGGGGCCAAAGCCGGACATAAGAGATGGTTTGGGATGAACCATTTTCTGGTCGGGAGGACTAACGTCAAGGCGGAAATTTACAGCTCGCCATGTCGTGCGGCATCGAAGAAACGATTCGTCGCTTCCCCGGCCGCAATACGGTCGCATGCAACGGCCGCTTATCTGCTGGCTCTGTCGGACGAAGTGAGCCAGCGATTGCGTCCTCACCACCGCACCTTTCGAAGGAGATATCATGACCGAGATCCGGTTAGCCTCGCTGCAGGGCGGGGCGATTACGCTTGGAAGTGACACTATAGCTGTTTTGCGCCAGACGTTACGGGGTAACCTCTGCCTAGCTCAGGAAGCGGGCTACGATGAAGCCCGCACGATCTGGAATGCAATGATCGACCGCCATCCTGGCGCGGTTGTCCGTTGCCAAGGCGCCGCGGATATCATTCGTGCTATTCGGTTCGCGCGTGAGCACGGCCTCTTGCTCTCGGTGCGCGGCGGCGGGCACAACATTGCCGGTAACGCCGTCTGCGAAGGCGGACTGCTAATCGACCTTTCGCCGATGCGCGCCGTCAGGATCGATCCCGCGCGCCGCACCGCACGAGTAGAGCCGGGTGCCACGCTCGGTGAATTCGACAAAGAGGCGCAGGCCTTCGGGCTTGCCACCCCGCTCGGTATTAACTCGACAACCGGCGTGGCGGGGCTAACTCTGGGCGGCGGATTCGGGTGGCTCAGCCGCAAGTTCGGACTTGCCGCCGATAACCTGCTCTCGGTCGACGTAGTGACGGCTGCAGGTGAGCTTGTGCAGGCGAGTGCTACGGAGAATTCGGACTTGTTCTGGGCGCTCCGTGGCGGCGGCGGTAATTTCGGGGTCGTGAGCTCGTTCGAGTTCCGCATGCATCAGGTTGGCCCGATGGTTCTATCCGGGCTCATCGTCCACCCCTTTGCGCGGGCAAAGGAGCTTCTTGCAGGCTATCGGCAAGTCGCCGCGAAAGCACCTGACGAGCTGACGGTCTGGGTGGTACTCCGACAAGCCCCACCCCTGCCTTTCCTCCCCGCTGAGGTTCATGGAAAGGAAATTCTTGTCTTTGCTGTCTGCTACACAGGCGATGAGGCCGACGGGAAACGTGCATTGGAGCCGCTACGCGCGCTGGGAGAACCGATCGCTGACGTCATCGGCATGCAACCCTACGCAGCGTGGCAGACGGCGTTCGATCCGCTGCTGACGCCCGGCGCCTACAATTACTGGAAGTCGCACAATTTTGTCGAGCTCAACGACGGCCTCCTCGACACCCTCGCAAGCCATGCCGCGAGGCTTCCGACTGCGGAGTGCGAGATTTTCATTGGCCAGCTCGGCGGGGCAACCAGCCGTGTGGCCGTCGACGCTACGGCCTACCCTCATCGCGCTGCAAATTTTGTCATGAACGTCCATACGCGATGGCGCGATCGAGCGGACGAGCAGCGCTCGATCGACTGGGCGCGGAAACTGTTTACCGAAACTGCGCCCCACGCAACCGGCGGCGTATATGTCAACTTCATGCCTGAGGACGAGACTGATCGCGTGTCCAGCGCATACGGCACAAACTACGCTCGTCTTGCGGCGCTGAAGGCCAAGTACGATCCGGACAACCTGTTCCGATTGAACCAGAACGTCCGGCCCTCCGCACAGCGGCCGGCAGCCTGACAAGTGACAAGGAGGTACCGGCCCTGAGGAGGCCATGGAGGCGAAGTTGGATATCGGAGAATGGCTGCGCGGCCTCGGCTTGCAGTCCTATGAACAGATGTTCCGGGACAACAGGATCGACCTTGAGGTGTTGCCCCATCTGACGGTTGACGATCTCAAGGAGGTTGGAGTTGGGGCCGTCGGCGACCGACGGAAGATTCTCGATGCTATCGGCCGCCGCCCAACGGACCTGCCCGCGGCTCGGGCCGCCGCACCGGCCGAGCGCCGCCAGCTCACACTCATGTTCGTCGACCTTGTCGGCTCGACTGACCTCAGTCGACGGGTCGATCCCGAAGAGCTGCGCGAGATCATGCGCGCCTACCAGAATACGGTGGCCGGAGAGATTGCGAGGCTGGAAGGCCATGTCGCGAAGTTCCTGGGAGACGGCGTGCTGGCGTATTTCGGCTGGCCACGGGCAAGCGAAGACGCGGCGGAGAGAGCCGTCCGGACGGCACTCGCGATCGCCACCGCGGTCGCTGGCATGTCAGCCGGCCCGGGACACCTGCTGGCAGCACGCATCGGTATTGCCACCGGTCTTGTCGTGGTGGGCGATCTGCTCGGCGAAGGCGCAGCCAAAGAGGAGGCGGTGACCGGGGAAACGCCCAATCTCGCCGCGCGCCTACAACAGGTTGCCGAGCCGGGTGCGGTCGTCATAGCCGACAGCACGCGCCGCCTGGTCGGCAATCTGTTCGAACTGGTCAGTTTGGGTTCCCATGAGCTCAAGGGCTTTGCCGAACTGGTCCATGCGTGGCGGGTCATCGGCGAAGGAAGCGCAGAGAGCAGATTCGAGGCCTTGCACGGAGCTCATGTCACGCCACTCGTCGGACGCGGCGAGGAACTCGACCTGATGTTGTCACGCTGGAGGCTTGCAGAAGATCGGGCTGGCCAGGCCGTCCTGATTTTCGGCGAACCAGGAATCGGAAAATCACGACTGGTTCTCGCGCTGCGCGAACGGCTCCAGACCGAGCCGATCAGGGTCGTTAGCTATGCCTGTTCGCCGCATCACTTGAACAGCCCGCTCTTTCCCTTCATCGCGCAGCTCGAGCGCGAGGCGCGGTTCGCACCTGATGATCCCTCGGAAAAGCGGCTCGAGCGCCTCAAATCGCTCATTGATGAGAACGGCGAGGGACTACCTGGTGATGCAGTTCCGCTCTTTGCCGATCTGCTTGGAGTTCCGAGCGCGACGCCTCGCGCCCTGCCAGACATGTCACCTCAGCAAAGGAAGGCACACCTCTTCAGGACGTTCCTTGCCCGGCTCGACCAACTCGCCGCACGTGGCCCGGTGCTGATCGTGCTTGAAGACGCGCATTGGCTCGATCCAACCTCGCGCGAGCTCTTCGACCAGATTGTCGATCGCCTTCAATGCCTGCCCGTACTGTTCGTTGCGACATTCCGCCCCGAGCTCTCACCGCCATGGACCGGCTTTCCGCATGTCACGCTGCTCACATTAAACCGCCTGCCACAGGCGCAGGTGGTTGTGCTCGTCAACCGTATCACCGAGGGCAAAGCGCTTCCCACCGAGGTCCTGGGCCAGATCCTGGCGCGGACCGAGGGTGTACCGCTCTTCACCGAGGAGCTCACGAAGGCCGTGCTCGAAGCCGGGATTCTCTGCAACGCCGGCGATCACTACGTGCTTGCCGGACCGCTCCCGTCGGTAGCGATCCCGACCACGTTGCAGGATTCGCTGATGGCTCGGCTCGACCGCCTCGCTCCGGTGAAAGAGGTTGCCCAGATCGGAGCCTGTATCGGCCGCGAGTTCGATCACGAGCTGCTTGCAGCGGTCGTATCGATGCCGGAGACGGAGCTCGCGACAGCGCTTGATCGCTTGGTCGCAGCAGAACTCGTTTTCCGGCGAGGCCTCGCGCCTGCCGCCACTTATGTGTTCAAGCACGCCTTGGTGCGCGACGCCGCCTACGAAAGCCTGCTAAGGCGACGCCGCCAGGAGCTACACGCGCGGATAGCCACATCGATCGAAGCTCGGTTTCCACAACTTGTCGAAGCGCAGCCGGAGCTCGTCGCCCGTCACTTTGGCGAGGCGGGACTGGGAGAGAAAGCAATTCCCTACTGGCTGCAGGCCGGTCGCCTCGCGGCCGCGCGATCGGCGAACATAGAGGCCATTGCCCATTTGCGATTGGGGCTCGCGTGTGCCCAAATGCTTCTTCCGGGAGCGTCACGCTCGCGCTTCGAGCTTTCGCTGCAGCTGGCGCTCGGCGGCCCACTCATCGCAACCAAGGGATTCGCGTCAAGCGAAGCAGAAGCTGCCTACCAGCGCGCACAGCAGCTCAGCCGCGAACTGCAGAGCGAAACCGATCTGTATTCCGCGTTGAGAGGGCTCGGCTACGTGTATCACGTGCGTGCCAACCTGCGCGGCACCACGGGGCTCGTCGAGGAGGTGATCGCGCTCGCGAAACGAAGTGCCGAGCCCGCGCTTCTGGCCGAAGCCGATCATTTTGCAGGAATGGTCGCTTTCCACCTCGGCCAATTTCAATCCGCACGCGATCGGCTCGAGAAAAGCGCACAAGCAGGGGAGCATCGCGGCCACCATCATTCTGAGGTTTACGGGATCAATATGAGCGTGCTCTGCTGCGCGTATATGAGCCATTGCGACTGGAATCTGGGCTATCCCGTGCGCAGCCTTAAGATCGCCGAAAAGGGACTCGCTCTCGCGCGCGAAATTTCACATCCAATCAGCATCGCACTCGCACTCAATTATCTAGGTATGCTGCATCAATTCCGGCGAGAGCCAGATGCCGCACTGAAAGCCGCTGCGGAGTCACGCAACATCTGCACCGAGTACCGCTTCGACTACTATGGCGCCTGGAGTAGTCTCGTGCGCGCATGGGCGATCGCTGAATCCGGCCAACTCGACGAAGGTCTGAAGGCCTTTGATGCGGCACTTGAGGAGTTCCGGCGAACCGACGCTGGACTACGCATTTCGCACCATCTTGGGTTGCTCGCCGGGCTCCACCGTAAGGCCGGAAAGGTCGTGGCCGGGCTTCGGCTTGTGGATGAAGCGCTCGCTATCGCGGACGCAAATTGCGAGATCTGGTGCAGTGCCGAGCTTCACCGAGAGCGCGGTGAACTGCTGTTGACGGCAGCCGGAGAGGCAGCCGAAAAGCAGGCGGACGCGGAGTTCAAGACTGCGAGCGAAACAGCGGCTGCCCAGGGAGCGAAGCTGCCTGAGCTACGTGCAAACCTTGCGCGCGCCAGACTTCAGGCGGCACGCGGCATGCGGCAGGAAGCGCGCGACACCCTTACGCCGATCTACAGTTGGTTCAGCGAGGGTTTGGAAACGCGCGATATCGTGGAAGCCCGTACGCTGCTGGGTGGCTCGTACCTTCGTTGAGCTTTCACCAAAAGATCGCGCTTTCTTCTCGCTTGTCGCGCGAGCGATTAGGTTTTGCCTATAATCCGGAAGGTCATAATCGGGGCGCTTTTTCCAATTCTACGGCAAGAATCGGAGTTCGATACACGGGGACGACGCCTAGACATTGCAGCGATCGCCAGTCGATCCATGATTCCTGCAAATGAAGGGTGTTTTTCGATGAGCAAGCTAGATGATAACAAGGCCGTCGTTGGTCGTTGGTTCACCGAGTTCTGGGGCAAGACCGTCAATCTCGGTGTCATCGATGAGATCGCCGCCCCCGACATGCTGCTCAAATATTCGCTGCATGAGCCCCGGCGCGGCCGCGCCGACATCAAGGCGTTCATGACCGATTTCCGCGCCGCGTTCCCCGATCTCAACTTCTGGGGCACCGCGGACCTGATCGCCGAGGGCGACTATGTCGTCGGTCAATGGGAGGGCGGTGGCACCCACACCGGCCCGGCGTTCAGCGATTTCCTGATCGGCCGCCTTCCGGCTGCGACGGGCCGCAAGATGCACTTCACGGGCACTACGGTGCTCAAGGTCGTGGACGGCAAGATTGTCGAGGAGATCGGTCTCGATGACGGCGTCACCGCACTGACCCAGCTCGGGTTGCTTAAGGCGGCGGCCTGATCGGAACGCTTCCGCACCATCGGCACATCCGATGTCGCTGAACGAGGCTCGCACGTTGTGCGGGCCTCTTCGGCTTTTACGCGCCGGGCGCATATGATCTCTTTCACATCGTCAATCTGCTTCGCTCGGCCCGCGACCCGATCCGTCGCCGGCGCGTCGATTTGAACGCAAGGACCGGAGTGTGCCCTCGGAGATCGGGTGGCAAGGTCTCTGGTACCGTGGAGACTAGAGCCGATGACCTCAGCGCCCCTTCAGTTCCGAAAGCAGATGCCCGTACCGGTCGCGGATGATCGGCGATGGGCCCGCGTCCTGGCGCGCGACAAGGCTGCAGATGGCCACTTCTGGTATTCGGTTTCGACGACGGGGGTCTATTGCCGGCCGTCCTGCCCGTCGCGTACGGCAAACCCGAAGAACGTCCAACTTCACGACAGCCTGGCGAGTGCCAAGGCGACTGGATTTCGGCCCTGCAGGCGTTGCAATCCGGACGGGCCCTCGGTCGAAGCCGAGAATGCCACGCTGGTCGCCAAGGTTTGCCGCATCATCGAGACGAGCGAGGAGGAGCCGTCGCTGGAGGAGCTGGCCGGGGCAGTCGGCTTGAGCCCCGGCTATTTTCATCGCGTCTTCAAGGCCGCCACCGGGCTGACGCCGAAGAGCTATGCCGCCGAGTTCCGTGCCAAGAAGGTTCGTGAAGGTCTGGTTTCCGGCAATTCCGTAACCGAGGCGATGTACGACGCCGGCTTCAATTCGAGCGGGAGGTTCTACGAAAAGTCGATGGGAATGCTCGGCATGACGCCATCGCGGTATCGCGCCGGAGGGGCGAACGAGGAGATCAGGTTCGCCGTCGGTCAAAGTTCTCTCGGCTCTATTCTGGTCGCATCGAGCAAGAAGGGCGTCGTTGCGATTTTTCTTGGGGACGACGCGGAGGAGCTCGTCCACGATCTTCAGGATCGCTTCCCCAAGGCGCGTCTGATCGGCGCTGACCAGGACTATGAGGCGATGGTCGCGCGGCTGGTCGGCTTCGTGGATGCGCCGGAGATCGGCCTCGATCTGCCGCTCGACATTCGCGGCACTGCGTTCCAGCAGCGGGTCTGGCAGGCACTTCAGGAAATTCCCGTCGGTGCGACGGTCTGCTATGCCGAGCTCGCGCAGCGGATCGGGGCTCCCAAAGCGGTGCGCGCGGTCGCCGGTGCTTGTGCGGCGAACAAGCTCGCGGTCGCCATTCCGTGCCACCGCGTGATCCGCAACGACGGGTCGACTTCCGGATATGCCTGGGGAGTGGAACGCAAGCGCGCCTTGTTGGACAGGGAAGCCGTGCAAGCCACCTGAACCGCGGCGCGCGCCGCAGTCGACTCTGAGCCCCGATGACGAGTTTGCCATGCGCGTCCCGAGAGGTTTCACGTGTCGGATCGCGCCATGCGTCGAGGCAGATTCTGACAAGGCTCTCGTGATGGCTCATTTCCGAGGGTCAGTCGCCGACGGATTGGCCGAGTGGCGGACGCTCGATGACGGAACCATTCGGCTCTCTCTCAATACCGGCGAAACCTACCTTCTGAAGACGATGACCATCACGCGCATCGCGTGACCTTACCGGACATTGAGGCCATCAAACGCGGCCGGACGCCATCGCGTCTGGCCGCGTTTGCTTCGCGCGGAAGGTCGTCCGAGATTTTCTCAATTTGAAAGCAAACATCGGAGTTTGGGCAGGAGCCCGTGCGCATAGCTACGATCATGAGGACAACGAAGGAGTGACACCATGAACCTCATGACATCTGAAGCCGCGTTGCAACTCCTACCCGCGATCGGACCCGCCAGCACGGCGACCGACGTCCTCCTCTTCGGGGTCGGCGACAGCGCGTTGGGCAAGGTTCTGCTCGCCCGCAGCGCCAAGGGCGTCTGCGCAATCCTGCTCGGCGACGACGTCGGCGAGCTGGAAGCGGACCTCGCGAATCGTTTTCCCGAAGCCACTCTCGTCGCGAACGAGGTCTTCATCCGCGACGACCTGGCGAAGGTGGTCCGCTACGCGGAAAAGCCCTCCGAGGGCCTCGACCTCGCACTAGACATGCGCGGGACGCCGCTTCAACGGCGGATCTGGCGGCAGATCTGCGCGATCCCCGTGGGTAAGACGATGAGCTACATGCACCTGGCTCGGCTGATCAACTGCGTCTACCCGCGGGTCGCCGCCCGCGTGGTGGCGAACGCTTGCGCCGCCAATCCGATCGCGCTTGCCGTTCCTTGTCACCGTGTCATCCGCGCGGATGGCGAGCTCGCGGGCTATCGCTGGGGCATCGAGCGCAAGCGTGACCTGCTTCAGAAGGAGACCGAGGCATGAAACTCGTGAGATTGGATGGCGACCGAATTGGTCTCTTCGTGCTGCTGCCGAAGGGGCCTTATGCAATCGATATCGCGAACAGTCTCGGCATCTTTCCTCACGATCCGCTGTCGAACGGCCTTCTCAACGGCGCGATGAAAGACGGTCACGATTGGTCGATTATCGTCAAACATTGGGGCCATCTACGCTGGTCCTTGAAAAAGCTGCAAAGTATAGCCCTGGCGAACCCCGATACTCCACGCCTCGTCTTGCAGCCGCTTGTCGACGCCATGGGAACGGCGAGCGCGACCAATCCGATCATCGCCATCGAGGTGACGGACATCGAGAGCGTCGAGGAACATGATCCGACCGGCCGGCACGCTATGCATATGCAGTTAGCGCTGCCACCGAGGAATGAAGCTGCGCGGCAGTCCGCGGCGGATGAGACCGTTCGGGTGATCGATTTCACATCTATCGAACAGCGGCGGCGCCCTTCGTAGACAAAGCCTAGGGCGTCGGGATTTGCCAGCGTGGCGGCGGCCTACGGACGGAGCCGAACGACGTTGGAGGCGAGCGGCGGTGCGGCATCACCTGGGGCCGGGGCTCCGCAAACGGATCCGGAGTGGTCGCCGGCCGCGGTCGATCCAAGCTGCTCATCTTGATCTGAAGGAAAGCCGAGAAACAAAATGTCGCTGACTAGTTTCAATGCGATTGCGGCCGCGCGTGGGGATGGTCTGGATCCGAAGCTGCGCGAGCTGCTCGAGCGGGCTGCTGTGTCACCACATTCCGAGGTGGTGGTGCGGTCCGATGGAATGCTCCAGGCGGGCCCAAGTCCGACATCCGGGGAGGTGGAGATAGTGTCGGCGGTTGTGGTCGAGCTTCAGCAGCTCTTGGCTACTCGGACGAGATGATGAAGACGTCGGAGCCACATCGGGTCATCGGGTCATCCAGAACCGTCCCGTAAGTACCGGGCGAGATTGCATTGGGTGAGATGAGGGAGAGGCGCCCCTCGCGCGGTAGGCCGCTGCGGCAAGCAGTGCTGCCAAGCCGATAGCGCGAAGCGGCGTCCTGTCTTGAGGTTGAGGAGACCATGCTTCAGCAAGCAGCGCTATAGAGAGCGCAACCTGATCGAGCGCTTCTTCTCCAGGCCGAAGCCACTTTCGCCGTATCGCCACTCGCTACGACAAGCTCGCCGCCAACTTCCTTGCCATGGTTCAACTCGCCTCAACGCGGCTGTGGCTGCGCGCATATCAGTCTACGGCCTAGATTCCCCGTCTTCGCGGGAAATGACGGCTTTTTGCTGGGCGCAGCCCCTACTCGCTCTTGTCGGCGTTCCACCACACCGGCGTAGCCGGGCCGTCGAGCACGCCGGTCAAGGATTTGCGCCAAGCACTTGGCGCGAGGAACTGGCCGAGCGGGATATAGATCACCTGGTCATAGGCTTCCTGCTGAATCTCCTCGGCGATCTTCTTCTGCTCTGCGAGCGAGGATGCGCGCACGAATTTGTCCCTGAGCTGTTCGAGCTTGGCATCCTCCGGCCAGCCGAACCAGCTGGTCCTGCCTTTGGCCCCCATCTGCGAGCTTGCGATCGGGTTCATCACATCGGCAGCGACCGAGTAAGTGAAGAACATGTTCCAGCCTCCCTCAGTGACCGGCTTCTGGTTGGCGCGCCGGCTCACCACGGTCTGCCAATCCATCGACTGCAGGTCGACCTTGAAGCCGGCATCGCGCAACGCCTGCGCCACAACGATCGGCTGCGCCTTCAATAGCTGCACATCGGTCGCCGCCAGCACCACGATCGGCGTGCCGTCATAGCCGGATTCGGCGAGCGCCTTTTTGGCCGCTTCGACATTGCCGCCTTTCGCAAGGTCGCCGGCGCCGACCTCGCTGGCAAGCGGCGTATTGCAGACGAACATCGCGCCGCAGACTTGATAGTATTTGGGATTGCCGACCATGGCGTCGAGCACGTCCTTCTGGTTGATGGCAAGCAGCGCGGCGCGGCGAATCTTCGGGTTGTCGAAGGGAGGAATGAGGAAGTTCATGCGCCCATAGGTCTGGCCGCCGAACTTGTTCAGCGCCTCGACTTGAAGCTCCGGATTGGCCTCGAGCGCCGGCACCAGTTCGTAAGACGGGTTTTCGAGGAAATCGATGTCGCCCGCCTGCAGCGCGTTCACCGCAGTCTGCGTATCAGGCATGGTGATCCATTCGACGCGGTCGACCTTCACCACCTTGCCGCCGGCGGTCCAGCTCGGCGGCTCCTTGCGCGGCACATAATCGGCGTTCTTCTCATAGACCGCCTTCACGCCGGGCTGAAACTCGGCGGTTACGAACTTGAACGGACCCGAGCCGATCTGCTCCGCGATCTGCTTGCCCGATGGCGTCTCCGCGAGCCGCTTGGGCATCATGAAAGGCACCAGCGCTGAGGGCTTGCCGATCGATTCCAGTACGAGGCCGTATGGTTCCTTCAGCTTCAGCACGATGGTCTTTGCATCCGCCGCCTCGATGCCGGCGACAAACTCCATCAGCTTCTGCGCCATCACATCGTTGCGGCCCCAGCGCTTCAATGAAGCCACGCAATCCTCCGCCGTGACCGGCGCGCCGTCGTGCCATTTCAGGCCGTCGCGCAGGCTGAAGGTGTAGGTCAGCTGGTCGTCGGAGATCGTCCAGTCCGCCATCTGCGGCTGGACCTTGAAGTTGGCATCTGTCGCGACCAGCGTGTCGTAGACCATGTAGCCGTGGTCGCGGGTGATATAGGCCGTGGTGAAGCCGGGATCGATCACGCGCAAATCCGAATGCATCACCGCGGTGATGGTCTTGCTGCCCGCGGCCCTTGCCCGCGAGCTCCATGCGACCGAGAAGCTGGACGCAAGCGGGGCGACGCCCGCGAGCTTGAGAAGTTTCCGACGCGAGATCTGCGACATCCGTGGGTCTCCTGACGCGACGTGAAAACATTCGGCACGCGGTCACCGATCGCGTGGTGCTTACAATTTGACCTCCGGCGATGACGTCGGATGCCACCAGCGGCCGCCGATGACGACGCCCTCGGAAACGATCTTGCGGTCGCCCATCATGTGCTCGCCGACGACATCGACATAGTCGAAGCGGCCTTCCCTGATCGAGATGATGGTGGCGTCGCCGACGCTTCCCACTTTCAGGCTGCCGAGCTCGGGGCGGCGCAGCGCCATCGCCGCATTCACGGTGGAGGATGCCACGACATCGGACAGCGGCATGCCCATGCAAAGGAATTTCGACAGCGTCGTCACCTGGTCGAAGGCCGGTCCGTCGATGCACAAGGCGTGGATGTCGGAGGAGATCGTGTCAGGATAGAAGCCGTTGGCGAGCATGGCGCGCGCCGTCTTGAACGCGAACGAGCCCTTGCCGTGGCCGATGTCGAACAGCACGCCGCGCTCGCGTGCTTCAAGGACCACTTGCTTTACCGTGCCCTGCGCGGTGGTTGGTGTATTGGGAAACGGCCGGAAGGCGTGGGTCAGGACGTCGCCCGGACGCAGCCTCGCGAGCACGTCCTCATAGCTCGGCGGCGGATGGTCGATATGGACCATCAGTGGCATGCCGACCTCGTTCGCCACTTCGAGCGCGATGTCGAGCGGAACGATGCCTGAGGTCCCCGAGGAGTAGCGGCCGACCCGCACCTTGATGCCGACGATGAGGTCGCGGTTCGCTTCCGCGACCTCGACGGCATCGATCGGATTCATCAGCCGAAGCTCCTCGCTTTCGCCGACCATGACGCGGTTCGAGAAGCCGAAGATGCCGGCATGCGAGACGTGTAAATAGGCGAGGATGCGCACCTCGCTCGGCTCGATCACGTGCTTGCGGAAGCCTGCGAAATTGCCGGGACCGGCGCTACCGGTGTCGACCGCGGTGGTGACGCCCGAGCTGCGGCAAAACTCCTCGGCATCGATGCCGAGCGAGGTGCCGCCCCAATAGACATGGGTGTGCAGATCGATGAGGCCCGGCGTGACGATATGGCCGGACACCTTGCGCACATCCGTGCCAGGATCCGCCCTCAGCTCGCTTCCGATCGCAGCTACCTTGCCACTGGCAAAGGCGACGTCGGTTACGGCATCGAGTCTTTGTGAGGGGTCGACCACCCGGCCGCCGCGGAGAATCAGATCGAAGGGCATCGTCACTCTACCGACATCAAGCTGTCATTTTCCCGCGAAGGCGGGGAATCCAGTACGCCGCGCTTTCTCCGTTCAACATCACCGGTTTCTAAAATACTCGAACGTCCGCCGGAGCCCGCCATCGGGCGGCGCTTCGCGCCGACCCGTTAGCGGACGATGACGGCGTAAGCGGGATGGGTAGAGCGAAGCGAAACCCATCATCTTCCGTTCCGTGTCAGGTGGGTTTCGCTTGCGCTCTGCCCACCCTGCGGACGTGCCTCACGCCTCGGTCTTATCGACGTTCCACCAGATCGGCGTTGCCGGACCGTCGAGAATGCCCGTCAGCGATTTGCGCCAGGCGCTCGGCTGCAGAAATTGACCGAGCGGGATGTAGATCACCTGATCATAGGCCTCCTTCTGGATTTCCTCGGCGATCTTCTTCTGCTCGTCCGGCGAAGACGCCCGCGCGAACTTGTCCTTGAGCTCCTCGATCTTGGGATTATCCGACCAGCCGAACCAGCCGCCGTTCTTGCCGCGCCCGCCGATCGAGAAGTTGACGATCGGATTCATCACGTCGGCGGCGACCCAGCTGGTGAAGAACATGTTCCAGCCGCCTTCGCTGGCAGGCTTCTGATTGGTGCGGCGGCTCACCACCGTCTGCCAGTCGGTCGCCTGCAGATCGACCTTGAAGCCGGCCTTGCGCAGGGCTTCCGCGACGACGATCGGCTGCGCCTTCAGTGTGGTGACATCACCGGGCGCCATGATCACGATCGGCGTGCCGTCATAGCCGGATTCAGCCAGCGCCTTTTTGGCCGCCTCGATGTTGCCGCCCTTGATCAGGTCGCCGGCGCCGACATCGCTTGCCAGCGGCGTGTCGCAGACGAAGAACGCGCCGCAGACCTTCTGATATTTGGGATTGCCGACCAGCGCGTCGAGCACGTCCTTCTGGTTGATCGCAAGCAGCGCCGCCTTGCGGACCTTGATGTTGTCGAAGGGCGGAATCAGGAAGTTCATCCGCCCGAGTGTCTGGAAGCCCGACTTGTCCAGCGCCTCGACCTTGAGGTCCGGATTGCCTTCCAGCACGGGCAACAGATCGAACGGTGGATATTCCATGAAATCGATGTCGCCGGCCTGCAGCGCGTTCACCGCAGTCTGTGCATCGGCCATGGTGATCCACTCGACCCGATCGACCTTCACCACCTTGCCGCCGGAGGTCCAACTCGGTGGCTCCTTGCGCGGGACATAATCGGTGTTCTTCTCATAGACCGACTTCACGCCCGGCTGGAATTCGGCGGCGACGAACTTGAACGGGCCGGAGCCGATCTGCTCCGCCATCTGCTTGCCGACCGGCGTCTCCGCAAGCCGCTTCGGCATCATGAACGGCACAAAGGACGAGGGCTTGCCGATCGATTCCAGCACCATGCCATAGGGCTCCTTCAGCTTCAGCACGATGGTCTTGGCATCGGCCGCCTCGATGGACGCCGTGAAATCCATCAGCTTCTGGCCCATATTGTCGTTCTTGCCCCAGCGCTTAAGCGAGGCGGCGCAGTCCTCCGCCGTGACCGGCGAGCCGTCGTGCCACTTCAGGCCATCGCGCAGCGTGAAGGTGTAGGTCAGCTTGTCGTCAGAAACCTTCCAGTCCGCCATCTGCGGCTGGACCTTGAAGTTGGAATCGGTGGCGAGCAGCGTGTCGTACACCATGTAGCCGTGATCGCGCGTGATATAGGCCGTCGTGAACAACGGATCGATGATACGCAAATCCGAATGCATCACCGCGGTGATGGTCTTCTTGTCGGCGGCCGACGCTTTCGACATCCATGCGCCCGAGAACGCAGAGGCGACAGGCGCTACCCCCGCGAGCTTGAGAAGTTTGCGGCGCGAAATCTTTAACATTCATGGTCTCCTGAAGTGACGTGAAAGCGGTCAATGCCCGGTCATTGGGTGAGCATGCAGTCCGTTATTTAGGCTGTTTAGGCGCATCTTTGGTCGAACTAACGCGCTGTAAATCCATTCAGATTCGAGACTTGCACCAAGCATGCGGCGCGTCAATCGAGAATTGATCGACGACTGCCCTGCAGATGTTTCGCTTTACAAAGACGCCGCTGCGCCGTCTCAGTACGCGGACCATCGCTTGCCCATCCCTCGCCAGAGCTTTCAAAAGAGTGTCATGAACCCCGCCAACCTTCCCTTTGATTCCGAAGCCATGCTGCAAGGTTTGCGCGCGTGGGTGGAATGCGAAAGCCCGACCTGGGAGAAATGCGCGGTTGAGCGCATGCTCGAACTCGCGGCGCGTGACATGGCGATCATGGGAGCGACCATCGAGCACATTGCCGGGCGGCAGGGATTCGCCGGCTGTGTCCGTGCGCGCTTTGCGCATCCCAGGCAAGGCGAGCCCGGCATCCTGATTGCCGGGCACATGGACACCGTGCACCCTCTGGGCACGCTTACAAAGCTGCCGTTCCGCCGCGACGGCGACAAATGCTACGGCCCCGGCATATATGACATGAAGGGCGGCAATTATCTCGCGCTGGAAGCGATCCGGCAACTTGCGCGTGCGAGCGTCATCACGCCGCTGCCGATCACGATCCTCTTCACGCCGGATGAGGAAGTCGGTACGCCCTCGACACGCGATATCATCGAGGCGGAAGCCGCGCGCAACAAATATGTGCTGGTGCCGGAGCCCGGCCGCACCAATAACGGGGTCGTCACCGGACGCTATGCGATCGCGCGTTTCAATCTCGAAGCGGTCGGACGGCCGAGCCATGCGGGCGCGACGCTGTCGTCGGGCCGTTCCGCGATCCGGGAAATGGCGCGGCAGATCCTGGTCATCGACGGCATGACCACCGAAGACTGCACCTATTCAGTCGGCATCGTGCATGGCGGGCAATGGGTCAATTGCGTCGCGACCACCTGCACCGGCGAAGCGCTGAGCATGGCCAGGCGCCAGGCCGATCTCGACCGCGGCGTGGAAAAGATACTGGCGCTGTCCGGCGCCACCGACGACGTGACGTTCACGGTGACCCGCGGCGTGACGCGTCCGGTCTGGGAGCCGGATGCCGGCACCATGGCGCTTTATGAAAAGGCGCGCCGCATCGCAAAAGAGCTCGGCATGGAGCTGCCCCATAGCAGCGCCGGCGGCGGATCGGACGGCAATTTCACCGGCGCGATGGGGATCCCCACGCTCGACGGCCTGGGCGTGCGTGGCGCGGATGCGCACACGCTCAACGAGCACTTGATCGTCGACAGTCTCGGCGAGCGCGGCCGGCTGATGGCGGGCCTGTTGGCGACGCTGACGTAAAGCACTAGGCTGCGTTTATGCCAAAGGCACCAGCAGCGCCGCGCACCACACCGTTCAAGACCATTCGCGCCCGCGCGGAGAAGCGCAAGGGCGGCCCCGATGCCTTGCAAAAGCTGTTGCCGCGCAAACCCGACCCCAAGGCGCTTGCCAAGCTCGCCGACGACCGCGCGCTTGCGGAAATGACCAAGCGAGTGTTCTCCGCAGGCTTTGCCTGGAGCGTGATCGAGGCAAAATGGGACGGGTTCGAGGAAGCCTTCCTTGGATTTGCGCCGGGGAAGTTGACGTTCCAACCGGACGACTACTGGGACGGGCTCTTGCGCGATGCACGCATTGTGCGCAATGGAGCGAAGATTCAGTCTGTGCGTGAAAACGCCGCCTTCGTGCAAGCGATCGCAAAAGAACATGGCTCGTTCGGAAAATTCCTGACCGAATGGCCCTCGTCCAACGAGGTCGGCCTGCTCGATCTGATGGCCAAGCGGGGAAACCGGCTCGGCGGCAATACCGGGCAGATGTTTCTGCGCTTCATCGGCTATGACGGCTTCGTCGCTTCGCAGGACGTGATCGCGTGCTTGCGCGACGCGGGGCTCGATATCGGCCCCGAGGCCAAATCGAAGAGCGACCTTGCGAAAGTACAGGCGCAGTTCAATGCCTGGGCCGAGGAAACCGGCCTGTCCTATGTGCAGCTGTCCCGCATCTGCGCACTGTCGATCGGCGAGAACCGCAGCGAAGATCACGCCGCGTGACGCAAAGCGGCAAGCCAGAGCAGCGCCTTTTGCAGATGCGATGGCACGGGGCTTGCACGCTATCGGCCGAGTAAAATCGGCGGCACTTCGGAAAGATGTGGGCTTTACAAGGAAATGCAGATGCATTCACAGTCGCGTGTTGACAGCGCAAGCGACCGCCGAAATTCAGGGCATGATCCGGACCCGAACGGCCGCGTTAGCGCAAAGCCTGCAGCGGTTTTCCGAAAAGATCATGCTCTCTAGCTCAAGAATCCAAGACTCTCTAGCTCAAGAATCCAAGACCTGAGACCTCATCATGCTCGGATATCTCGTTCGCCGCGTGCTGGCCGCCGTTCCCGTCATGGGCGTGGTGGCGCTGTTCGTGTTCCTCTTGTTGCGGATCACGCCGGGCGACCCCGCCGCGATCCTCGCCGGCGACAATGCAACACCGGCCCAGCTCGAGCGCATCCGCGCGTCACTCGGTCTCAACGAGCCGCTTTATGTCCAGTTCTTCACCTGGGTCAACAAGCTCCTGCACGGCGATCTCGGGGTATCGCTGATTTCCAACGTGCCCGTATTGAAGATGATCGGCCAACGCGTCGAACCCTCAATCTCGATCGCGCTTGCCACAATCATCCTTGCGGTCGTCGTCGCCGTTCCGCTCGGCGTGATCGCGGCCTGGAAGCACGGCACATGGATCGACCGCTTTGTGATGGGGTTGTCCGTGCTCGGCTTCTCGGTGCCGGTCTTCGTGATCGGCTACGTGCTGATCCAGATCTTTGCAATCGATCTGCGCTGGCTGCCGGTGCAGGGCTTCAAGAGCATCACGGCCGGCTTCGGCCCATTCCTCGAGCGCATCATCCTGCCGACGCTGACGCTGTCCTTCATCTATATCGCGCTGATCGCCCGCATGACGCGTGCCGCGATGCTGGACGTGATGGGGGAGGATTTCATCCGTACAGCGCGCGCCAAGGGCATCGGCGAGATTGCGGTCCTGTTGCGTCACGGCCTGCGCAATGCTGCGGTTCCTGTCATCACCGTGATCGGCACCGGCTTCGCGCTCCTGATCTCAGGCGTTGTCGTCACCGAAAGCGTCTTCAACCTGCCCGGTATCGGCCGCCTCACCGTCGACGCGGTGCTGGCGCGCGACTATCCGGTCATCCAGGCCATGATCCTTCTGACGTCGTTGATCTACGTCACGGTCAATCTATTGATCGACGTCGCCTACACGCTGCTCGATCCAAGAATCCGCTACTGAGCATCCGCTACTGAGCATCCGCTACTGAGCATCCGTTACTGAGCATCCGTTACTGAGGATCCGCTATGGCGATCGACACGCTGCCCGAACCGACGCTGCCGATCACGACGCCGCTGCGACCGAAGCTCGGTTTCCTGACCTCGACCCCGATCATCG
>Ga0307474_10000644_pt1 | contig 24878 bp, 26 predicted proteins | sample atmos_gasesECM1C_2_FD_203312 | JGI IMG/M metagenome (GOLD analysis project Ga0307474, IMG submission 203312) | Hardwood forest soil microbial communities from Morgan-Monroe State Forest, Indiana, United States - atmos_gasesECM1C_05 | ecosystem: Environmental > Terrestrial > Soil > Temperate... | reverse complement strand
AACTCGGAAATACTCCCATTTCCCCTTGCGCCCCAAATGAACCCTCCCCAAATCTTCTTTGTCTCGGGTTACATCTTAAATGGCGCGACGTTGTCCCCTCTGGTTACATTTTAGATGGCGCGATACGAAGGTTTGCAATCTTAAGGTTCCATCCGTATTCTAAAGTGCCAGCATGAAAATAGCGCTCGCGCAGTTCGATCCCACTGTCGGCGACTTCTTGGGGAATGCCGCTCGCATCCTGGACTTGGCGGGACAAGCCAAGCAACGAGGAGCGCACCTTGCTGTTTTCACCGAACTTTGTCTGTGCGGTTATCCGCCTCAAGACCTTCTAGAGCGTCCGGCTTTTCTGGACCGGAACATCGATGAGCTGAAAGAGCTGGCGACCAAGGTTCCTCTTCCGAGCCTGGTGGGTTACGCGGGACGAGTAAAAAATGGAACGGGCAAATCGGTAGCCAACAAAGCGGCCCTGCTGTGCGGGGGACGAATCGCGTTTGAGCAGAGCAAGATGCTGTTGCCGACTTACGATGTGTTCGACGAGTCGCGATACTTTCAGCCAGCCGACAAGCAAATGGTCTACAGCTTCCAGGATGAAAAGCTAGGCATCACCATTTGCGAAGATGTGTGGAACGACCCGAATTTCTGGCCGACGCGCTTGTACGAGCGCGACCCGGTGGTGGAGCTTTGTAAGCAGGGAACCAGCGTCTTGCTGAATATCTCCGCTTCACCCTACACCATCGATAAGAGAAACCTGCGCATCGAAATGCTGCGCGCGATTGCGATGAAGCTGCAGCGCCCGGTGGTGTACGTCAATCAAATCGGCGGCGACGACAATCTGATTTTCGACGGCGCAAGCATGGCGATTGCCGCCGATGGGCGGGTGGCCGCGCAAGCGCTGGCGTTCCGCGAGGATCTGGTACTGTTCGACACGGTCACGGGGAAGGGCGAGATTCATGAACAGCCGCCCACCGAAATTGCCTACGCCTACGAGGCGCTGCTGACCGGCACGGCCGACTATGTTCGCAAGTGCGGATTTAAGAAGGTTCTCGTGGGGCTGAGCGGCGGCATCGATTCAGCGGTGGTCGCCGCGATCGCGGTGGACGCGCTGGGGGCGGAAAATGTGCTCGGCGTTTCGATGCCGGGACCTTTTTCTTCGGAAGGCAGCAAGCGTGACGCGGCCGCTCTGGCGAGAAATCTTGGCATCAAGTTCGTCACTTTGCCGATTACCGACGTTTTTGAGGAATACAAGCGGGCGCTGGTTCCCGTCTTCGGCGACCGGCCCGAGGATGTGGCGGAAGAAAACATCCAAGCGCGCATCCGCGGAAACTACCTGATGGCCATCTCCAATAAATTTGGCTCGATGGTTCTGAGCACGGGCAACAAATCGGAACTCGCCGTCGGATACTGCACGCTTTACGGCGACATGGCCGGAGGTCTGGCGGTGATTTCCGATGTGCCGAAATTGATGGTCTACGAACTGGCACTCTGGATCAACCGCGAAAGGGAACTGATTCCCCGGTCGACGATCGAAAAGGCGCCTTCGGCAGAGTTGCGTCCCGACCAGAAGGACGAGGACAGCTTGCCACCCTATGACGTCCTCGATCGCATCCTGAAGGCTTATATCGAAGACTTGAAAAGCCCCGATGAGATCGCCGATCATTACGGATTCGATCTGAAACTGGTCCGCCACATCGCGCTTCAAGTGGATCGCAACGAGTACAAACGCAAACAGGCCGCCCCGGGTTTGAAGATCACCTCGCGCGCGTTTGGCTTTGGCAGACCATTCCCGATCGCACAGAAGTTCATTCCATGAAACACATGAGGTCAACAGTGAAAACCGCTCTGAGTTTTTGTCTGATTCTTTCCTGCAGTCTGATCGTGCCCGAAGCGCGAGCGCAGCAGGCACAACCACCAGGGACCACTAGCGCGGCACCATCAGAGACGCAGAAGAACATCGAGGCTTACCTTCGGAACGTATATGCTTTCGGTCCGGACGTGCTGTTGTTGGTCGGGGCTCCCAAGGAAACACCGGTCGCAGGACTCCTAGAGACAACCATCAACCTCACCATGGGCGAAAACAAGGAGAAGGTCAAGTTTTATGTAAGTAAGGACGGCAAATTCTTGTTTCGCGGCGACATGTCAGACATGACAAAGGACCCCTTGGCGGAGAGCCGCGCACAGATCCAGCTCAAGGACGCCCCTTCCATGGGCGACCCGCAGGCAGCCGTCACCTTGGTGGAGTATTCGGACTTCCAGTGCCCGGTCTGCCGAAGCCTGCATGACGCCTTGCGGGGAATCCTTCCGAACTATGCCGGCAAGCTGCGCGTGGTGTTCAAGGACTTTCCGCTGGAGCAGCTTCATCCCTGGGCACGAACCGCCGCCCTCGCCGGCCGCTGCGCCTACCAGCAAGACCCCGCGGCCTTCTGGAAGATGTATGACCTTATCTACGACAACCAGGAGATCATCTCGGCAGCTAACGCCTGGACCAAGATGCTGGACTACGCGGGACAGTCCAAGCTGGACACCGATGCGTTCAAGTCTTGCATGGCCAGCCCGGAGGCGGGCGAAGCGGTCAACGCGAGCCGCGCCAACGGTCAGTTGCTAGAAGTCAACAGTACGCCAACGGTGTTTGTGAATGGGCGACGCATGGTGGGCGCCGATCCGCATCTGCTCGAGCAGTACATCAACTACGAACTCGCGCAACAAAAAGCAGGGAAAGGTAGCGACAAGAAGTAAGAGGGAGGGGCCGGGAGTGGGACTCCGGGGCCCGGAAAGCGCTATAAATCCAGGAAGATTTCTTAGTTAACATAATATAACTTATAGGACTCTTTTCAAGTGAGCCCTGCGGCCTTGGGCGTTTTTCCTGTGGAAATCGGCACGGTCCTTTCTGGTGCCGGAGACCCTTCTTAGGGTCGTGCTGGGGCCCTTCCGGGGTTATTGCGGTGGGCAGCCGCGATTTTTAGCTAAAGGAGGTTTGGCGCGAGCGAGCGAACCAGGTCGTTTGCAAGAACTGAAGTTGTTGATTCGCTTATGTCGCATATGCCGCCGGGTTAGGCGGTTTGCAGGTTTCAACAGGGAAGCCACTTCCCTGCTGGGAGATGCTGGCAAATCCACTTAGTGGAAGCCGATCTTGGCCATGAGCTGGTTGAAGCGCGGGTCGGAGCGCAGCGGGTCGGCCATGGGGTCAACGTTCAGCCAGACGAGGCGGTCTATCTTTTCTTCGTAGGCGAGGTTGAGCAGACGAAAGGCTTCGTCCGCTTCGCCCAAGCCGACGTGGATGGCCGCCGGGTACAAGCTGGGGACAAAGCGAGTGCTGGCCAGGTGCTGGAGCTTCTGGAGGGTTGCCCGCGCCTCCGGAACATTCCCGGCCATGGCTTGGGCGTGGCCGTAGGCCATGAGCATCGCGGGACTATCCCCGGACCGCTCTCGCGCATTCTGAAAAGTCTCGATAGCTTGGGGGTACATCTTTTTTTCGCGATACGCGGAGCCGAGCCAGAACAGGGCGAACAAATCGCCCGGATGCAGCTTGACAACCTGCTGCGCTTCGTCAATGGCGGCGTCATAAGAGCGTCCAAAATAGTGCGTTTCGGCTACCACATCGTGAAAGAGCGGATTGACGGGATCCAGGTCCAGCGCGCGGCGGGCTTCGGCGAGCGCTTCAGAGTTGTGTCCTTCCACGATCAGCAGATGGCAATACCACTCGTGGGGAGTGGGATCATTGGGGGCCAGTTCAATAGCGCGGCGAAGTTCTTTTTCGGCGGTAGCGAGATCCCAGTCGTAACTCATGGCTACGTTGCCGAGGACGGCGTGTGCTTCAGCAAGTTCGCGATTGAGTTGCAGGGCCTGCTGCGCAGCTTCCTTCGCTTTTGGTTTGGCATTGCCAGGAGGCATGCCGTCATTGGGCACTTGACCAAGAATGGCAGTCGCGGCAGCCAGACCAGCGTAAGCCTCCGCGAACTTTGGATCATCGTGGATGGCCTGCTGAAAAAACGTGAGGCTGCCGCGCAAGTCTCCGCGGCTTCCCCAAGCAAATTTCCCTTGAAGATAGGCGTGGCGGGAGCTGGCGATTGCCGGCGTAGCGGCGTGGACAGTTCCGGGCTGCGCGGGGGCCGGCGGCTGCGGAACGGAAGGCGCGGGGAGCGTGGCCAGAACCTGCCTGGCGATGGCTGCCGAGACATCCGATTCCACTTGCAAGACATCGGAAAGCTCGCGAGGGAAAGATTCGGACCATAGGTGGGTCTGATCGCTGACCTGAATCAACTGCACATCAATAATCACTTTGTCGCCGGCGCGTTGCACGTTGCCCTCGAGCACGTATTTCACATTGAGCAGGCGGCCGATCTCCGGGATGGGCCTGCCGGAGACAATCCTAGAGGAAGTCGCTGCAATCACGCCAAGATGCGGAGGATCGAGCTGGCCGAGTTTGGTGCGAATCACATCGGTGAGGCCGGCGGTAATGTAATCTGGCTGGGAATCACCGCTGACGTAATTGAAGGGAAGCACAGCGATGCGGACTTTTTCTTGCACGGTATCGGTGGGTTGCAGCCAGCGGTAGACGCCAAGGGAGAGAGCGCAAAAAATGCCGAGGGAGAAGATGGCGAAGATGACGCGCTTCCCTGCCGAAGGATGCGGCTCGATTTCGTCCAGAGTGGGGTCTGGGACCGGAGGCACGACCGGGTGCACGACGACGTCAACGGGGGAATCCGTGCCGGATACTTCCTGCTGCTGCTCCTGTTGGCGCGCAAAAACGTCATCGGCAACGGGGTCGTCCTTCGGCTGGCGATTCTTGATCCAAGCGTCGAGTTCACTCGCGTAGGCGTACACCGTGGATTTTTTTTTGTGCTCGTGGCGACGGACGGGGAGACCCTCGGTTCCCTCCCAGCGCTGCACGGTGCGTACTTCGCGGCCGAGATAAGAGGCGATCTCCCCCCAAGAATCCAGCTTCTTACCTGGAAGGGGCGACCCTTCGGGACCTGGAGTGGCTCCGTTTGGCGGAATGTCGGAAGGCGACATTGCAGCGATTCAGTGGCCGGATTATACCTCAGGAATTGGGCGGAAATTGTTAAAACCGTATCCCCTTTAGCCGATATCTCTTGCGCGTGCCCTGCGCGTGCCTAAGGACTACGGAAAGAGAGTGTCAAGAAGGCGCTGCAGCCGCAGGTTCGGCGGTGCTACGTCCGGACAGCGGCGCGGCGATAGCTCCGATAAGCATTAATCCCGAATACGAGGGCGCTGAAACCGAAGAGCACAGCCAGCCACTGGATTTCAGGGCCGAAATAAAGCGCCAACATTTTCGAGACCAGGACTTGCTCCCAAGCCATGAATACGCGCACCAGGTCGAATACCGCGATGATGGTCACCACGAAATGGATGCGGTTCAGCGACTCCTTGAAAACGATCCTGTGCGCCTCCCTCAAATACTTGTACAGCATCGCGAAAAATGCGAATGGCACGGCCGCGGTCAGCCACAGGAGGCCGTATGGGAGAAAATGCATCTGGCCGGACCACGGCACCGGAATCGGGTAAGACGGCACATTCAGGATGACGGAGATAAGCCCGCCGCCGGCAAAAAAACCCGCACCAATTCCAAACAGTTTTACCGGAGATTTGGGCCACCCCATGTCTTTCGGATTGGCGTCGGAAACCCGCTCCGGCGTCGACTTCGCGCTCGCCGCGACCGGGAGCAGCGGCACTTCCCGCTCGCCGCTCACGTAGGACCAAATCACGTTGCCGAGGAACACCCCCTCGCCGAGAAGCGTAGTCCAGAAGAGCAGAGCGCTCGGAAGATCCGACTTCGCCAGGAGCAGTACGACGTTTAGCGCGCCTATAAGCAAGAGCGCCAGGCTGCCAACCGCGTGGCATAATCCGACGCGGCGGTCGAGGTCGCGGTGGAGGAAGTGCGGCACCACACGATACTGCGCGTAAAAGAAAATGAAAATCCAAATGGCGGTGAAGAAATACGACGCCAGATCGCGGGCACGGCTATATGCGTCTTCCATCGAGCCAACATGGCTCGTCACATAAATGGCCGAGCCGCCGCAGCCCACCAGGCACAAGAGAGCGATGAACCGGAAGAGCTTTTCCGGGAAGCTTTGCTGCTCCCAAAGCGGCTTCTCCATCAGCGCGGCTCCTGCTTTTACCGTAACACCTCCAGAGTTTGCTTCGCACATCAAAACGCTTGTTGTGGCGCCAATCCACTACCATGAACGTCTTGGCCTTGACGGTCGCCAAGAGAACTTCCACGCCCCGGTTGATCTGGCGCAACGCCGACCACTATGGCCGGATGCTGCTCTATCTGCGCCCGAACGGCATCGTCCCACCCGCCAGCCGCCCGCAGCCCCCGGAGTTGCGGAGCAATCCGGAATCCCGCCGACTCCGCAGTTGACATTTTAGCGTTTGTACATTATTGTACAATTTATTCTATTTGTATGATTTCGTACAAGGCGACATAAATGCACGGTTCGTACAAACCGACCAGGGTGCCCCTTATGGCTAACGGAATCTACGCTGTATTGATTGCCGACATCGTAGCCTCAACCGCACGCCAGGATGTGCGCGCCCTGCTGAGAAAGAAGCTCGCGGCCGCCTCGGAAAAGCACCTACACCAGAAGCTTATCCGGCTGCCGTATTCCGTTACCGCCGGGGACGAATTTCAAACCATCACCGCGGAGCTGCCGCCACTTCCCGCGTTGATTCTGGATTTGCGGTCCGCACTCCGGCCCCTATCGCTGCGCGTCGGAGTCGGCATCGGCCGCGTCTCCGGCCGCATTCTAGCGCCCGTCAATCAGCTCACCGGCGAGGCGTTTCAATTCGCGCGCCGCGCCATCGAAAGCATCAAGGAGGGCAACCTCTTCAAATTCGACGTGCTCACGGCCTTTGCGTCCCGTAACGAGGACTTCAACGAAACCATCAACCTGATCTACGGCTTGCACGACACCTTGGTGCTCCAGATCACCTCAAAACAATGGGAGGCCATTGAGGCCTACCTCAGCCGTGAAACCCTTAAACCAACCGCCCGGCGGCTCCGGGTGGACATTTCCACGGTTTCCAGAAATCTAAAACGCGGCTACTATTGGCAGTTGGCGGAAACGGTGAACCGCGCCGGATCGTTCATCGAACACACTTTTGGCTAGTTGTACAGAAACGTACAAATCCTCAAATTTGCACGGGGATATGCAAATGTTCCTGCGAACGCTGCTGGCCGTTTACCTAGGCCACTTGGCGGCCGATTTTGTTTTTCAGACCGGCCGTCTGGTCGACGGAAAGCTGCGCGGGCGGCCCTCCGCGTATCTTCTGCACGGGCTTATTCACTATCTTTCCGCCATCCTGCTGGTGGGATTTTTTATCCCCGGCGCGATCGTCGCTCTTCGGACTCACCTGGTGATTGCCGCGCTCGCGCTGGTGCATTTGCTGATCGATTTTGCCAAAGTGCAGCTCACCGCCAAGCGCGTGATTGCAGGCGGCGCTGGATCCTACCTCGCCGATCAGTTCGTTCATTTGCTGACTGTGTTTCTTGCGGCATGGCTGCTCTCGCCGGGTGTGCCTTTCACGGCGCTCGCCGGCCCCCTGCAAGCTTCCCGGAACCTGGGGAACAAATTCCTCGCCGTGCCGGTGGTCTACCTGGGAGTGATCTTCGGCGGCGGTTACCTGATTCGCTTGCTGACGCGTTCTCTGACCGAAAGCGTGAAAGACGAAGAGCTGGCGAAAGCCGGAGAGCAATTGCAAAATGCCGGGTTGTACATCGGGTGGCTCGAGCGGTTTCTGATTCTCACCGCGATGCTCCTGCAATCTCCGGCCGCCGTGGGCTTGATTCTCACCGCGAAAGCCATCACCCGCTATCCAGAATTCAAGTCCGCGCGTTTTGCCGAATACGTTCTGATTGGCACGTTGCTGAGTGTCTCGCTGGCGTTCGTGGGCGCTGTTTTTCTTGCTTGGCTGTTTCTCGGCACGACCCACGTCTCCGGATAAACGCGCGCACAACGCCGCCGTCTGCCGCTTCCCAGTCCCCTTCTGCTAAGATGGCTCCGTGATTTCTCTAACTTCGTCGCCGCGCCTTGCAGACATTCGCCTGCATCCCGTCAAGGCGCTCGATCCCGTGTCCGTGAAGGAAGCGCGCATTGGCCCCCATGGCGGGCTCGAACACGACCGCGTCTGGGCGCTCTACTCGGTCGACGGCCAATGGGTGAATGGCAAGCGCACCGCGGCCGTTCACTTGATCCGCGCGGTGTTCGCCCCGGATTTCGGCTCCGTCACGCTATCGGTCCCGGGGGATAACCGCAAAATCCCCACGAAAACATTTGCGTTCCCCGGCGACACCGCGGGGGCTTCTAAGTGGTTCTCAAGCTTTTTCGAACAGCCGGTCACGGTGCGCCATTCTCCCGCGGGCTTTCCCGACGACGAAGTCGCCAGCGGCCCAACCATCATTTCCACCGCCAGCTTGCAGGTTGTCTGCGAACTGTTTAAGGGCATAGATCTCGAAGAAGCTCGCCAGCGCTTTCGCACCACGCTCGAAATTGATGGCGTGCCAGCTTTCTGGGAAGATCAGCTCTTCGGCCAAGAGGAGCGCAGTGCGGTGCGCTTCCGCATCGGCGAAGTGAATTTTGAAGGCAGCAATCCCTGCGCGCGCTGCCCCGTGCCTCCGCGTAATCCGCGCAGCGGCGAGTTCATTCCCGGCTTCCAGAAAACCTTCAGTGATTACCGCCGCTCGCACATTCCCGAGTGGTGTCCGGAAGCCCGCTTCGACCACTACTACCGCCTGGCCACCAACACGCGCGTCGCATCTACCGAATCAGGTAGAATCCTGCGTGTGGGTGATGCGCTCGTCCTTTCGTGATTCCATCGACTATCTCGGAGCAGACAAATGGCTGACGACCAACCTGGCGCGGCAGCTCAGCGCGACTCTCATTCCAAAGCGGCCGACTACCCCATGGGTTCCACCGACCATGAACGCCAGCGCTTGATGCGCCAAGGGGTTATCTTGCGCGAATTCCTGGCCAGCGCTTTTCGCCGAGCGGGGATTGCGCCCGGCATGCGCGTGCTCGATCTTGGTTGCGGTGTCGGAGACGCGGCCATGCTTGCCGCCGATTTCGTGGGTCCGTCAGGCTCCGTCGTAGGCATCGATCGTGACGCCAGCAGCGTCGCCTGGGGCAACAAACGCGTTGCTGAAGCCGGTTACAAAAACATTCGTTTTCAGACCGTGGAGTTCCACAAGTTTGCAGACTCCGCACCGTTCGATGCACTGGTCGGCCGCTTTATCTTGCTGTATCTGCCGGACCCTGCAGCCGTCCTTCGCCACCTCTCGCAACACCTTCGCCCCGGCGCAGCCATCGCTTTCATGGAGCCGGATTTCACCGTGGAGTCCCGCACTTTCCCCGATTTGCCCCAATTCAAGAATGTTGGGTTTTGGATCAGCGAAGTTCTGCGCCGCAGCGGCGCGCGCATTGATATGGGGATGCGATTGCATGCCACCTATCGTGCCGCGGGCTTTGTGAATATCGCGACGGAAGTTTCCCATCCCAGCGGTTGCGGAGTGAGCCGTGAGATAGCGGAGTACTTCGTCGACACGCTTCGCAGCGTTCTGCCTAAAATCATCGAGTTTGGCATCGCTACCCACGAAGAAATCCAGATCGATACGCTGGCCGACCGCATGGTGGCCGCCGGCCGCGAAGCCGATCCGCAATGGGTTGGCTCACGCCTTATTTCCGCGTGGGCCCGCAAAACGTAGCCTCCGGCGATAATCCTTCTCTATCTCGGGCCCATTGCACTCCTCGGCCGGAAATTCTTCGGTGTCGCCGCGTGGTGCGCCGTCGCGTTCTTCATCTTCTTCACTGTCCGGAGTCCCCGCTGTGCGGTCTGGATCTTCCTAATCTACTGCGCAAACGCTGCAAGCGTCGATCGCCACCATTTCCCCGGAGCGTTTCTTCCTGTAAGCTGCGCCCGGTAGTTCTTGGCGGTCAGCAGTCTCGCCCGTCGAGCGCCAAAGTTTTCCACAGATTTCCACAGATTTCCACAGTTTACCCTCGCGTTATTCTGTCAGCCGCCGTGGGAGTTTCTTCTTTCAGCTTCGCGAAACTCGCTGCAAAGCTACGCGCTCTCGCGCCTCAGCCATGCCGCCATGGAACTCTCACCCCGGCGTCCGTTCGTACGCCTCGTTCCCTCAACGACCATCCCAGCCATCGCGTCCATCCGCCTCACCCCAGACTTACGTCTTGGCTGCTTTATTAGAGGACTTTATCTAGATTTAGTGAGACGACGCCAGTTTGGCGTTGCATGCGGACACACCCGTCAATTGCAAGCAAGAAACCAGGAGTCTAGAACGGCAAGGAACTATCGCGCGGACGAAACCGGGGCGGCGGGTTCTTTTTCAAGAAGCTGTTCTTTGCGGTACACCAGGGAATTAATGTCGTAGGTTGCGAGTTCAAAGCCATGCCCATGGGTGATAGCATCGGTCGGGCACGCTTCCACGCAATACCCGCAGAAAATGCATCGCGAATAATCAATGTTGTACACACCGGCGTAGCGTTCACCGGCGGAGATACGGTGCGCATCCGTGTTTTCGGCGGCCTCAATATAAATGCAATTCGCGGGACACGCGGCCGCACAGAGGAAGCAACCAACACATTTCTCCAAACCGTTTTCATCACGGTGCAGGACATGAATCCCACGGTAGCGCGGCTGAAAATGCACCGGCTCGTACGGATAGTTTTCCGTAACCGTTTTACGAAACATAGTGCGGAAGGTTACGCTGAAGCCCTTTACCAACGCTCCAAACGTCTCGCTCACTTCGCGGATGATGGATGCCATATGCTACGAGTCTAGCAAACGCGTCCGGGGCGGGCAAATCCAGGCGTGGATACACTCCCATGCCGCTCATGCTTTCAGCGCCTCGATAATCTGTTTTCCATGGAAGCGACCGTTTTCGATGAAAATCTCGCCGGTGTGCCTCCCGCCGATGACCACCCCTGCCAGATGAATGCCTGGCACATTGCTCTCCAGCGTATTCAGGTCCAGCGCCGGCCTGCGGCTTTCTGGATCGAGCTTCACGCCAAGCCCTTCGATAAACGAGTAGTCCGGGTGATATCCCGTGAGGGCGAATACCTGCTTCGCCGGTATTCTTTTTGTTTGAGCATGCTGCTCAATCACCACTTCGTCGCCGGTAATTTCCTCGACGCGGGCTTCGAGCAGCGCCCGGATCTGTCCCGCTTTGATCCGATTTTCGATATCCGGTCGAACCCAGTACTTGATCGACGCACCCAGATCCTTTCCACGATGCACCAGCGTGACCTTCGCTCCGTTTCGATAGAGATCGAGCGCGGCTTCCGCGGAAGAATTCTTCCCCCCGATTACGACCACTCCCTGGTTCCAATATTCGTGGGGCTCGGAGTAGTAGTGCGACACATGAGGAAGATCTTCGCCCGGCACGCCCAGCAGGTTCGGCAAATCGTAGTAGCCGGTGGCCACCGCAATCTTCTTGCCCGGATACTTGCGCTCGGCACCCTTCTCCGTAGCCGTCACTACGCTGAAATTTCCATCGTAGCCGTCGACCCGCAGCACTCTTTCGTACAAGCGCAATTCCAGCGCGTAGTGCTCCGCCGCTTTGCGGTAGTATTTCAGCGCTTCGACGCGCGTTGGTTTTTCCGCCGCGCAAACCAATGGCAAGTCGCCGATTTCGAGAAGCTCCGGCGTCGTAAAAAAAACCATGTTCACCGGATAATGAAAAATCGAATTGCCAAGGCAGGCTTTGTCGATGACCAGAGGCCGCATCCCCGCGCGCTTGGCCTCAATCGCGGTGGCCAAGCCCGTGGGCCCCGCTCCAATGCAGATGATGTCGTAGGTATCCATCGGAATTTGAGTTTGCCGGGAGATCTTACGAATTGCAAACCGCTGTAACTCACTATTGCTTCGGAGGCAAGTCCAGGATTTCAGTAAGTTCCCACCAGAAAGATTCCAGCTCCTGCAGCCTCTCAGGCGTTGCTTGCAGTTCCCTTTTTTTCCAGACAAACACTTGGCCGGAGTCACGTTTCAGCTTCACGCTCAAATTGCCGTCAACCAGGAACGACGGAGGCGCTAGCAGTTTGATTCCAGCGCTCGGCACGGGCGCCAGCAAGGCGGCGCAATTCCCTTTCCTCACACAAAGGGCGCTTTCGTATGGCGGAATGGCGATCGGACGAAAACCAGCAGCAATCAACCGCTCCATTACTTGCATTTGCCTGGAACTAAGTTCAACCATTGGAGGGTAGAAGCGGGGCCGGCTCGTCCTTAACCTTGCGGAAAGGCCCCTCCCCGAGTCTAAACGAGACTGGTCTATGCCGCCGTCGAGTCCGCTTCCGAGGACGAACCTTCAAGCTGCGCCAGGATTTCACGAAGTGTCGAAATGAGTTCGTCGCGCGAAACATGGCTCTTCTTGAACTGAATCCTAAATTTAAATGTCTCCGTCGGCGGCTCGAATTGAAAGATGAACGGCTGCGGCCGCTGCGGTCCCGCTTGTTCTTCGCGCCGTTCGCGTCGCGCCTCATCGCGCGTCAATCCGCCCTGCATGATGCGATGGAACATCTCAATCATTTTCTTTTCGGTGGGCTGCCGGGCAATCTGTAGCAGCAACGACTTGGAAAGGATTCCATGCTCCAGGCACTTCTTCCTTAACGATTCCGGAATATTCCGCAGCGACAAAGTCTCGGTCACCGAGGACCGCGCCCGCCCAATTTTTCTGGCGACGTCCTCATGGGTGTACTCAAATTGCGTGCTCAAGCGGTGCAGCCCATCCGCTTCTTCAAATGGCGTCAAGTCTTTCCGCTGGATGTTTTCGATCAGCCCGATTTCCAGCGTCTCCGCGTCGTCCGCGGTTTTTTCGATGCACGGCACTTCCCGCAGCCCAGCCGCGCGCGAAGCGTGATAGCGCCGCTCGCCCGAGATAATGTGAAAGCAGTCTTCCCGCGGGACGTACCGCACCAGCAACGGTTCCAGCACGCCCTTTTCGCGTATGGACTCTGTAAGTTCGCGCAAATCACCCAGCGCCTTGCGCGGCTGGTCGGGATTCGGCCGGATCTGGTCCACGCGAATCATCCGCCCCACCGCCGCGCCGCTATAACTGGTCAGCGATTCGACGTAGTGCGCGTCATGCCGCATCTTCAGCGTGATGGGTAGCCCGATTCTCTTCGACACGTTGGATGACCTCCCCTGCCAATTTCTTGTACTCGACCGCACCTGGTGATTTCGGCGCAAACGTCAAAATCGTTTCCTTGTAAGCCGGACTCTCTTCCAGCCGCACATTCTTGGTGATTTTTGTCTTGAACAACACTTCGCCGAACACCGAGCGGATCTGCCCGTGCGTGTCCTTCGAAATATTCGTCCGCTTGTCGAACAGCGTAATCAGCACTCCCAAAACTTTCAGCCCGGGGTTGGGACGCGCGCGAATTCGCTCGTAGGTCTCCAGCAAGTCGTCCGTTCCCTCGATCGCGAAATACGCCGCTTGGATGGGCACGAGCAAGTGCGTCGAGGCCACCAGGGCATTGACCGTCAGGATTCCCAGCGACGGCGGCGTATCGACCACGACATAGTCATAATCTTTTAAGACCGGAGTCAGCGCGTCCTTCAATCGAAACGGCGCATCGAATTGTCCGGCAAGCCCTTGCTCCAGTTTTGCAAGCGCCAGCCTGCCAGGCCCCAGAAACAACAGTGGATCTTTGGTCGGCTTGAGCACCGTGGCCATCGCGGCCCGGCCGTCGCTCAACACGTCGAACATCGTCGCAGAGATTTCGCCGGCATCGTAAAACGCGATCGTCGAATTGGCTTGTGGATCGAGATCGATCAGCAGGGTGCGCTTGCCGCGATGCGCCAGCGCCGCGGACAAATTGATCGCGGTCGTGGTTTTTCCCACGCCGCCTTTCTGATTCGCGACCGTGATGATGGCAGTCATCTCATTCTGCCTCCCCCGCTCGTTCGGAGCGTACACTAAGGGCGCCCGCACTAGCACTCCGTGGCGATCCGGCAACCGCGTTCCTATATATAGGTGCTGCCTTCAGAAAACCCCCAAGGCCTAGGCTAACTCTACGTTTGCCGCCCGTTCATTGGCAAGAGAAAAATGGACGGATGGGTGGAATCGCAGTGGAAAACCGTACGGCTCGGTTCGGCGCGGCCGCGGTTATTGCCGGGGAGAATCCTACCGGTCGAAGCCCCAAAATTCGGGTCAGGGCTCCTGCCATTCCAGCCCGAGTTCGCGAGCCCATGCGTCCTTCGTGGCCGCGACCATCTAACTCTCCCGGAAAGCGATAGATTGCAGGAATTTCTTCCGCACTCGATTCCTACCGAATAATACCGGATTTTCGCTCGTCACTCTTCCCTTCCCCTCCCTTCCGTTGCCGGCGTTCCGGTTTGCTCCTTCTCTCCGTCCCGCTTACACTCGTTCTTCTTGTCGTTCGCCCATGATTGGACTCCAGACGCTCCGCGCCGAATTTCGCCCCACTCTGCAGCTCGCCGTCCCGCTTGTCCTCGCCGAACTCGGCTGGATGAGCATGGCCATCGTTGACACGATGATGGTTGGGCGGCTCCCCAATAGCGCCACCGCCATGGGCGCCGTCAGCCTTGGTTCCAACATTTTTATTGTGTTGGCCCTCTTCGGTGGTGGCTTGCTGATGGGGCTGGACACGCTTGTCTCGCAGGCTTTCGGCGCTGGCCGCCGCGAAGACTGCCATCGTTCCCTCATCAACAGCATTTATTTGAGCGTCGCCTTGACTCCCTTTCTTACCGCTGCCGTATGGCTGCTTCCTTGGCTTCTTGGCGGAATGCATGTTGATCCCGGAGTCTTGGCCCTCGCTATTCCTTACACGAAAGCGCTAGCCGCCGGTCTTCTGCCTTTGCTCCTTTATTTCGCCGTGCGCCGCTGCTTGCAAGCGATGAACAGGGTGAAACCCATCGCTTTCGCTCTGGTCAGCGCCAACATTATCAATGCATTCGGCAACTGGACGCTGGTCTATGGCAAGTGGGGAGTGCAAGCAATGGGCGCTGTGGGCTCCGGCTGGTCCACGGCGATCTCGCGGCTCTACTTGGCCTCAGTCCTGGTCGGTTACCTGCTCTGGTACGACCGAAAACACCGAACCGAACTCTTAAGAACGCCCATCGACATCGACCTGCCGCGCATCCGCCGGCTTATTACCCTGGGGTTGCCCGCCGCGATACAGTTCACCTTGGAAAGCGGCGTGTTTGCTCTGGTCACCGCACTCATCGCCCGGCTTGGTGCTGTTCCGCTTGCCAGCCACCAGATCGCACTGAACACCGTCGCGTTCACCTACATGGTGCCTCTCGGTATAGCGTCCGCGGCGGCCGTGCGCGTGGGCCAGGCCATCGGCCGAGAAGATCCGCGAGGCGCGGGCGACGCCGGCGGGACAGCGATTTTTCTTGGCGCCGCCTTTATGACCTGCGCCGGCGCCATCCTGCTTTTATTTCCCCGATGGATCGCGCGCATGTACACTCCGGAGGAAACCATCATTCGCAGCACCATTCTTTTGCTCGCCGCGGGCGCCGCTTTTCAACTCTTCGACGGCATCCAGACCGTTGCCACCGGTGCGCTCCGTGGAACGGGCGACACACGCACTCCCATGCTTTGCCACTTCACCGCCTATTGGATCATTGGCCTTCCGCTGGGAGCCTGGTTGTGTTTTAGTCGAGGCTGGGGCGCATTCGGCCTGTGGTCCGGTTTGAGCTTGGCGCTCATCTTGATCGGCATCGTCTTGCTCTTCGTCTGGCGCCGCGCGGTCCGCCGCCTAATGGCCGCGCCGGCAAGCACGCCTGCCGCAACTTGATTTCAATACTTAGGAATTTATCGGCCAGCCGCGGACGGCAGTTACATCTTGTAGCGACCGAGGTCCTCATCGGAAAGGCCGTCAAGCCAGGTGCGGAGTTGTTCGTTGGTATTGCGCTCGGAGAAGGCGCTCGATATCTTGGAGTTCTTGAGGACTAATTCATCCACGAAGATCGGGCAGTCCATACGCAGCGCCAGCGCCAGCGCATCGCTGGGCCGCGAATCGATGGTCATCATCTGGCCTTCGCGCTCCACCCAAATCACCGCGTAAAACGTGTCGTCCTTCAGATCGTTCACCACAATCTTCTGCACGCGCACTTCGAGCCCTAGTAAAACGTTTTTTAGGAGGTCATGCGTCATCGGGCGCGGGGTTTGTACTTTCTCGATTTCCAATGCGATGGCATTCGCTTCATACACGCCTACCCAGATCGGCAAGATCGCCTGGCCCTGCACGTCTTTGAGCACCACGATGGGCATGCTCGTCACGGGATCCATCATCAGGCCGCGGATCTTCATCTCCACTTCCATCGAGGCCTCCCTTGGGCTAAACGGCGTGCTCCCCCACTAAGCTGTTTGGCGTCGCTCCCGTAACCCGAACCTGCACGTAGGTTCCCAGAAGCTTTCGCTCTTGTGAAGTGAAATTTATCATGCGGTGCGAGGTGGTATACCCGGTCCACTGATTATCGCGCCGCGATTTTCCGCTTACCAAAACCTCGAACGACGCTCCCACCAACCGTGCATGCTTCACTGCCTGTATTTCTCGCTGCCTATCTTGCAAAACCGCAAGCCGCCGGCCCTTTACTTCTTCCGAAATCGAATCGCTCATCAGCAGGGACGGCGTATTCGGCCTGGGCGAATACTTGAACGAAAACATGCTGTCGTACTGCACTTCATCCAGCAAAGTCAGGGTCTCTTCGAAGTGCGCTTCCGTCTCGCCCGGAAAGCCAACGATAATATCCGTCGTGATGGCGATGGGCCTCTTCGTTTCTCGCATCATGGCAATCTTTTCCAGATATTGCTCGCGTGAATACGTCCGCTGCATCGCGCGCAGCACTCTCGTCGAGCCAGACTGCACCGGCAAGTGCACGTGGTCGCAGACTTTGGGCTCCCGCTCGATGGCTTCCACAATGTCTCGAGTGAAGTCACTCGGATGTGAGGTCGTGAACCGCACGCGCCGAATTCCCTGTACGTCAGCCACTGCCAGGAGCAATTCCGAAAAAGACATTCTACGCGCCGTCGGATCCGCGTAGGAATTCACTGTTTGCCCAAGAAGCTGGACTTCGGTGTAGCCAAGCTCCGCCAGTTGTCGCACTTCCCGCAAAATCGAATCGCTTGCGCGGCTGCGCTCCGGCCCTCGCGTGTACGGCACCACACAGTACGAGCACGCCTTGTCGCAGCCTTCAATAATCGTCAGGTAAGCGCGCCAAGGATTGTCCCGTCGCGTGACCTCCGTTTCAAACGTTTCCTCCGTGTCCGTATCCAGTCCGGTGACGCGCGAATTCCCAGCTTCCAATTGCGCAAGCATTTCCGGTAGCTTGCTGTAACTCGCCGAACCACAAACCAGGCTCACCCACGGCGCGCGCTTGAAAATATCTTTACCCTCTTGTTGCGCCACGCAGCCCAGCACTCCGATGACTTTCCCCTCGCTTTGTTTCTCCCGGTATTCTCCCAAGCGCGAAAAGACTTTTTGCGCCGCTTTCTCGCGAATGCTGCACGTGTTGTAAAGGATCATGGAAGCCGCTTCCGGCGTTTCCACCTGTTGGTACCCGCGCGAGAGCAGCAAGCCCGCGACCTTTTCCGAGTCGTGGTCATTCATCTGGCAGCCAAACGTCTCCAGGAAAAAGGTTCCTCGCTGCCCAGTGGTCGCACCCCGAGCTTCGGAATAAGAGACCTGCCCGGTCAGTCTTTCTATTTCGATGTCGAACGGTTTTCCCATGTCTAAATCGCAGTTTATCACACCTGCTTTGCCACTTAGGAACGGCTTCGATGGAGTTCTCGGCACCAGCCACCCGTTGTCCGATAAGCAGCAAAACCGCAAAGTTGCGCATCCTAATTGTTGCGTGCTCGCAATGCGTGTGCTACGTTGCCTATGCCCAGAAAAATACTGACTGCTTCGCGGTCACACATCAATCGGCTCTCACTAAGGGGAACGTCATTTTTCTGCTCACCACGATTTTTGTCACGGACATCGGAAATATACTTACGCAAACTGGCTTGGTCGCCCGCGGCGTTCTCCTGCTGCTTCTTTTGTTTTCGATCATTTCCTGGGCCATCATTTTGCAAAAATGGGGGACGTTCGGCCGAGTCCGGCGGAAGAGTGAAGAGTTCTTGCGCATTTTCCGGGCCACGCGCGGCATCGCCAACCCCCAGGCGCTCGTGACCGCAGGTTCGCCTTTCGCCAACGTCTATGCGGCAGGCTATCGCGAATTGCAAAGCCAGGTCGGCGGAGCTCCCAGCAATCCCCATCCCCCCAAACTGAAGAGTTTATCCGCCGTTACGGTCAGCATGCAGCTTGCTTCTGCCGAAGAGGTGCGCCGCGTTGAAAAAGGAATGTCCTGGCTGGCCACCACCGGCTCGGTGACGCCCTTTATCGGCTTGTTCGGAACCGTTTGGGGCATCATCGATGCCTTTTCCGGACTCGGCAGCGCTGGCGCCGCCAGCCTTCGCGCTGTTGCTCCCGGCATTGCGGAAGCGCTGGTGACCACGGCCGCTGGACTGGGCGCGGCAATCCCCGCCGTAATCTTCTATAATCATTTCTTGCAGAATATCCGCGACCTCGCCCAGCGCTTGGATACTTTTGCTCTCGAATTCACGGCCCAGGTCGAAAAAACCTTTGACTGAGTTTTGCCGAGGAATCACCATGCTATCTGCTCCGCATTTCAAAGTAGCGCTTCTAGAGCGAGTTAGCCTGCCGCCACAACCCTTCTTCAGCCCAAGCCTGCGCATCGCTGAGTGCGATCTTTTTCTTACTTTTTGCTCTAAACTTTTAACTCTCAACTTCTTTTAGCCATGCCCCAACTCTCCAAATCGACGCAGACTTCGCTCTCCGAGATCAACATGGTCCCCTTCGTGGATGTGGTTCTCGTCCTGCTCATCATCTTCATGATCACCGCCCCGATTCTCCAATCGGGCATCGAAGTCGACGTCCCCAAGACCCGCACCGTAAAGGAAATTAATCAGGAACGGCTGGTCGTCACCGTCGACAAAGCCCAGCGCATCTATCTCGGTAATGAACCCACCAACATTCACCAGCTCGGTCCCAGAATTAAAGCTCAATTGAAAAACACTCAGGAGGGCGTCTTCCTGCGTTGCGACGAAACCGTTCCCTTCGGCAGCTTCGCCGCCGTGGTTGATGCTCTTCGCCAGTCTGGCATCAACAACATCAGCATCGTCACCGAGCCCATCACCGCCAGGGCGCGCACCCAATAAACAATGAATACCGCTGCCGCCAATGCTATGGACTACGAGGACCTGAGCCTCCGTCAGTTCCTCGTCTATTCCATCATCATGCATGTCAGCGTAGCTCTCGTCATAGCCGTCTCCGCTTATATTCAATTCCGAGGAACGGCTTGGGGCGGCGTCGGAGGAAAGCTAGGCGGCACCAAGGTAACTCTAGTCAGCGCCGCCGGCATCCCCATGCCCAAGGAAGCCGTGGTCACGGAGAGCAAAGCGGTCGACCCCACCAAGGGCCTTCACAAAGAAGAGCCCCCTAAACCGCCCGAACCAAAAACCGACGCGACGAAAATTCCGAAGTTTAAAACGGAGAAGCCGCTACCGCCTTCGCGCCCCTCCAGAACCCTTGAAAACAAGACCCTTTCTCAAGATAACGACGTCCCCTACGGCAAAGGCGGCAATCCCGATCTTCCCACCGGCTATTCTCAGAGTCCCGGTGAAGGCTCTAGCGGCGTCACCGTTCAGGGCCAGGGTGGCGCCGATTTCGCTTCTCGTTATGGCTGGTACATAGAAGCCGTGAAGAACAGAATTTATGGCAACTGGCAACAATGGACCATCGATGCCGCCGCGCGGGCTTCGCGCACCATGCACTGCGCCATCACCTTCACGATCAATCGCGACGGCTCCCTAAAGGACGCGCACATTGCCGAATCCAGCGGCAATACTTCCTATGACAATTCCGCTCTCCGGGCGGTGCTGAGTTCGACTCCGGTCACTAAATTGCCCAGCGACTACTCGGGCGGCTTTGTTGTCGCTACTTTGGATTTCAACCCCCCGTCCATTCGTTAGGGACGCGAATTCTGTTTCAAGATTTGCCATATTCTCGGAGGTGAGGGTGCGATCGAAGCTCAGAGGAATGAACGTTTTCTTTGCCTTGGTGGTTCTCGCAATAGGTGCTGAATCCGCAGATGCGCAAGACTGGTTCCGCACGGCCATTGGCATGGATGCCAATAAACCCCGCGTAGCCATCTCCGATTTCGCCTTCCGCTCCGACGCCGCTAAGTCCCACGCCTCCCTCTTCACCCAGGTCGTCCGCGACGACCTCCAGTTCTCCGGCATTCTCGAAGTCCCTAGCCCCAGCTTCTATCCTCCTCAAGCCCCCAGCGTCCCCGCCGAATTGAAGCCTGCCATCTGGATCGATCCTCCCACCAACGCCAATTTCCTCGGTTTCGGCAATCTCACCGAATCCAACACCGAAGTAGCCGTCGAAGCCTGGCTTTATGACGTCCGCAATCCTTCTTCGCAAGCCGTCGTGGGCAAAGTCTATCGCGGTGCTCCTACGGACCTGCAAGTTCGCAAGTTCGCCCATCAGTTCGCTGACGAAATCATCGGCAAGCTTTCCGGCGGCCTCCCAGGCATCGCTGCAACGCAAATTGCCTTCGTCAGTTCGCGCGGCGGCTCGAAAGAAATCTGGGTGATGGACTACGACGGTTCCAATCAGCGCCAGCTCACTTCCCTCAAATCCATTTCTCTCACGCCCCGCTGGTCTCCCGACGCTTCGCACATCGCGTTCACCTGTTTCGCTCCCTTTGGCGGCCTCACCAGCGCGCAGATCTGCATGTTCTCTCTGGACACCGGCAAGCTCATTTCCTTCCCTCGCTTTCGCGGCACCAATATCACTCCGGCTTGGTCCCCAGACGGCACGCAGATTATTTTTTCTTCTTCCATGCAAGGCAACCCCGAGCTTTATGTCACCGACCCGAACGGTGGCCGCCCCAAACGCTTGACTACCGCCAATGGCGCCAGCATGTCACCCAGTTGGAATCCGAAAACCGGACAGACCATCGCCTTCGTCAGCGATCGCGGCGGCACTCCCCAGCTCTACCTGATGAATTCCGACGGCACAAGCACGACGAAACTGGACATGCCCGATAAAGGCTACGTCATCGATCCCGCGTGGGCCCCCAATGGCCAGCTCTTGGCTTTCAGTTGGCGCCGACCCAACGACAACTACGACATCTATATTATGGACGCCGCCACTCGCCAGCTTGTCGAGTTGACCCGCGACCAAGACCGCAACGAACGCCCCAGTTGGGCTCCCGATGGCCGCCATCTAGTTTTCGAGTCCACCCGCGGCGGCACCCGGCAGATTTGGACCATGCTGGCCGATGGCTCGCAACCCCACCAGTTGACCACCACCGGCCACAATGAATCGCCCAACTGGTCCACGCGATGAAATTTTTCTTGGAACCGCCCCCCTGCCCCGTGCATCTCAAATTCAGGTGCTCTGGCCCTGGGTTTCTAGGTTTAGCAATTCGCAACGCTCCTGCATGAATTTTGGTTGTCCCGGTACGATATATAATATATCGTGATACGAGATATCCCCGGACCCAGCCGCTAGTGTTAGCATAGCTTTTCTGGTGGGACGAACACGGGAAACTTCACTGAGGAGGATTCGCATGAACTTGGCTTCACGCTCGCTCTACCGCACCGGCTTGTTCGCGATGCTTGCCGCCGCTGTCTTTACCGTTGGTTGCAAGAAAAAACCACCTGCCCCGCCTCCTCCGCCCCCGGCGGCAGCACCGGCTCCAGCTCGTCCCACGGTGACCTTGCAGGCTAGCCCGTCGGCCATCAACAAGGGTGATTCCGCAACCTTGAGCTGGAATTCCACCGACGCCACGCAGCTCACGATCGCTCCCGACGTCGGTGCCGTCACGGCTCAAGGTTCTACTAAAGTTTCGCCGACCGACACCACCTCTTATACCATCACGGCCACCGGCCCTGGCGGCTCCGCCACTGCCAGCGCGACTGTCACTCTAAACGCGCCACCGCCGCCACCACCTCCACCAGTTGGCCCCACGGATGACGAGCTCTTCTTGAGAGAAGTACGCGATGCCTATTTCGACTACGACAAAGCCGACATTCGGCCCGACGCCCGCACTGCTCTTTCACACACCGCGGACTTCCTGAAGGCCCACCCTTCGATCAGAGCGGCCATCGAAGGCCACTGCGACGAACGCGGCTCCACCGAGTACAACCTCGGCCTCGGCGATCGCCGCGCCAACGCCGTCAAGCAATACCTTGTCTCTCTCGGCGTTCCGGCCGACCGCTTGACCACCGTCAGCTTCGGCAAGGAAAAGCCCTTTTGCATGGAGCACATCGAAACCTGCTGGCAGCAAAATCGGCGCGGCCATTTCGTGAAAGCCAACTGATCGTTCCCATTCCCTCGGCTTAGGTCAAAGCCGGTGGGTGACACATAGAGCCGCGTGCCTGGGCCAACCCTTGCCCCCACGCGGCTCTCTTATTACAGTGGAGACTGCTTCGCTGGCCTTGAGCTGTTTGCAGTTGCTTTGGCCCCATTTGCTCGGAGCCGCTCGCGGCCCCTTAGGAGGATTGTTCATGCGTATTCGAAATATAGCCGTTTTCGGCGCCGCTGTTCTGGCCGGTGCTGTCGCGGGCAGCCTCGTTGAGCCTCGTCCCGCCGAAGCCGTTGCCCGCGAACTCATCGATCTTCAGCGCGACGTTACCAGCCTGCTTCAGGGCCAGAAAGATCTTTCTGACCGCGTCATCCAGGATCACACCGTCATGAAAACGCTTGTCGAGCAATCCGGCGACAACGTCAACAAGCTCTCCGCCACCATGAGTTCGCTCCAGAAATCCGTCCAGGACGTTCAAGCCAATTCCGGCGCGCGCCTGGACACCATGTCCACACAAGTCCAGGGGCTCTCCGACAATCTCGAGGAAATCAAGTCCCGCCTCGGCAAACTCAATCAGCAACTCGTCGATCTCCAGAACTCCGTGCAGAGCCTCGACGCCAAAATTTCCACCGGCGCAGCGCCTGCTCCGGCCGCCGGCACCGCCACTCCCACTTCTTCCCTCGGTACCATGAAGCCCATCGCTTCCACCTCGCCAAGCTCTTCGGTCATGCCCGCTGGCGCGCCTTCTGCCGATACTCTTTATTCCAACGGCCTCCGCGATATCACCAGCGGCAAGTACGATCTCGCCCGCTCCGAATTTGAGGACTACCTCAAGTTCTACTCCGACACCGATCTCGCCTCCAACGCCCAGTTCTATCTCGGCGAAATCTTTTACAAGCAAAAGCAATACGTCGACGCCGTGGCCGCCTATGACAAAGTCCTGACCAATTATCCCAAGAGCTTCAAGCTCGGTCCCGCCCGCCTCCGCAAAGGCATGGCCCTTATCGAACTCGGCCAGAAAACCGCCGGCGTCCGCGAACTCCGCGACGTTATCAAGCGCTTCCCCGGCAGCGACGAAGACCGCCTAGCCCGCACCAAACTCAAAGAAATCGGCGTCTCCGTCACCCCCACCCGCTAACTCTTTTTGCTCCGCCTTTCTCTTCCCCCTCGTCCAGACCCCTGCCCCTTTCACAAATCCTCTCTGTCATCTCTAAGCGCAAAAAAAAAGCTTTTCGCCAGCGCGCCCAAGCCCATAATTTGTCGCGGAATCCTACGCTCGCTGTTGAATATCTCTACATCTGCCAACTCATTGAGTTAAGCGGACTTGTGGGACACGAAACCTTGCACGTCTCGGTTTCCTCTTCAACTTTCAACTTTCGATCGAAGATCCCGACCCTGTCGGGACTGTCAACTCTCCGAGGGAGGTTACGAGCGATGCCGGTCGTCCGGCGCGGCGGCGATGCCCATGCGGCGAAGTTCATCCTGGTAATACTTTTTGTGGACGACGTCCCACTCCTCGCTGCCTTCGAGGATTTCCTTTTTCTGGGAGGTAATTCGCTTGCGCACTTCCAGTTCGATTTTCTCTTCTTCTTTCAGGGTAGCCGTAAGAATCTGCACCACTTGCTGGCGAATGGTGTCGCGATCGTCGATGAATTCCACTTCCTCGCTTTCCACAAGTACGTCCGTGATCTGGTGCGAGAGCCGTATGATTTTTTCCCGGGTGAGGCGCATCTTCCCTTTCTCTGTTTAAACATTGCGAGTCCGTATCTTGGTAGCTCGCGTCCTGCCCATTCTCCAATTTCAACTATCGAGTTTCTATTTTCGATTTTTGACCGTACAAATGTTACCTCAGGATCAACTTACGGTCCCGAGCCAGTTGCTGCTTCACCTTCTTGTACATCTCCTGGTACGAGACGCTGGTTCGTCGCATCTCATCCTGGTGATCGATCAGAATCTGGCGAACTTCCTCGTTCAGCCGGTCCTCGATCGTAAGCTCTTCCAGCATTCGCAAGCGGACTCGATTGACCACCGCCGCCGCCTTGGTCTCGATGTGCCCGCCTTCCACCAGCCGTTTCACAACCTCATTCGCCATGTGCGCTACAAAGTCCCGTACGAGAAGCATCTCAGTGCGTTTCCTTTACATGAATGCAAGAGAGTGAGTTTACTGGCTGCGCCAACAAAGTGCAAGGAAAGGACTGAAATCGTCGAAGAATCCGCCCTTGTCGGGAGCCCCGCATGCTGCACCCTTTCCCGGGGCGAATCGCCGCACTTCGAGATCGTTCCAAAGTAGGAAACGTCGCCGTTCGGGGCAGTAACTCATTTTCATCATCTGCATCATGGCCCAATTCGCCTCTGCCCAATTCGCCTCTGCCCAATTCGCCTCTGCGTTGACGCTCCTGGCCGCTTCCTGTACGATGAATTGATAAGGGCGCTTAGCTCAGCGGTTAGAGCGTTCGGTTTACACCCGAAAGGTCGTCCGTTCAAATCGGACAGTG
>Ga0307474_10000643_pt1 | contig 24899 bp, 15 predicted proteins | sample atmos_gasesECM1C_2_FD_203312 | JGI IMG/M metagenome (GOLD analysis project Ga0307474, IMG submission 203312) | Hardwood forest soil microbial communities from Morgan-Monroe State Forest, Indiana, United States - atmos_gasesECM1C_05 | ecosystem: Environmental > Terrestrial > Soil > Temperate... | reverse complement strand
GGTAGAGCGAGGCGTACAGCAGCGCCGAAGCATGCCCGTTGGAAAGCACAAAGCGGTCGCGGTCTGCCCACTTGAAGTGCGTCGGATTGTGTTTCATGAGCTTGTGGTACAGGAGGTAGGCAATGGGGGCGCAGCCGAGCGGGGCGCCGGGGTGGCCGCTTTTCGCCTTCTCCACCTCATCCACGGCGAGCAGCCGTAGGGTGTCGATGGATAACTGGTCGAGGGAGATGCTCGCGGGGCTCGTCGTCATTACAGCTTTCCTTTCGCTAAGAGGTTCATGATTGCTCTTGGTAAATGCATTTACTCGGGCACAATCTCAATCGTCAAATTGTACCCAAGCCAACGGTCGGCGGTCGTCCAGTGCACAGTCCATGATATCCGCCCAGACCCGGCGGAGGGGGCAATGTCGGCGCTGAAGCCGGCGCTGCCCCGCTCGCGGCTCTGGGCCGACTGCACCGTCTTCCAGTCGTCGTCGGACCAAACCAAATCGAAGTGATCCCCATCGAGGATGCGAAGCGTGTCCCCTGCAGCTATCTCCTGAATGGGCCTGCGCAAACTGAAAACCTCCAGGTTCTGCCGTCGCTTCTCCCGACCTTCAGGTGTGCAGTAGCGTTCGTACACCGAGTCAACGCGGTCAAAGACCTTTCCGTCGAGGGCGGACCGAAGCAGTTTCAGGTATTCCGCGTGTGCCCAGACCAGCGGCGTAGCCGACCCTGCAGGCTTTCCTTTGCGCAAACCGCGATCGGGCAGATTGGGCAGGTCCCAGACTTGCTCGGGAAGCAACTGGCCCTTGGTGGCGAATCCCTCATAGGTCTTAATCAGCGGCGCGATGTCACGTCCGGCGGCCAGTTCGTAATGGGCGCGCTCTCCCGTCAGTAGTGGCCAGGGATGCCCTTGGCCCCAGCTATGAAACGCCTCGCCGTTGACCCCATCCCCGTAGCCGTCGAAGTTATAGCGAAGCCAACCCGGCCCCTGCGGCAAGTCGCGCTTGAGCACCGCGTCGACGACTTTCAAGGAGTCGATCATCAGGGGGTCGTCAGCACGGCGAACACCATAACGCACAAGCTCCAGAAAGCCGCCATCGATGACCTCCCGCGCTTCGAAGTCCTGCCGCTCGCCCGGAGGCCGGTTGTTGAGGTGGATCATTTCGTCGCCGCAGCTTTCGCAGGCATAGGCTGCGCCCTTCTCGGGGGGCCGAATGCGCATGTAGTGTCGCTTCACCTCCGGCAGCAGGACGCCGTTGTTGGTGACGGTCCAGTGTTCCAGATGGCTTTCAATCCAGTCAGCAAATTCCTCGAGAAAAGCGGCATGTTCTTCGCCATCGCTGGCGCGCCTCATCTCCGCGGCGCACACCAATGCGGTGATCACTGTCGCCAGAGTGGACGGCGAATAGCCAGCGTTCTCCTCCCAGCGCTCTTGGTGAGTAATGGGTGCCTTCTTCACCAGGAATCCTGATGCGCGCTCCACGAACGGGAAGATGTCCATATCGCCCAGCCCGTCTGCCTTCCACAAACGCCAGGCGAGGATGATGGGAAATGCAACCTCGTCGAGCTGAACGCCCTTCCAGTAGGGGCGGCCGTCCACCCAGAAATTCTGCGCAAAGCCTCCGTCCGGCTGCTGCGTGCAAGCCAGATAGACCAATGCGCGGCGGGCTGTCTCAGCGCGGCCGCAGGCCAGCAGCGCGGACGCCGTCTGCACCATATCGCGCGTCCACACAAGGTGATAGCCGCCCAGGTCATCGTCGCCCTTGGCATTTCCCCAGGGGATGGATGCGGAGGCGACAAAGGCCCCGGAGTAGGTTTTGTCCTCGTGGGCAAGTACCACGTTGTGGCTGACGCGCAGCAGTTTCCCGCCATCCTGCGACTTGGCAGCAAGCCACTCGGGGTTGGCCGCGCGGCTCCATTGCTCGATGTAGCGCGTACGATGCTGCTGGTAGGGCATCGCCAGGGCGGTCACCGTCTTCTGCAGCGACGTATGCATCGTCTGTCCCACGCCGATGGCCACCGTAAACTCGCGCGCGGCCACGCCGCTTCCGGTTGGCAGGTGGTGCGCGAAGTTCAAATTCAGCTCGCCCATCAGCGCAAGATTGCCGTTGGTCGCTGAGCCGTATTCCCAATCCATGCGGTGATCTTCCTTGAGATCGGTGAAACCATCGCTGGTTCCCACAAAGCCGCAGCTCACGCGCGAGAATCCGCCGCCCATGGCCAGCGACCACTCATTCTTCCACGCCAGCAGCATAAGATAGCCAGCCACGTCGATCGCCCGCGCCGAGTTCCCCGCCCCGCCGCCATCCAGGTGAGGCGCCAGCAGCGCATAGAGCTTCAAGCGTGACAACAACTCTGGTTCGGCTTCAAGCCGCCCGTGCACCAGCAAAACCGAGTGGTGCGGGTCGCAGATGATCTCCTTGATCAGCGTGTACCGCCCATCGGGATCGCGGTTGATGTAGCGAATCCCCAGCGCCTCGGCGTGAATGTACTCGAAGTCTGAAATCAGGTCGCGCTTCTCCTCGTGGGTAAAGGTCTCCCCATCGGTAATGAGGAACTCCATGTCGCGGACCTGGGGATGATCGATAGTCGAGCAGTAGAGCTCGTTCACAATTCCGTGCGAGCAGGTGAACCACAGCCGGCTGGAGGCGGAGTACGCGGTCCCGACAGCATCCTTCACGGCCGAGGTCCAGCGGGGTGCAAGGCCCGGCGCGCCTGGGGCTTCGCCGTGCTGCACAAGCCAACGGTAGAGGGGTTGATCGTTCATGATGGGAAGCCGCAATTTTCTGTCTGGATCATCGGGACGTGGCATTGGCGCTGCTGCAACCGGCCAACAGGAAAAGCTTGTGCAATCACCCTACTAACGATGTTCTCCGACGGGCAAAGGTTTCGCAACGCGTCCCAAAACCGCTGCCGGACCTTCCCGCTTTCACGCATCCATCCAATCACATCACCCCTGCATGGAGCGTAAAGATTCGGTTTCACTGGTTGTTGCACCGGATTTCCGGGAAACGAGCACCCGAATTTCATCTGAACCGATCCGCCCCGGCCCGCATCCAACCACGGTTGAAAGCAGATCACACGTTACGCAGGCGCTTGACCCTCGACCGGCCCATGACTCAACCCCGTTACAATCTTCAACGGAGGAGATTTCCCCGATGGCATACCAACTTCCACCGCTTCCTTACGACTACGCGGCGCTCGAACCTTTCATTGATGCCGAAACCATGAAGCTCCACCACGACAAGCATCACCAGGCGTACATCACCAACGCCAACGGCGCGCTGGAGAAGCACCCTGAGCTGGCTTCCAAGTCGGCCGACGAAATACTGGGCGACGTGAACGCAATTCCCGAGGACGTTCGCGCGGTGCTGCGCAATAACGCCGGGGGCCACTCCAATCACTCCATGTTCTGGACGATCATGGGACCGGCCGGCCCCGGCGTAGGCGGAGCGCCCACCGGCGCAATCGCCGACCAGATCAAGTCCGACTTCGGCGACTTCGAAGCGTTCAAAAAGACTTTCAACGAGACCACCGCGAAGCAGTTCGGTTCCGGCTGGGGCTGGTTGGTGCTCCAGGGTGGAAAGCTCAAGGTCATTACAACCCCCAATCAGGATTCTCCGCTGTCGCAGGGGCTCTATCCGATCCTCGGCAATGATGTGTGGGAGCATGCCTACTACCTCAAGTATCAGAACAGGCGCCCCGACTACCTGGCCGCATGGTGGAACGTGGTGAACTGGGCTGAAGTGAGCAAGCGCTTCGCTAACGCCAAGAAGTAGGTGGCTGACTATCTGTTCGCATTCCAACCCATTAACCCGCGCCACGCACAGCCGGATCCCAACCCTTGACGCTCTTGAACCAAGGGCGGATCCAGCTTCGTTCGCGGAGTAGCAGCGCAACGGTTCCCCCAATTTTGTGTCTAACGGTACGGATGGGTTATGCCGTACGCTAGTTTCGCGCCGATTGCTTTGGCATTTTTTCTTGCCTTGATCCCTGGAACTCCCGCCGTCAATGCGCAGTCGGGCAGTTTTACGGTGAGCGAGAATGGTCACCCTGTGGGCACAGCTGTTTTCGATTTCGCTCAAGTCCCCTCCGGCCTCCGATCTACGTCGACGGTCAAAGTGGAGATGCAGGGGCTTGATTATGCCCTCTCCAAGACTGAGCAACTCGACTCTGCGAAGCGCCTGAAACACGTGTTGTTGAGTGGCACAGTCAACGGTTCGGCGGCCAATGTAATCGGCAAGGCGGATGGCGCCCACTTTCTGCTGAACATCTCTGCCAACGGACACAGTTCTACCACGCGTCTTGATAGTCACCAAGCCGCCGTCTTCCTCCCTGATTTCGACCCGGGCGCGCTGGAGATTCTGCTTTCGCTCTCTGCCGCGCAAAACAACCGCGATATCTGGGCGATCATTCCCAGGCAGGCGGGCTCGATCCAGCCGGTAACGCTTGCAACTTACGCCGACGAACAGGGCAGCCTCGACGGAAAGCCCGTTACTGTCCATCATTTGGTTGCCACCATCGCGGGAACACAGACCAACCTGTTCTGTGGACCTGACAGTCAGCTTATGCAGGCCGAACTGCCACAAGAAGGTTTCGCGTTGGTGCGAAAGGGATTCGTTCTCACTCCGCCGAAGAAGCCAATCGCCCCGATGGAGTAGCAACTCTCGCCACGGAGCCCGCCCCGGCTTCCTTCCCCACAGCTGTTAGCAAATGGAAAACTTCACAGCGCCCGGCCGCAGGCAACCCCCGAAGCCCACGCCCACTGGAAATTGAATCCGCCCAGGTGCCCCGTGACATCCACAGCCTCACCAATGAAGAACAGCCCCGGCACTGCGCGCGCCTCCATCGTCCGTGCGTTCAGATCGTTCGTATCAACTCCGCCGGCGGTCACCTCCGCCTTCTCGAAGCCCTCGGTGCCAACGGGATGAAACTCCCAGGCCCGCAGCCGCCGTTCGGCGCCCCCCAGCGCTGCATTGGACCACCCGGCAGGCGCGCCAGCCTCCGCCATGTAATTCGCCAGGCGCTGGGGCAACATCGCACGCAACGCCTGCTTAAGGGCCACATCGTCCCGGCGCGCGCCTTTCGCGAACAGCGGCTCCAGCATTCCGCCCTTGCTAGCCAGTTGCGGGGCAAAATCCACCACGAGCGGCTCGCCCGGCCGCCAGTACGACGACGCCTGCAGCACCGCCGGCCCGCTCAGTCCCCGATGCGTCATCAGCAGCTTTTCGCGAAACCGCGGATGGGACTTCGCACCCGTCTTTGCCCCGCCCGCCCATGCGGTTACCTCGGTTGACACACCGGCCAGCTCGGTCCAGCTGGCCTCCGCGCCGCCCAGCACCAGCGGCACCAGCGCGGGTCGCGGCTCGATCACCCGCAGCCCGAACTGCCGCGCAAGTTCATAGCCCAATCCTGTCGCACCCATTTTCGGAATCGACAGCCCACCTGTGGCCACCACCAGCGCGCCGCAGCGAAACTCCCCTTGAGAGCAGACCACAATAAACCCGCCCTCGCTGTGCTCCAGGCGGATCCCCTTCGCGTTCAGCAGCAGCTCGAAGGCCCCCGGCCCGCGCGCGCACTCGGCCAGCAGCATATCGAGAATCGCCCGCGACGAGTGATCGCAGAAGAGTTGCCCCAGCGTCTTCTCGTGCCAGGGAATCCGGTACCGCTCCACCAATTCCAGAAAATGCTGCGACTGGTAGAGCGCCAGTGCCGACTTGGCAAAGTGCGGATTAGCGGAGAGGAACCGCTCCGGCGCGCAGTGGACATTCGTGAAGTTGCAGCGGCCGCCGCCGGAAATGAGAATCTTGCGTCCCGGCTGTGCGTTGTGTTCCAGCAAAGCGACGCGCCGCCCGCGCTGCACGGCCACGGACGCGCACATCAGCCCGGCCGCGCCTGCTCCCAGCACAATCAGATCGAAGGGTCGCGGAGCGTCGGTCATCGCTCCTTCAGAATTCGGGCTGGGTCTTCTGACGCCATGCGTTGACCGTCCAGAGAAAGCTGCCCAGGGTGCTGAGTGCCTTGCAGGCGTTGTCGCACGAAGGGTGGTGGGAGGAGCGCGAAGGACATGATGGTTCGATCTTAGAGGGAGACGACCGCGAAGAACAGAAGAACGGCCGAAGCATGCGACACAACTACCACGCGAAACAACGCCGCACCGATGTAATCGGTGCGGCGTTGGGTGACGCGAGAACCGACGAGTCTAGGCCTTGGCCAAAACAGGTGCGCCTAGCTTCTCGGCGATCATCTCGGTGGCGTTGGCGAAGAAGTCTTCGCGGTTGATCTTGCCGGCCTCGAGATCGGCGAGCAGCGCCTTCTGGGCCACGTACTCCTTGTTCACGATGCCGGCCTTGGACTGCAGCATGCGCCAGGCCTTGCGGCGCTCCACGCAGAACATCACGAGCTGGCGGCTGAGGGCCCGGTATTCGGTCTTCCCGTTCTCCTCGAGCGTGATGTAGACGCCGAAGTCGGGGATGTAGGAGCGATGCGCCGGGTCCAGGTAGCGGCGGTAGACGACGTCCTGCTGAGTGATGCGAACCAGCATGTTGTCGAGGTGTACGAGCTTCGCGAGCTGCTCCGGCTTCACTTTCTTGAGGTGGTTGCGGAAGCGGGCTTCGGTGGTGCACCAGTGGGCCACGGTGTAGCGCCGGGTTTCGCCGGTCGCCTTGTCCTTGGTCTCATACCAGTCAAGCTCGAGCGACGGGTTGCCCTTGACGTCGAGGGCCTCCTGGTAGCTCTCGCCCTTGCGCGGGTCGAAGACGAACTCGGGCACGCCGCGGGAGTCGCGGACGCGCTGGGCCTGGTGCAGGGCCATGTCGTCGGCGACGCCGTGTTCGGGCTGGCAGGTGGTGAAGCACTGGTAGAAGGCGGTGCCGCGGTACTCCAGGCCGTCGAGGATGGCGCGGTAGAGCTTGGGCGCGTTGGCCATCGAGACCTGGGCGACAAAGGGCGAGCCGTGACCAGCCAAGAAGGTCTCGGCAACGGTCTTCTTCTCCGTGTTCTTGCCCTGGGTGGCGGAGCCGAAGGAGTTCATGTCGCCGCCCCCCAGCATGGGGGTGGAGTCGGAGTTCTGGCCGCCGGTGTTGGAGTAAACCTGGGTATCGAGCATGAGCGCCTTCACGTTGGGGCGGTTCTGCAGGATGACCTTCGACATGTTCTGGTAGCCGATGTCGCCCATGCCGCCATCACCGCCGACCACCCAGACCTTGGGCAGTTCGACAATCTCCTGATCGGTCATGACGGCGTCAGTGAAGTGGGTGAACTCGTAGTACTCGCGGTCGCTCACGCCCTTGTCGCGGTTGAGGACGATGTCAGCGAGGCGCTCGGGCAGGACGGAACGTCGGGCGTGGTCAACGATGAAGCTTTCGCCCATCAGCCAGCCGACGGTGATGCCGTCCTGGAAGAGCGAGTTCATCCACGGGTACGGGTGCGGGTTGTTCGGTGTCGTAGAGCCGTAGACCGTGTTGCAGCCGGTGTGGGCGGCCATGGCCATCACGGACATGCCGTTGGCCAGCCGGCCGTCGACGGGCTGCAGGGACTTGTGATTGAAGGCCTCAGTGAGCAGGACGGCGGCGATGGCCTCAGCGAGCTGGACATCGGTGATGGAGCCGTTGGCTGCCTCGTAGGCGGCGATGCGGGCTTTTGTATCTTCCTCGTCCTCACCGCCCAGGCCCATGACCAGGTGCTCGATGGACTGGCGGAGGAGTGCGTAGCCGGCGGCGTCGGTTTCCTTCAGAGCCTGGAGCTTGGCAGCGCCGGTCTTCTCCAGCTGGCCAGCCTTGGCCACAAAGCGGTCGGACTTGGCGTGGAAGACGGGGCGCATGTAGGCCTCGGTGACCGCGGCGATGGAACGCAGGACGGACTTCTCACCGCAGCCGGCGCAGGCGCCGTCACCGGCGACCAGGGCGTCGTAGTTGCGGCGGACCATGAGCATGTTGCGCAGAGTAGCGGTTTTCGAGTCAGCGGGGTTGGCGTTGTTGTAGAGGCCGAGGTATTTCTGCGAGGTGTCGGGGAGCAGGTTGAGGAAGGCCGTACCAGTCTCGTGCTCGGCGTTAACGTCCTCGGTCTCCTGAACCATTTTCAGGGCCTGGTGATCGCCGCAGGCAGTAACGCAGGCGGCGCAGCCCTTGCAGAGATCCGAGACGAAGATGGAGAAGATGCCGCCGGAGCCGGGGGTCTTGCGCTCGGGCGAGGAGAAGATGGCGTTGACCTTCTGGTACGCCATCGGCACCTTTTCGATGATGGAGAAGAACTGGGTCTTCGCCTCGGCGCTGAAGCCGTCGACCGAGTCAGTGACCTCGCGGAGGATCTTGGGCAGCGGCGTGCCCTGCTTGATGTCGGAGAGCATGCGCTGGCGCGTCTGCTTCTCGATCTCCGGAAGCTTGTCGATCATCTTGCGGCGCTCACCGGCATCGGTCACGTAGCGAGTGATTGCTGTCGACAAGACAGTCGACAAATCCTGTGAGGTGTTGGGCAACGCGGTGTCAGGGCAGACCGAGATGCACTCCATGCACTGGGTGCAGTTTTCGGGAATGTACAGCGGGGTCTCGCGGCGGGCAACGTACTTGGAGGCCGTGTCCCCGGTGGCCGCGGCGATGACGCCCATGGCGCTGAGCGGGGTGGCGGGCTGGTCGTAGCCCAGGCCGGAGCGGAATTCGGCGTCGAAGGCGGCGATGGTTGAAACGGGCGGGCGGGCGGCCTGGCCCTCAGGCGGCGGAGTGGTGCGGCAGCCGCCAGTGGTGCAGGAAGCGCCGGCGCCGCCTTCCGCGGCGTAGGCGGGGACTTCTTCAAGGATGGGCAGGAGAGCTACGCCGCGGAGGGAAGAGCGGTCGGCGGCGGCAAGCTCGCCGATGGCGATCTCCTTGACGCGGTCCCAGCCCTGCAGCATGACTTCCATGTTGGACTGAACGACGGCTTCGCCCTGCTTGCCGAACTTCTTCACGTACTGCTTGTAGACGACTTCCTTGAATTGCTCCTTGGTGATGCCGAACTCGTCGAGCAGGCCGGAGCAGGCGAAGAAGGCGCCGAGGAAGGCGTTGCCCTGCATGCGGAGCTGGAGATCGGCACGATTGGTGGCCTTGCGGGCGATGTCGAAGCCGGGCAGGGTGAAGACGCGAATGTTCTTCTCGATGATTTGCTTGCGGGCCCAGATGGGGAGGTTCTGCCAGGCGCGCTCGCCTTCCTCGTCCGACTCCCACACTAGGCTGCCGCCCTCCTGCATGCCGTCGAGGGGGTTGGTGTGGGTGAATGCCTTGGGATCGCAGCACAGGACCGTGGTGACGTGGCGGAGGTCACAGTTGACGCGGATGCGCTCCTTGGCCGCCACCATGAAGTAGCTTGTGGGCGCGCCCTTCTTCTCCGACCCGTACTTGGGATTGGCGCTGACGTGGATGATCTCCTTGGGGTTGCCGAGCTCGTCGGTCAGGCCATCGCGCTCGTAGAGGAGGTCGTTGAGGTCGCCGAGAATGGCGCCGAGGTTCTTGCCGGTGGTGATGGCGCCCCATCCCCCGATGGAGTGGAAACGGACAGCTACTGCCTTTTCGGGGAGCAGCGACGGGGCCTCGTCACCGACGACGGAGTAGGGATGGTCGATGCCGAGGACGATGAAGCTCTCACCCTCGGCCAGGGTCTTGCCGTCCTTACGGGCGCGGCCGGCGGTGACGTACTCGTAGGCGCCGAAGATGTGCTCGGGGCGGAAGTCGCGGGAACCCAGGCCGTAGGTGCCGGCGATGATCTGGGGGACTTCCTGCAGGGTAATCCTCGGCAGGCCCGCGGTACCCTGAACAGCTTTGCTGAGGGCGGTGCGAATATCGCGGCCGAGCGGATTGTCGGGCGAAAGCGCTTCATCGGTGCGCTCGAGGATGATGATGTTTTTCTTGCCGCGGACGGCTTCCACGATGGCCGCCTCAGGGAACGGCCGGATGACATTGACGTGGATGGAGCCGACGCTGGCGTTGCGGGTCTGGCGAAGGTAGTCGACTGCGGCTTCGATGTTTTCGGCCGCGGAGCCCAGGGAGATGAAGACGGTGTCGGCGTCTTCGGTCTTGTACTTCGTAACCAGACCGTAATAGCGGCCGGTCAGATCGCCGAAGTCCTTGTAGGCGGCTTCGAGGAAATCAAGAATGGGCTCGGCAAAGTTGTTCCTGCGCGCCACAATGCCCTGCATGTAGTGTTCCTGGTTCTGGACCGGACCCAGGAGGATGGGGTTGGTGAGGTCCATCATTTTGGGAACGCGGCGACGCGTGGGGCCAAAGAGGGTGCGCTGGGCCTCAGTGGGGCAGTCGATCACGTCGTCCGGGGCGCCCAGGTACTCACGGATCAACTCAGACTCGTGCTTGTAAAAGGTGCGCTCGAGGTGCGAGGTGAGGAACCCATCCATGATGTTCATGCCGGGAGTCAGGGAGAGCTCGGTGACGCGGCGGAGGATGAGAGACTGGTCGGCGGCCTGCTGGGCATCCTTGCCGAAGACCATGATCCAGCCGGTGTCGAGGGCGCCGTAGATGTCGTCGTGCCCGCAGTGTACGTTCAGGGCGTGCTTGGTAAGGGCGCGGGCGCCCACCTCGAGCACCATGGTCGAGCCCTTGCCCGGAGCGTGGTAGTACTGCTCAACGCCATACACCACACCTTGACCCGAAGTGAAGTTGACCACGCGCTTGCCGCAGACCGAGTGGGCAATGGCGCCACCCTGGGCCGCGTGCTCGCCTTCCGCCTCGATGGCGATGGTGTTGTTGCCAAAGACGTTGAGATGGCCCTCAGCGTAGGCCTGCTGAAAGAGCTCGCCGCCTTCAGTCGAGGGGGTGATGGGGTAGAACACGCCGGCGTCGGCGATGCGCGTCTCCGTGTGATAGGAGACGAGCTGGTTTCCGTTGGCGGTGACCCGGATTCCGGGATAGCGAGCTGCCTTCATGGATGAATCCCCCTCAGTGCGAACGAGCCTGATGCTTCAAAAATCTTGTGTTCGGTGGCGGAAAATCATTTTAGTGATGGTTTCCCACGATCCGCAACGCCGGCAGTGCCATGCGCCACGGAGGTGCCGACGAATCGCTGCCAAGGACCGGAAATGTAACCTCGCGTGCTGGAGATTCCGGCAAGTCTGGCGGTGAGAGCAGCGAAATTTGGTCCCTTCTAGTCTATGGGCGGCGAAAGTGCGTCGGATAGCCGCGCGAAGAGACGAATCCCGCATTGCAAACTCAGCTACAAGTATGCACCTGAATAATGATACGCTATACTGCAATATAGTACGACTCGAAATTTATCGAAGGATGACAAGGCCGCGCATCCCTTGATTTCTGAATCAAATCAGCTGGGAGAATCCGTGTTAGTCTGACGCCGAGATGCGCCTTCTTTCTTCCCTGCTCTGTTTGGGGGCTGCCGCGTCTCAGTTGAATGTCTGCCTGCACGCGGCGCCCGTTGTCCCCGAATCCGGGAACGGCCCGGCAGCAGTTCTTGCCAAGGCCTGGCCGTTCTATGACTTTTCCAACAGTAGCCTGAAGCCGTGGCACCTGAAGGTGGCATACCAGGTGTACGACGCGAAGGGGAAGCACTCGCAAACCGGTGTCTATCAGTACTGGTGGGCATCACCCGACCGGTCGCGAAGCACGTGGACCCGCGCCGGTATGAGTCACACAGACTGGCACCTGGGGAACGGGCGGCTGGCGTACACAGCGAAGGGCACCCCCCTCACTCTATTCGAGTACAAGCTCGAGGCGGCTCTGATCGCGCCGTTGCCGCGGGCGCGGGATCTTGACCCGTCACGGGTCAGGCTGGACCCGGCAGAGGGGGCGTGCTTCTCGATCGTGCCCGTGGAAAAGCCCGTCGCCGGCAGCGACGTCAAATCTCCGGGGGGCGGGCCTTTCCCTACGTATTGTTTCGATCCCGACGCTCCAGTCTTGCGAACCATCTCTTCTCTCGAACGCGTCCTCACCCAATACAGCCACGTGCGGCAGTGGCAGGGTAAGTTCCTGCCTCGCGATGTCGAGATTAGCGAAGGAGATCACAAGCTCCTGACCGCGCGGGTTGAGGCGGTTGAGCCGATCAACTCGACTGATCCCGCCTTGAGCCCGCCCCAGTCGGCCCTGAAAACTGAAGTGTTCGTGAGCCAGGATGTGAACCTCAACGACGTGCAACTGGATATGGACGCGGCACGCAGGATGCTGAAGAAGCGGATCGAGCCTGAATATCCCGCAGACGCCAAGAAGGCCGGGATCGAGGGGACCGTGGTTCTGGAGGCCATGATCGGCACGGACGGCAGGATCCACGATCTGCGCGTGATGTCGGCGCCGGAAGCCTCACTGGCCGCCTCGTCGTTCGCGGCGGTCTCGCAGTGGGAGTATCGTCCTTATGTGATGGGAGGGCGAACCGTTCCTGTGCAGACCACGGTGACGGTGACATTCTCACTGGGGGGATAACGCGGGGCAATGCACGAAGAAAGCGCGCGGTACGCGATTTACCCGAGTCTGAAAGACCGGGTGGTTCTGATCACGGGTGGGGCGACGGGAATTGGCGAGTCGCTGGTGCGGCACTTTGCCCTGCAAGGCGCGCGGGTGGCGTTCTTCGACATTCAGGATGAGCCGGCGGTGGCGTTGCGCAACGAGCTTTCGACCGCGGGATGCGCCACTCCTTTCTATTTGCACAGCGACCTGACTGACATCGATGCGCTCAAGGAAAACGTGGGGCGAGTGCTGGCCGCCCACGGCACGGTCGACGTGCTGGTGAACAACGCGGGGAACGACCAGCGCCACACCATCGATGAAGTGACGCCGGAGTTCTTTGAGCGCACCATCGCGGTGAATCTGCGGCCGTATTTCTTTATGGCGCAGGCGGTGATTCCAGCCATGAAGGCAGCGGGGCGCGGGGCAATTGTCAATTTGAGTTCCATAGCGTGGATGATTCCCTCGACGGGGCTGCCGGTGTATGTGACGGCCAAGGCGGGAATCGTGGGCCTTACGCGCACGCTGGCGCACGAGCTGGGGCCGGCGGGCATTCGCGTGAACGCGGTGCTGCCGGGAGCGATTGTGACCGAGAAGCAGAAGCGGCTGGTGTACACCCCGGAGTACAAGGCCAGGATTATGGCCGGACAGTCGCTGAAGCGAGACATTCTCCCCGAAGACGTGGCGCGGCTCGTGCTGTTTCTGGCAAGCGATGATTCGAGCGCGATCACGAAACAGAACTACGTGGTGGATGGAGGATGGGTTTAGACCAGTGAACAGTGAACAGTGGGTAGCGAACAGCCCCCGTTCCTTGGCAGTATTTCTGGCTGGGCTGGGAGTTGCGTGCGGCTCGGTGGGTGCGCAACAGATGACACGCGTTGCCGTGGGGGCCGCTGATCCGGGACCGCGGTCGGCAGAGTATCAGAAGGCGCAGGCGCGGCTGGCGCGCGGCTGGAATACGTGGGACGTGCACAGCGTGGCCACGCAGGTGCTTCTGCCGGAGGGGCTGGCGATTCACGTCGGGATGAAGCACAACTCCACGCTGAATGGAGATGCGTTTCTAGGGGATACGCTGATCGGGCGATTCGGCAACGACGCCGAGGTCGTGACGCCGGGACCGCATGCGTGGGATGGGAGCTATACACGCGCCGATTTTGCCTGGAAGGGACATACGTGGCGCATCGAAAGCGCGCATGACGGCGATGACCTGGTGATGCTGGTGACGCCAATGGAATCGAAGAGCGCGTTGCCGTCGACGGTGGTATTCAGCGTGGGTACACTGTGGGACCTGCGCGCCGGTGTGGCCGTCTTCGCTAACCCCGGAAGGATCGTGACCACGGGGGTGGATGGGGTGATACAGGTCGACTGCACCTGTGCGGAGAGCACGCCATCTGCGGTGGTGAATGTTCCGATTGATACTCCGTACCTGGCGGCGGATCTGACCAGGCCCCTGGGAATCAGCGCGCAACAGGTGGACCCGGCAAAGGAAGAGAAAAAGCCGCCCCGCACGCTTGAACAGATCCAAGCCGTGATTGATCGCCAGCGGAAGGCCTATGAGCAGTCGATTGCAGATGCTGGCGCAAACGGACCACTGCTCGATGCGATTGAGACGACGCTGGGGTGGGACACGATCTACGAACCGGAGAAGGGTCGCGTGATTTCGCCGGTGAGCCGGGTGTGGAGCGTGGGGTGGGGCGGGTATGTGCTCTTCGACTGGGACACCTTCTTTGCGGCGACGATGGCTGGGATCGGCAGTAAGGACCTGGCCTACGCCAATGCGCTCGAAACGCTGCGCGAGGAGACGCCTGCGGGATTCGTTCCCAACTATGCGCGAGCCGGCGGATGGAAGAGCTTCGATCGCAGCGAACCGCCGGTGGGCGCGATCACAGTGGAGGGCCTGTACGACAAATTCCATGACCGGTGGTTTCTGTCGGACGCGTTTGAGCCACTGCTGAGGTGGAATCGCTGGTGGGCGGAGCATCGCGATCTGCAGGGGTACCTGACGCTGGGCAGCGACGCGGACAACCAGCCGCGCAACCCGGACGATAGCTCGGTCGGGACGTGGCAGGGTGCGGTCTTCGAGTCGGGCCTGGACAACAGCCCCATGTACGATGGCACGACCTACAACGAGAAGACGCATCTGCTGGAATTCGGCGATGTGGGCGAGATGAGCCTGTACGTGGCCGAATGCGATGCTCTGGCGCGGATGGCCGTTGTGCTGGGAAAGACGACCGAGGCCAAGGAGCTCCAGGAGCGGGGCGACAGGTATCGCGCCAAACTCAAGACGATGTGGGATGAAAAGGCAGGGATCTTTCTCAACGTGAATCTGCACACGGGGGAGAAGAGCCCTCGGCTCTCGCCGACAAATTTCTATCCGCTGTTGGCCAAGGAGGCCACGCCGGAGCAGGCGCGGACGATGATCGAAAAGCACCTCAAGAATCCAGAAGAGTTCTGGGGCGAGTACGTGATCCCGGCGATTGCGCGCAACGATCCTGCATTCAAGGACCAGCAGTACTGGCGCGGACGCATCTGGGGTCCGATGAACTATCTCGTCTACCTGGGTTTGCGGAACTACGCGGATCAAGAGACCCGGAGGGACTTCGCGGACAAATCGTATGCGCTCTTCTCGAAGGAGTGGACCGAGAAGGGGCATGTGCACGAAAACTACAACGCCGTGACCGGGACGGGGGACGATGTCACCTCCAGCGACCGGTTCTACCACTGGGGTGCTCTGCTGGGCTATGTGAAGTGGATGGAGCAGGACGCACACAACCGGTAACCTGGCGCGCTCATCCTCTTCGAAGTGGCGAATTCCTACCGGCTTGCGGAATGCAGGCTGACCCCGATAGCTTAAGATTCTCCGGGGAAAGGAATCGCGATGATTTCGAGAATGGAAACGTTACACCGAGCCATTTTGTGCCTTTGCGCAGTTTTAGTTGGAGCCACTGTCTTTGCCGGGACTGCCTGCGCACAGACCGTCGTTGAAGAGGCCAAGGTGGCGGCCGAGATCAACCGCGTGGCCTCCAATTTGCCGGCCGACTCGCGAACGGTGATCACGCGCCTCACCCTGATGCGCGAGCTCCCCGATGGGGCGTGGAAGATGCATTCCGGCGATCTGGCGCATGGCGAAAACCTCGATCTCGACGAGTCTGGCTGGCAAACCATGACGGTGCCGGGCAAAGCGCCCAACGACGCAGTCTGGTTCCGGCAAACCTACACCATTCCCGAGACGCTCGCCGGTTACGACCTGACCGGTGCGCGCATCTGGTTCCAGTTCCACGCTGAGGCCAATGGACCGATGCCCGAGATTCTCTACTTCAATGGGCGGCGTGTTGCGTTGGGCGACGACCTCGAACCAATTGTCCTGTTTGACAGCGCCAAGCCCGGAGAGAAGGTGACCGTAGCCGTAAAGCTGCTGCATACCGTGGACACCAAAGGCGTACGCGGGGCGACGCTGAATATCGACTTCCCTGAGAACCGGCCGAACCCTGAAGACCTGCGCGAGGAGTTTCTTTCCGCGGCAGTGCTGATTCCCACGCTTTCCGGGCACGGTGACTCGAGCAGCATGAACACGCTGAACGAGGCGATTCATGCCGTCGACCTGAAAGCGCTGGATGCGAAGGACCAGGGCGCCTTCGACGCGAGCCTGAAGACGGCGCACGGCAAGCTGGAGGCGCTGCTGCCGTTGATGCAGACCATGACCTTGCACCTCACCGGCAACTCGCACATTGACGCGGCGTGGCTGTGGCCGTGGACCGAGACGGTGGACGTGGTGAAGCGGACGTTCGGCACGGCGCTGCAGTTGATGTACGAATACCCGGCCTACACCTACACGCAATCGGCCGCGGCATACAACGAGTGGATGGGGCAGAAGTATCCCGACATGAACGCCGAAATCAAGAAGCGCATCCAGGAAGGCCGCTGGGAAATCGTGGGCGGCATGTGGGTCGAGCCCGACCTGAACATGCCCGACGGCGAATCGCTGGTGCGCCAGTTACTGGTGGGCAAGCGCTGGTACAAGCAGGCGTATGGCGTGGACGTGCACATCGGCTGGAATCCCGATTCGTTCGGCTACACGTGGCAGCTTCCGCAAATCTACAAGAAGAGCGGCGTCGACTACTTCGTCACCCAGAAGATGACGTGGAACGACACGAATCAGCTGCCCTTCAAGCTGTTCTGGTGGGAGTCACCGGACGGGTCGAAGGTGCTGGCGTACTTTCCGCACGATTACGCGAACAACAACCTGAGCCCCATGCGGCTGTCCGCCGATACGGCACAGGCGCGGGAGCGGTCGACGGGCATGACGGAGATGATGGATCTCTACGGTATCGGCGACCACGGCGGCGGCCCCACCCGCGCCATTCTCGACCAGGGTTTCCACTGGACGTATTACTCGACGCCGCCCAAGGTGATGCCGAAGATGGAGTTCGGCGTTGCACAGACGTACTTTTCGAGCGTCGAAAAGCAGATTGCGCCGGAGAGCCGCGAGTGGAACTACCAGTCGATGGCCAAAGGCTACCAACCGCCGCCCGCCGTCGAGGGCAAGGTCTCGATTCCCACTTGGAAGAGCGAGATGTACTTCGAATATCACCGCGGGGTAATGACCACGCAGGCGAACCACAAGAAAAACATGCGCAACAGTGAAGAGGAGGTGCTGAACGCGGAGAAATGGGCGTCGCTTGCATGGCTCGATGGCCGCAAGTATCCGAGCGATGAGCTGACGGAAGACTGGAAGAAAGTGCTCTTCAACCAGTTTCACGATCTCGCGGCCGGTTCGGGCATTGGCATCATCTACAAGGACGCGCAGAAGGACTACGATGTGGTGCGCTGGTCAACGAATGAGATCCGCACCAGGGCGCTGCAAACTCTGGATGAACGCGTGAACACGACAGGCATCGGAATTCCCGTAGTGATTCACAACCCGCTGGCGTGGGAGCGCTCGGGCGAAGTGAGGGTGCACATCGTCGGAACCAAGGGCGGCGTGAGCGCGACCGGCGCGCAGGTGGTGGAGTCGAAGATCGACGAAGCGACCGGCGCCGCCGATGTGCGTCTGCATGTGCTGAAAGTTCCGGCGCTCGGCTACAAAGTAGTCTGGATCGGCGGCAAGGGCGCGGCAAAGAGCGAGAGCGACGCCGAGGCGAAGGACAGCGGCAGCAGCATCACGCTGGAGAATGCGACGCTGCGCGTGACGGTCGACAAGGGCACGGGCTGCATCACGAGCCTCCTCCTGAAGAAGACACAGTTCGAGACACTGGCCGCGGGCGCCTGCGGCAATCAGCTGCAGTTCTTCAAGGACACCCCGAAGGACTACGACGCGTGGAATATTGATCCCGGGACCCTCGATGTGGCGCCGATGACGATCGAGCATCCCGATTCCGTGGAGCTGGTGAAGACGGCCGAGCCGGGGATCCGGGTCACACGACACTTGCAGAACTCGAAGTTCGTGCAGACCTTGAGCCTGTCGGCCCAAGGCGACATGGTCGACGTGGATAACGAGATTGACTGGCACGAGACGCACGTGCTGCTGAAGACGGCGTTTCCACTGGCGGCCTCGGGGCCGTTCGCGACCTACGAGATTCCCTACGGCACGATTGACCGACCGACCACGCGCAATAACTCCTGGGAGAAGGCGCAGTTCGAAGTGCCGGCGATGCGCTGGGCCGATCTCGGCGACGGCCAGCATGGCATGAGCCTGGTCAATAACACGAAATACGGCTACGACGCGGCCGGCAACGTGCTGCGCCTGACGCTGTTGCGCTCGCCCACGTGGCCCGATCCTGAGGCAGACCGCGGGCATCATCACTTCCACTTTGCGCTCTATCCCCATGCGGGCACGTGGAAGGAGGCGATGACGGTGAGGCACGGGTGGGAGTACAACTATCCGCTGACAGCCACGGTCACGGAGTCGCACGCGGGATCGCTGCCTGCGGAACACTCGTTTGCGTCGGTCACACCAGAGAACGTGGTTCTGACCGCGGTGAAGAAAGCAGAAGATGCGAAGGGGCTGATCTTCCGCGTTTACGAGTGGGCTGGCAAGGATGGGATGGTTGAGTTCCACCTGCCACCGGGCGCGAATGGTGCGAGCGTGACCAACCTGATGGAGACCCCAGAGGGCTCGCCGCTTGAAGTGAGCGGTAACGTCGTAAAGGCGCCCATCAAGCCGTACGAAATCCTCACGATTCGCGCGGACTATCCGGAGGGCGGACCGAAAGAATAAATCACGTTGCAGTATTCGGCGATGTGAGGCGGGGCTGCGGCCTCGCCTCATTTTTTTGGAGGAGCGTCAAGGTTATTTTTCTTGAATCCATTGCGGGAGTGTCTGCTGGTAACTATTGGTACCGTGACCACGGTCACATATTTCTGGGCACCGGAGGATCACGCTGAATGAGTTTGAAGGAAATGCGCAAGTCGGCAGTCTGATCGGCGCAGAGCTTCGGGCAGTAAACGAGACGGCATTCTCCTCGTGCTGCATCATTTTGGTACTGCTTTCGTTGCATATTCTCTCGGGCAGCTCCACTTATCCAGGAGCACGGGGAGCGCGACCTGGTGGACCGTCTACGGCCAATAAATACCTGGGGGCCGACGATCCATCATTAAACAATAGATATTGTTCCTTGGTGCAGTATCCAGGCCCGGACCGGTGCATGCGACCGGCCCGGGCTTTGGTACTCTAGGCTTGAGGGATCGCTCATGGACATTACTTCCCCGTACTTCGTCGTGACTCTGATTGTGGCTGTCTTCTCTGTCTGCATTTTCTGGGGCACGAGCACCAGGGAAGACGGCGGCGATCACAACGGCGATCACAACGGACACGCTGCGCACTGATCGCCTGGTTCGTGCACATGACGGCCGTGTCGCGCCGGTCCTTTTTGTCGCATTCCTCTCCCATCGTGGTAGAAAGAAGTCGGCCGTTAGGGCGTCCGGCGCGGTTCGCTCAGGAACCATTCCGAAGCGTCCTGCGTAACGTCTGGGGAGAGAGGCTATAACCATGACTTACAAGTCGATCAGTTCGCTTGCCGTTGCGCTGGCACTGGCTGCGGGAGCCGCGGGGTGCCGTGTGCACGTGGACAAGGGCGCGAATGGGGAGGATAAGACCGTCCAGGTCGACACACCGTTCGGCGGCGTGCATGTAAACACCGACCAGGTTTCCGCGGCAGATCTGGGGCTTCCCGTCTATCCAGGCGCCGAGCAGGTAAGAAACGATGACAAGCACAAGTCGGCTGACGTTCACCTGGGCTTTGGCGAGTGGCAGTTGCGCGTGCGGGCGGTGAACTACGAGACCACCGACACAAGGGAACAAGTGGCCGCATTCTACAAAAAAGCACTGGGCCGCTATGGCGACGTGCTGACGTGCGAAAACAAATCGCCGATAGGCACGCCCGCCGTCACGCAGGAAGGGTTGTCCTGCGAAGATGATGGCAAGAACTCCAATGTGCACATCGACAGCGATGACAACCTCATCAAGAAGGACCTGGAATTGAAGGCCGGCTCCAAGCGGCATCAGCACATCGTCGGTTTTGAGAAAAGCAAAGATGGCAAGACAATCTTTGCGCTGGTCGCGCTCGATCTGCCGGCGGGTACGGAGAAGAGCGCGAGCAAAAGCGACTAATTGAAGTGCAGTCGAAGACGAATCGGGGCGGCCTGTGGGCCGCCCATTTTCGTGGGCGGCATCCGGATCGATGGCCTACAATTCCCCAAGCAGAAGCAACCACTGAACATTGGAGCCGATTTCAACATGCAAACCCTGCACCTTCGTTGTCTTGTCAGCGTGATTCTTGCAGCAGCCGTAAGCCTTTATGGAGCCGACAAGCCGAAGCCGTCGGCTGCTGCGCCCGCCGCAACCGATCCCTACGCCGAGGATCAACCCGCAGCCGAGACGCTGGACCTGGCAATGTACCAGCGGATTCGCGACGAAGGCCTGAACCACTCGCACGTCATGGAGTTTGGCTCGGCGCTGATGGACGGCATTGGACCTCGTCTGACCGGCTCGCCCAATGCGACGAAGGCCAATGAATGGACGCGCGACACGCTGACCAAGATCGGCCTGGAGAACGCGCACCTGGAAGACTGGGGCGAGTTCGGCATGGGCTGGCAGCAGCTCAATACCTGGGCTCGCATGGTTACGCCGGATACAGCTGTGCTGATTGTGCAGGCCACGCCGTGGTCGCCCCCGACGAGTGGGCCGGTGACCGGCGAAGTGGTGGGTGTGACCATCCAGGACGATAAGGACTTCGACAAGTACAAGGGCAAGCTGGAGGGCAAGATCGTTCTCTACGGCGCATTGCGCGATGTTCCCCCGGTGGAGAAGGCGCTCTTCGAGCGCTACACGGAGAAGGAACTCGAGGATCTGGCCGACTTTCCTGTGAATGCCAATGCGGGCGGCATTCCCCCGGAGATGCAGGCGCGGATGCGCACCTTCATGGAGCGCATGCGCATGATCGACAAGGTGGCGCAGTTCTTTGCCGATGAGAAGGTGGCGGCAGTGATCGAGCCGAGCCGCGACGCGCGCAACGGCGGCGGCTCAGGCGGAACGCTCTTTGACGATAACGGCGCCACACTGGGCCGCACCCCCTACCTCGCCGAGAAGCGCGTGAAGGTGCCGGTGGTGGTGGCGGCCGTCGAGAGCTATGGGCGGCTCTTTCGCCTTGCGCAGGCGCATGCGCCGTGCAGCGTGGAGATCAACGTGGAGACGAAGTTCACCGGCGAGCACGAACATGGCTTCGACACGGTGGCGGAAATCCCCGGCACCGATCCCAAGCTGAAGGACCAGGTGGTGATGGTCGGCGGACACCTGGATAGCTGGATCGCAGGCACTGGCGCAACGGACAACGGCGCAGGCACCATTGTTGCCATGGAGGCGGTTCGCATCCTGAAGGCGCTGGGCGTGAAGCCGCGGCGGACCATTCGCATTGCGCTGTGGACCGGCGAAGAGCAGGGGCTCTTCGGGTCCAAGGGTTACGTGTCGCAGCATTTCGGTTCGGCAAAGACCTCAACGGCTCCCGACCAGATGCAGTTGCCGGAGTTCATGCGCCGGGCGGCCGGGCCGCTCGAGGTGAAACCGGAGCAGAAGGTGATCTCAGGCTACTTCAACGTGGATAACGGCAGCGGCAAGATTCGCGGCATCTACACGCAAGGCAACGCGGCCATCGCGTCGATCTTCGCGCAGTGGATGGAGCCCCTGAAGGACCTGGGCGTCACGACCATCACCAACCGCAATACCGGCGGCACCGATCACCTGAGCTTCGATGCGGTCGGGATTCCCGGGTTCCAGTTCATCCAGGATTCGCTGGACTACGAAACACGCACACACCACTCCAACGAAGACGTCTACGAGCGGCTGCAGGCGGCCGACCTGAAGCAGATCGCGACCGTCGAAGCCATCTTCGTCTACAACGCCGCGCAGCGCGATCAAATGTTGCCGCGCAAGCCGCTGCCCAATCCGGAGCAGGAGCAAAAGATGCGCGAACCGTTGCCTGGAATCTTCCCAGGAGCCGTGGTGCAGGAAGAAAAGAAGTAGCGCCGGCCTGGGCGCAAAAGCAAGCGGCGTCCCCTCGGGGACGCCGCTTTTTTACTTGTCACCGGCTCGCCGCGGAGGCGCGCGGGACTATTGCTTCGGCTGCGGTGGCGCGCTGGGTGCCGGTTGCGCCGGCTGTGACGACGGCGGCGGAGTGGTGGGCGCGCTCGAACCTGCCGGGGCACTCTGTCCGGCCGGAGCAGCCGGCTTCGGCGCGGGAGCGGCGCCCATCGGCGGATGCGGCGCCTGTTGCGGCATCTCGCTCACATCCACCAGTTCGACGTCGAAGATCAAGTCGGACTTCGGCGGTATCCCGACATGGGCGGGCTGGCCGTCTTTAGCCGGCTGTTCGGGAATCGTCCGCGTACCATAAGCGAGCTGCCACGGAATGAAGAGGCGCCGCTTGCCGCCGACACGCATCCCGTTAAAACCCTGATCGAAGCCGGGAATCAGGCGGCCCATGCCCTGCGGAAAGGCAAGGGGCTGGGGCTCGCCCAGCTTGGGTTTGCCGTCGGGGCCCATCTCCGGCTTGCCGTCCTTATCCAGAACGGGGGCACGGTGGTCATCGGAGGTGTCGAATTTCACGCCGTCCGCCGCGCGGTAGCCCGTATAGAACACTTTGAAAACCTTGAAGGGCTCAGCCTCGGCGCCCGTACCGGTCTTGATCTCCTGGTAGCGCAGGGAAAATGCCGTCGAGACGGGCCCGGCCACCGGGGGAATACCGGGCGGGAGTTTGACTGCCGTGGCGGGGTGCGCAGCTGCGGAATGGGCCGTCGTCGCCTTTGCGGTGGTACTCGCTGGCTTTTGAGTGGTTTGGGCCTGAATGGCCAAAGACCCCGCAAGGCAGAACAGCGCGAGAGATATTCTCATCGAATTTCTGTACTCCAGAGATTGCTTTCATGCGGAGTGTAACAGGCGCGGCGTTCCAGATAGGAATCCACGTCAAGGAGGAGAAGGATAGGAGAAAAGCGAACAGCTTTATGGCTCTTTATACGATTCGACCGTAAAGTGAAGCATGCTCGCCTCACTCCTCCCCGTTGTAAAGATTCTCTGGCTCCCGGTGGCTTCATTCCTGGCGGGCATTCTGAACACCATCGCGGGCGGAGGGTCGTTTCTCTCCCTCCCGGCTCTGATTTCCGGAACGACCATCCTGGGTTTTGGAGCCGTGACGGCGCAGGCGACCAATACCGTGGCTTTATGGCCGGGGCAGCTCACCTCGCTGGTGGCCTTCAGGCAGCAGCTTCGCTCCTACGGCTGGAAGCTGTTGCCGCTGGCGTCCGCCTCCGGCCTGGGCGGCTGGCTGGGAGGCGAGCTCCTGCTGCACACCGGCAACCAGATGTTCCGAAGGATGCTCCCCTGGCTGCTGCTCTTCGCGGCACTCATGTTCATCGTGAGCTTCCCCATCGGCAAGTGGCTGGCCAGCTTGTCGGGAGGCCGGCGCTACGATGCGTTGCTCCTCGTCGGCATGGTGCTCGTGAGTGTCTACGTAGGGTACTTCGGGGCCGGCGGAGGATTCCTTGTGATGTCGCTCTTCGGCATCTGCGGCATACACGACATTCACGAGGTCAACGCGCTGAAGGTGCTCACGGCAGCGGTTTCCATCGGCATCCCAGCGCTCACATTTATCCTGGCCGGCCGCGTGGCGTGGACCTTCTGCCTCGAGATGGCAGTGCTGGCCGCGACGGGCGGCTACCTCGCCGCGCGCTTCAGCCCCAGGGTCAACCAGCGGGCCATGCGCTGGACCGTCGCCGGAATCGGACTCCTGACCGCCGGATATTTTTTCCTGCAAAATTCGATACACAAGGGCTAACTCCCGCTGGTAGCTTTACCGTAATGAATCCATTGAGACTTCTGCGAATCTCAAGCCATGCGTTCCTTGCTGCCTTGCTGCTGATCGGGACGCCGATGACCGCGATCGGACAAACCGGGGCGGACGATTCCGCGCAGAAGAGCACTGCGCAAGCGGCGCCCAAGACCGAGCAGGCCTACAACCTGCCGCCGGACAAGCTCGTCAAGGCCGTCACCCTGAACAAGATTCGGCTGGTGCTCGAGATCGTAGGAACGTTCTGGGGCTTGGCTGTCCTGTGGCTGCTGCTAGCTACCAAGGCCGCGTCGCGGATGGGCGCCTGGGTGCAAGGCGTCTCGCGATTCCGCTGGATTCAGTGACTAATTTTCTTCGCCCTGTTTTTCATCATCACTACGCTCGCCAGCCTCCCTCTCGACGCCACCGGGCACGCCGTGAGCCGTCACTACGGAATCAGCGTGCAGGGCTGGGGGAGTTGGTTCGGCGATCAGGGCAAGGGACTGGCCATCGCTGTCATCTTCGGATCCCTGATCCTGCTGCTCTTCAATTGGATCGTGCGGGTGTCGCCGCGAGCCTACTGGATCTGGCTGTGGGCCATCTCCATGCCGCTTGCCTGTGCGGCCATCATCATTACGCCTGTGGTGATCGACCCGTTGTTCAACAAGTTCGAGCCGCTCACTAAAACTCATGCCGAGTTGGTGGACAAGCTGGAGAAGGTCGTCGCCAAAACGGGAACGAACATTCCGCCGGACCGCATGTTTCTGATGAAGGCCAGCGAAAAGAGCAATGGCCTGAATGCCTACGTGACCGGCATGGGCGCGACCAAGCGTTTTGTCATGTGGGATACGGCCACCGACCGCCTGCCCGACGACGAGGTCATGTTCGTCTTCGGCCACGAGAGCGGGCACTACGTTTTGAATCACATTCCCAAGATGCTGACGATCATGGCGGTCGCCCTGTTCTTCGTCTTCTGGATTTGCGCGTGGATAGCGGCCTGGATGGTGCGCCGATTCGGCCCGCGCTGGCAGATCGACTCCGTGGCGAGCCGGGCAGGATTCCTGACGCTGATCTTTGCGCTGTCGATCGTGGGATTCTTTCTGACGCCGGCGAGCAACTCGATGAGCCGTCACTTTGAACATGAGGCCGATGTTTACGGGCAGGAGGCGATG
>Ga0307474_10000642_pt1 | contig 24931 bp, 18 predicted proteins | sample atmos_gasesECM1C_2_FD_203312 | JGI IMG/M metagenome (GOLD analysis project Ga0307474, IMG submission 203312) | Hardwood forest soil microbial communities from Morgan-Monroe State Forest, Indiana, United States - atmos_gasesECM1C_05 | ecosystem: Environmental > Terrestrial > Soil > Temperate... | reverse complement strand
GGCCAGCTCGACGGCGGGTTCAGCGTCCCGGCGACCGACATCGCGTCCTGGCGGCAGATCTCCGGCATCGACGTCGTGGTCAAGCCGAACCTGCAGATCGGCTACCTGAGCATGGACGTCAAGCAGAGTCCGTGGTCGGACGTGCACGTCAGGCGCGCGGTCGCGCACTGCGTCGACCAGGCGGGCATCGTCAAGTCGATCCTGGGCGGCGTGCCCACGGCCGCGACCAGCATCACACCGCCGGGGGAGTGGGCTCCGGTCGGCCTGTCGGCGAACGAGGCGCTGTCCGCCTACCAGAAGTTCCAGCAATACCCGTTCGACATCGCGATGGCCAAGGCCGAGCTGAAGCAGTCCGCGTTCCCGAACGGCTTCACCGCGAAGCTGCCGGTGCCGCCCACGCCGGCGTACATGTCTCCGATGGCGCTGTCGATCGCGCAGAACCTGAAGCAGATCGGCATCACGCTGAACATCGTGAACGTCCAGGAGAACGAGTACGAGGCCGGCTTCTTCACCAACAAGAACAACACCGGCATCCAGATCCTGGAGAACGGCCCGACGGTGGACGACCCGAGCGACTTCCCCAGCATCATGCTCGGCCAGGCCAGCATCGTCGGCGGCGGCTGGAACACCGCGAACTACGTCAACCCGAAGGTCCAGACGCTCATCGAGCAGGAGAGCGCGGCGGCCAAGCCGGCCGACCGGATCAAGCCGATCATGGAGATGCTGGACATCGCCAGCCAGGACGTTCCTTACGTCATGAACTACTGGAACGAGGGTGCCATGGCGATCAGCAGCAAACTCAAGTACCCGGGATTCCACGCGGCCTGGTACTGCATCCAGCCGTGGGCCGCGCTGATCTTCCCGGCCTGATCATGCCCGCACGGGCCATCGCGCGGTCGATCTGGAGCGGATGGAAGGGAACGCGGCACCCGGTCCTGAGCTTCGCCCTGCGGCGGATCCTGATCATTCCCGTTCTGCTCCTGATCATCTCGTTCCTGGTGTTCTCGCTGACCTACCTGGCCCCGGGCAGCGCGGTGACCGCGCTGCTCGGCGGCAAGCCGTCCACCCCGCAGGCCATCGCGCAGATCGAGGCCGAGTACCACCTGAACGGCAGCCTGCTGCACCGCTACCTCGGCTGGCTGGGCGGAGCCGTGCACCTGCAACTCGGCGCCTCGATCCGCACCTCCCAGCCGGTGGTCCAGGTGATCCAGTCCAGCCTGGGCGTCACGATCGACCTCGCGATCTACGCGTTCATCCTGACGATCGTGGTCGGGATCGGACTCGGCTTCCTCGCGGCTGTCCGCAGCCGCAGGGCCGCGGACCGGATCATCTCCGGCGCATCGGTGATCGGGATCAGCGCACCCGCCTTCGCCAGCGGCATCATCTTGCTCTACGTGTTCGCCGAGGTCCTCGGGATCTTTCCGGTCTACGGCCTCGGCAGCGGGTTCTTCAGCGTGTTCTGGCACCTGACGCTGCCCGCCGTGGCGCTCTCGGTCTCGGGGATGGCGCTGGTGGTCAAGCTGACCAGGGCGTCCATGATCGAGGTGCTGGACCGCGACTACGTTCTGTTCGCGCGGGCGCGCGGGCTGCCGCGCAGCCGGATCCTGTTCAGCTACGTGCTGCGCAACGGGATGATCCCGGTGGTCACCGCGGGCGGGCTGATCGTGATCTACCTGCTCACCAGCGCGGTGCTGGTCGAGGTCACGTTCGCGATCCCCGGCACTGGCTCGCTGCTGGTGCAGTCCATCGACTTCAAGGACATACCGGTGATCCAGGGCCTGACGCTGACGCTCGCCGTCCTGATCCTGGCCGCGAACCTGGTTACCGACGTGCTCTACCTGATTCTCGACCCGCGGATTCGAGGTGGGCTGGCATGGCAGCCGTCACGCTGACCGAGGTCGGCCCGATCTCGGGCGCCCGCACCTCGCGGGCGCCGCTGCTGATCGTCGGGTTGAGCTTTGCCTGGATCGCGATGATCGTGATCTTCTGCGTGGCCGGAACCCTCATCGCGCCGTTCTCGGCGACCGCGCAGAACCTGTCGATCGGGATGGCCGGGCCGAGCAGCCAGCACTGGCTCGGCACCAACAATCTCGGCTCGGACGTCCTGTCGATCATCATCGTGGGCACCAGGTCCGCGGTGATCGGGCCGGTGGTGATCGCGGCGGGCTCGATGGCGATCGGCAGCGCGCTCGGCATGATCGCCGGCTACTTCGGCGGGCGAGCCGACACCGTGATCATGCGCTGGGCCGACGTGATGTACGCGCTGCCCGGCCTGATTGTGGCCATCGTGGTGGTCGGCGTGACGGGCGGCGGCTACTGGCTCGCGGTCCTGGTGATCACGATCCTGAGCATCCCCTACGACACTCGTGTGGTCCGCGCGGCTACGCTCGAGCAGCGCGGCCGGCCGTACCTCGAGGCGGCGATGCTGCTCGGGGTCAGGAACCGGGTGCTGCTCATCCGGCACATCTTCCCGAACGTCCTGCCGATCGAGCTCGCCAACGCGTTCTTGACCTTCGCGTTCTCGCTGGTGACCCTGGCCTCGTTGTCGTTCCTCGGCCTCGGCGTACCGCCGGGGACCCCCGACTGGGGTCGCCTGCTCGCCAGCAGCTACGAGCAGCTCTCCAGCAACGCGGTCGCGTCGATAGCCCCGGGGATCATGCTCGTGCTGACCGCGGCCAGCGCCAGCATCCTGGGTGACTGGCTGTTCGAGCGGCTGTCGGACCGGGGCAGGGCGCGATGAGCGACGCCCGCCCGCAGCAGGTGCTCGGCTGCGATCACCTGGTCATCGCCAGCCGCATCGGCGGTCGGCGGCGGACCATCGTCGCCGGGCTCTCCCTGGGCGTCGGCGGCGGGGAGGCGGTGGGGATCGTCGGCGAGTCCGGCAGCGGCAAGACGCTGACCGCGCTCAGCCTGATCGGGCTGCTGCCCCCGGGGATCACGGCCGAGGGCCGGGTCGACTACCGCGGCCGCAACCTGCTGGAGCTGCCCGAGCGGGAACTGCGCCGGGTGCGCGGCGCCAGCATCTCGATGATCCTGCAGGACCCGTTCACGATCCTCAACCCGGTGATGCGCTGCGAGCGGCAGATCATCGAGTCGCTGCCGCGGGCGGCGCGCCGGGCCATGTCCCGGGCGGATCAGCGGGCGGAGGCCGCCCGGCGGCTGGCCGAGGTGGGCATATCAGACAGCCGGGTGCTGTCGTGCTACCCGCACGAGCTGTCGGGCGGGATGCGGCAGCGGGTCGCCATCGCCGCCGCCCTGGCCGCCGGGCCCGACGTGCTGGTCGCGGACGAGCCGTCCACCGCGCTCGACGTCACCACCCAGCGCGATCTGCTGGCGCTGCTCGACTCGCTCCGGGTCTCCCGCCAGATGGGTCTGATCCTGATCACGCACGACCTGCGGGTGGCGTTCTCGACGTGTGACCGGATCTACGTGATGTACGCCGGCGTGATCGTGGAGTCAGGCTCCGCCGCCGAAATTGAGGCCGAGCCGCTGCACCCGTACACGCTCGGGTTGCTGCAGTCCGACCCGCCGGCGGACCGCAGGCTGGCGGTCCTGCCGACGATCTCGGGCCGGGTGCCGAGCCCGGACGAGGTCGCGGGGACGTGCCCGTTCATGAGCCGTTGTGCCTGGGCGGCCCCGGTGTGCGGCACAGCCACCCCGGCCCTGACCCAAGTGACCGATGGCCGCGAGTCGGCCTGCGTCCGTATCGGCGAGATCCGGTCGGCGATGCGCGAGGCCGCGCAGCGGACCGGCGATGCGGCGGCTTCCCCGACGCCGGACGGGGCCGAGGCGGCGCCGTTCGTCCGGGTGGACAACGTCACCAAGATCTTCGCTGGGCGGTCGGGCCAGGAAGGCGGCGTCACGGCGCTCAAGGACGTGTCCTTGTCGCTGAGCGAAGGGGAGAGCATCGGCCTGGTCGGTGATTCGGGCTCGGGCAAGTCGACGCTCGGACGCTGCGTCGTCTGGCTGGAACGGCCGACCGCCGGCGAGGTCTACATCGACGGGATCCCCGTCGCCGAGTTCAAGGAAATGTCCGCGCGAGACCAGCGCCGGCTGCGCACCTCGGTGCAGATGATCTTCCAGGACCCGTACTCGTCGCTGAACCCGCGGCGCACCGTGGGCGCGACCCTGGAGGAGGCCATCGCCGCCCGCGGGCCGGCCGCCAACCCGCGGCAGGAGGTCAGGGAACTGCTCGCGCTGACCGGACTGCCCGAGTCCTACGCGCAACGCAAGCCGATCGCCCTGTCCGGCGGCGAGCGCCAGCGCGTCGCGATCGCCCGCGCGCTGGCGGTCAAGCCCAGGCTGATCGTCTGCGACGAGCCCGTGTCCGCCCTTGACGTCTCGGTTCAGGCTCAGATCCTCAACGTCTTCAACGAACTGCGCGCCGAGCTCGGCATCGGCTACCTGTTCATCACCCATGACCTGGCCGTCGTGCGCCAGGTCGTCGAGCGGATCCTCGTCCTTTACCAGGGCGAGGTCGTGGAGCAGGGAGACGCGGGCGACGTTCTCGACCACCCGGCGCACTGGTACACACGCAAGCTGATCAGCTCCATTCCGCAGTCCACGAAAACGACATGAAAGGCGGCCCGGGCATGTCCGTGCTCGACGCGCAGACGGCCGTGGTAACCGGCGCTGGCTCGGGACTTGGCCGGGCCATCGCGATGGGCCTGGCTCGCGCCGGGGCCCGGCTGGTGATTATGGAGCTCAGCCCGGCCAGCGGGGCCGCGACGGCCGAGGCGATTCGGGCCGCCGGCGGCGACGCGATCGCGATGGCCGTCGACGTCGGCGACCCCGGTGCGGTACGGGAAGCCTTCGGCTCGATCGCCGGTACCCGCCTGGACATCCTGGTCAACTGCGCCGGGATCAGCCGCATCGGTGACGACGTGCCCGACGTGGCCGACGAGGACTGGTCGGACTCGCTCGCCGTCCTCCAGTCGGCCGTCTTCTACTGCATGCGCGAGGCCTCGAAGATCATGATCCGGCAGCGTTCCGGGTCCATCGTCAACATCGCATCCATCCGTGGGTTCTCCCCGATGCCCGGCCGGATCGTGTACTCGCCCGCGAAGGCCGCGGTCATCATGATGACCAGGACCGCGGCCGGAGAGCTCGCCCGCAGCGGCGTCCGGGTGAACGCGGTCGCGCCCGGCTTCATGAAGACGCCCATGCACGACGAGCAGGTCGCGGCCGGGGTCTTCGACGAAGGTCACTATCTCGAGGCCATCCCCATGGGGCGGTTCGGCCTGCCCGACGAGGTGGCCAAGGCCGTGCGGTTCCTTTGCTCGGATGACGCGTCGTACATCACGGGGGCCTGCCTCGTCGTGGACGGCGGGCTCACGTCCGTGGCGATCGGCTAGCCATGCTGCAAACGGTCCTCGAGCAATTCCTGCTCGACTGCCCCGGGGTTCCCGGCGTCGTCGTCTACGGCATCGCCGGCGACGGACCGGGCTCCGGGCTGGCGGCCGGGATCGCGGACCCCCGCACCGGGCGCCGGCTGACCCCGGATGCCACGTTCCGGCTCGCCAGCAACACCAAGACGTTCGCCGCGGCGACGGCGCTGCGGCTGACCGAGGCCGGCCGTCTGCCCCTGGACGCGCCCATCGCCGGCTACCTGCCTGATGAGCTCGTGGGGCGATTGCTGGTGATTGACGGCACCAGTCACGGTCACGAGGTGACGGTCCGCCACCTGCTGACCCACTGCAGCGGCGTCCCCTCGCTGGATGATCCGGGCTTCATCACGCGGCTGATCGCAGAGCCCGACCACATCTGGACGCCGTGGGAGAAGGTCGAGGCCTCGCTGCTGGGTCCGCCCACGGGCCTGCCCGGCGACGTCGTCATCTACTCAGACACCGGCTACGTGCTGCTCGCCCTGGTCCTTGAGCGGGCGTCGGGCATGCCGCTCGCCGCCCTTTACCGCGACATGCTGGGATTCGACGCCCTCCGCCTGCGCACGGTCTACCTGGAGAAACTGGAACCGGTGCCGCCTGGCAACGGCCCGCGCCTGCGGCATCAGATCGACGGCGTCGACGTCAGCGACATCGACGCGACCTGCGATTTGTGGGGCGGCGGAGGGCTGGTCTGCGATGCGCGCGACCTCGCCGGATTCTGGCGCGCACTGTTCGGCGGCCGGGTGTTCGATCGGCCGGAGACGCTCGGTGAGATGTGCGTGACCAGGGCCGAGCCGTCGACCGGCCGGCAGCTTGGCATGGGCGTGTTCCGCGGCGGGATCGCAGCCGGCGACGCGTGGTGGCACACCGGGGCCTGGGGCTCCTTCGCCGTCCACCACCCTGGCACCAAGGTGACCGTCGCGGGCGCGATGACCGAGGGCCGGAACGTGGACCGCTCCGCTCGCATGCGGCTGTACGAGCGGCTTCTCGAGGAATTCGGCTGAGGAGGGTTCTTGTTCAAGGGGCTTTCGCATTTCGCGTTCACCGTGTCGGATATCGAGGCCTCGGTGCGCTGGTACGAGATGATCCTCGGTCTTCGCCTCGTGGCGAGGCAACGGCAGGACAACGCGTACACGCGGCAGATGGTGGGGTTTGCGGACGCCGTACTGGAGGTGGCGGAGTTCGAGCTTGACCCGCGGAACGCGAACCTCACGCTGGAACTCATTCAGTACGTGTCTCCGCCCGGCGACCGGCCGAGCCTGTCGACCGCGAACGTGGGCGTGGCGCACCTTTCTTTTCTCGTCGCCGACATGGATTCGGAGTACCGTCGCCTCGCTGGCCGTGGCGTCGAATTCGTCACCCCTCCGGTGGAGATTACCGAGGGCATGAACAAGGGCGGGCGCGCCTGCTACCTCAAAGATCCGGACGGCATAACGCTCGAGCTGTTCCAGCCGGTCACCGGGACGGGAGCAGCGACGTGACCGCGGAACATGGCGGCGGAATGCCGCACACCAGGCGTGGGCTGGCCATGGCCTACGGGCCCGTGCCCTGGCAGATGATCGCGCGCACCCTGGCCGTCTGGTACCGCCTCGCCGACCCCGAGGAAGCGCGCCGGCATAGTCATCCGAGCCTGCAGATAGAGCCGGACCCGGTGGTGCGCGCCCGGTTCTGGGATATCAGGCATGATGCGGGACGCGGCTGGCCCGGCCATCACATCGAGCTGCGAGAGGCAGCGGTCGGATTCCCGGTGCGCTTCGGCGAAGAGCGGGGCGATGACACGGTTTACATGTTCGCCACCGACCCGGTTTATACGGCGTTTGGCCGCGAGATGATGGGCTGGCCGGTCGTGGGCGGCGACGTCTCCTTCGACGCCGCTGAGCCGGCTACCCAAAATGGCCGGAACGTGCTTTCTTCCTGGATCACGCCGCAGGCTGCGGATGGGCGGTACTGGGCGGAGCCCAGGCCAGGGGATCAATTCTCCGGAACGCTCGCTGTCCGAGGGCACAGGCTGATGCGCATGGCTGTCGAAGTATCCGCTCCGGTAAGCCCGGAGGAGGTGCCGCGGCCGGGGCCCCGGTGGATTACCCACAGGTTCCTGCCCGACGTGACCGGTGCGTCAACGATCGACCAGATCATCCAGACGGCGCCAACGCGCGTGGCGTGGGGCTCGATCTGGCGGGCCACAGGGCAATTGGAATTCTTCGAGGCTCCGGGCAGCGAACTGCATTACCTGGCCCCAAGGGAGATCGTCGCGGCCGAGTACTGGTGCAATCTCAGGCTGGAACTGGGCTCCGGGCGGATCCTGGCGGACGCACGTCGGTGAGCGTCGACGTGAAGGCCAGCCAGAAGCCCGCCCCGAATGACGTTATCCAGTCGGCGGCCCGCGCCCTTCAGATTGTCGACTGCCTGGCGTCCAATGCTGACGCGGTCACCGCACGGGAACTGTCGGCCAAGCTCGACATCAAGCTTGCCACCGTCTACCACCTGCTGAATACGCTGACGCACGCCGGATACGCCGAGAAGGTCAGCACGGGCTATGTACTGAGCGGCGAGAAGGTCGGCAACCTTTACGCCTCGTTCATGCGCTCGCTGCGGGCCGAGCCGACCGTGGTGAAGGCCATTCACCGGCTCGCCGCGATCACCCGCGAGACCGTTTACGCGGCGCGGCTGATCGGCGAGTCCGCGGTCATCGTCAGCGTGGCCGAGGGCAGTCAGGCCGTCCGCGTGGGCAACCTCTACCCCGGCCTGCGCGGCAACGAGTACGCTCGCGCGGCGGGCAAGGTCCTGCTGGCGTTTTTGCCCGAGGAGCGCGTTGACTCATATCTGCGGCAGACCTCGCTGACCAGGCTGACGCCGCACACGACGACCAACCCGGCGCAGCTGCGCACCGAGTTGGTCAACGTCAGGGAAGACGGATACGCCGTCGATCGTGAAGGGTTTGCCGAGGGCGTGTGCTGCCTCTCGGTGCCCGTCGTGACCAGAGGCAAGGCCATGCCGTCGATCGCGATCTCGGTCACGATTCCGTCGCATCGGTTCGACGAGGCATGGGTTCCCCATCTGCGGTCCTTGCAGAAGATGCGACGGGAGCTGGAGTCCATGGCGGAGCTCGGCTAGCCGATTCCGGTCGCTCATGCGCACGGCCGGCCCGAAATCGACTGGGATCGGCCCGGCCGTTTTCCTACGATCGGACTCATGTCGAGCTATGAGCCAGTAGATCTGTCCGCCGCCTGCAACGCTGGTGTGGAGGTTCTCGGCGGTGAGCCAGGAGATGTTCCGCTCGGGCGGGTGGACCTGCGCGGTCTGCCGTTCTTGATCGGGTCCGAACCGCCGTCCGCGCAGCGGTGCTTCCTGCTGCCCAGCGCCCCGGCTTCGGTCGGGATCGGCCGGCTTGCGCCGCGGGTGATCGTCGCGCATCGGCTGCTCGAGCCGGGCGCGCCGGCCGGCCATGCCGTCGGCCAGACCGTCGCGGACTATGCGTTTCACCTGGCCGGCGGCGAGGTCGTGGTCGCGCCCATCCGGGAGCGATTCGAAATCCAGGTGGTGCCGCCCGGGTGGGGCCAGCTGCCGTTCCTCGCCGTCACCGACACCAGCGACCACAGCATGCCGCGCCTCGAGGGCAAATGGGGCAACGCCGGGGCTCGCCTGGTGGAGCACGACATGGGATGGCCCCGCGGGTACTTCCTGTGGTGCTGGGAGAATCCTCATCCGCAGCGACTGCTCGAACGGATCGAAATCATCCCGCGCGGCGGGCGGTTCGTTGTCGCCGGCATCACGACCAGCGACGTTGATGAGCACCCGTTCGTCCGCAGGCCGGCCCGTCCGGTGCGGCTCCTGGTGAAGGACGGGCGCAGCGGCGTCCTCGATATCGAGGTGGACCGCGGCGTGGCGACCTATCCGCAGCCGCTGCCCGGCGAGGACGACCGGGCCGGCTGGGGAGCGGCCGAAGGAAAGGCCGCGTACACGTCGATCGCCGCGCTGCCGTCGGCCACCGTCGCGGTCCGGCAGGCCGACGACGAGCTCGGCCGGGTGCGCTGGGGCGACGTGGAACGTGACGGGCGGGCAGACACCGGTCAGATCACCCTGGAGTTGGTGGAAGAGGGCCGCAACTGGGTGCACGTCAGCGTCCTCGACGACGCGACCGGGCGGCCGGTGCCGTGCCGGGTCCATTTCCGTTCGGCCGAGGGCATTCCCTACCAGCCCCACGGCCACCACAATCACGTCACCCAGAATCTCGATAGCTGGCATTACGATGTCGGCGGCGACGTCCGGCTGGGGCAGCGCAGCTACGCCTATATCGACGGCACCTGCCAGGGATGGCTGCCGCGAGGCGACGTCGTCGTGGACGTCGCGCGCGGGTTCGAATACGAGCCGCTCCGGCAGACCGTGCGGATCGAACGGGGTCAGCGAGAGCTGACGCTGCGGATCGGGCGCGTCGCCGACCTGGCTTCGGAGGGCTGGTGGTCCGGCGACTCGCACGTACATTTCCTGTCGACCCCGGGCGCGCAGCTCGAACAGCGGGGCGAGGATCTGCGGGTCGTGAATTTGCTGCAGACGCAGTGGGGCGCGCTGTTCACGAACACCGAGGATTTCTCCGGCCGGCCCAGTGTCATCGACGGCGGTGTTATCGACGGCGGCGGCTACGTGACGTATGTCGGCCAGGAAAACCGGCAGCACGCGCTCGGCCACATGGTCTTGTGGGGCCTGAAAGAACCGGTCATGCCGTGGTGCAGCGATGGACCCGACGAGGCCGAGCTCGGCGGCGCGCTGGACGCGACGCTGAGTGACTGGGCCGATCGGACGCATGCCCAGGGCGGCACCGTCGTCGCCGCGCATTTCCCGAATCCGAACGGCGAGCCGGCCGTGCTCGTCGCGACCAGCCGAGCCGACGCCGTCGAGATGCTGACCCAGGCCGACGACGCGATGCTCGAGTATTACCGGTACCTGAACTGCGGCTACCGCCTGCCGCTCGTTGGCGGCACGGACAAGATGTCCAGTGCCGTGCCGGTCGGCCTGTACCGCACGTACGCGCGGCTGGACGAGGAGTTCAGCTATGAGGCCTGGTGCCGGGCGGTGCGGTCGGGCCGTACGTTCCTGTCCGGCGGGCCGCTGCTGGCGCTCTCGGTCGATGGGTCGGAGCCGGGCGACACCGTGCGGCTATCCGGGCCGGGAACGGTCAGCATCCAGGCCACCGTGCGCAGCATTTTCCCGCTCCGCTCGCTCGAGGTGGTACGCAACGGCGAGGTCGTCGCGCGGGCGGAAGCGGGCGGCGGGCGGCAAGCCGAAATCAGCGAGGAATTGCGGATCGACGGCCACTCGTGGATCGCCTGCCGGGCGTTCGGCGTCGACTGCCACCTCGATGAATGGGGCCGCCGGGTCGCCGCGCACACCTCGCCGGTCTACCTCGCCTGCGGCGGCGACTGGACGATGACCGACCCCGAGGGTCTGCGCTATATCCGAACCTTGGTCGAGGGCGCCCGCGAATACGTGCGGCACACCGCGGTCCGCAGGTCCGACCGGCTCACGACGCACCATCACGGCGAGGCCGACCACCTGGCCTGGCTGGAGCGGCCGTTCGCCGAGGCACTGCGCGCGCTGGACGAGCGCGGCCAAAGGTGATGACCACAGGCCAGCTCGATCGGGCGCTGGGACGATGAACTCATGACGCGCCGCGTTCGCTTCTATCTGGTGGACGTCTTTGCCAGTCGGCCGCTGACCGGCAACCCGCTCTCGCTGGTACCCGACGCCGTTCGTTTACCCCGGCCGGAGTCGAGGTCGGCGGGGCCGGGCACAACGCGCTGGGCCTGGTTGTGGCTGGAGGCGGCGGGCCGGCTTGCCTCGGCGGCCGCCCGCCGTGACCTGCAGCAGGAGATCGCCGGGCAGTTGCTCCCGGTCGAAGTGCTCCGCGAGCCCGGCCCCGCGACCGGAACCGCCGCCGGGCCGCTCGCCGCCTGGCTGGTAGCCGCGGGCCGGGTCCCAGACGGGTCCACGGTGATCATCGAGCAAGGCCACGCACTGGGACGGCCCAGCCGGATCGCCGTCTCGGTCTCGGGGCCGCGCGTCCGCGTCGGCGGTTCCGGCCTGGTCGTGGCCGAGGGGATGCTGGACGTGTAGCCGCCCAGCGGGCGACCCTGGCCGTCAAGGCCCCGAGCTGGCCTTTGATGAGGTGGACACCTAGGCTCGGGACTGAAGATGCGTGCAGACACCAGTGACTCGCCGGCGCTGTTCGCGGCGCCGCACATCCTGACGGAGGCGGAGCCGCCGCCCGAGGGGACGCTGCGGGTTCGCTCGGCTGACCCGCTCGGGAGTTACCCGGTATCGGTGCTGCACAGCCTGCGAGCGTGGGCCGAAGCCGACCCAGATCACCCGCTGGTCGCGGAGCGGAATCCGGGAGGGGCCTGGCGGACCTGCGGTTACGGGGCGGCGGCCGCCGCCGCGGAGGCGATCGGGCAGGCGCTGCTGGACCGCGGCCTGGGCCCGGACCGGCCGTTGCTGGTGCTGTCCGGGAACAGCGTGAACCATCTGCTGGTCACGCTGGGCGCGATGACGGCCGGGGTACCGGTCGCCCCGGTCAGCGTGGCGTACTCGCTGCAGAGCCGCGACCACCTGCGGATCCGGGCGGTCACCGAGCTCATCCGGCCCGGCGCGGTGTTCGCCGAGGAAGCTGACCGGTTCGCGGCCGCGCTAGACGCGGCCGAGGGGGTGTCGGCCATCGTGGCGAGTGGTCACCGGCCGGGTGCCGGGCCGTTCGGCGCCCTGCTGGCCACGACGCCCGCCGGAGCGGTGCGGGCGGCCTTCGCCGCCCTGACCCCCGACACGGTGGCGAAGCTGCTGTTCACCTCGGGGTCGACCGGGACGCCGAAGGGCGTGATCAACACCCACCGGATGCTCTGCGCTAACCAGCAGATGATGCGGCAGGCCTGGCCGTTCCTGACGGCCGAGAGGCCGGTCATCGTGGACTGGCTGCCGTGGAGCCACACCTTCGGCGGCAACCACAACATGAACATGGTGCTGACCTCAGGCGGGACGCTGTACGTCGATGCGGGCCGTCCCGCGCCCGGCTTGTTCGCGCAGACGATCACGAACCTCAGTGACGTCCCGCCCACGGTGTATTTCAACGTCCCGGCCGGGTACGCGCAACTGGTCCCCGCTCTGGAGGCCGACCCGGCCTTCGCGGGAAGGTTCTTCTCCCGCCTGCGCCTGGCGTTCAACGCCGGCGCCGCGCTGCCGACCGGGCTGCGAATAAGGCTGGCCGACCTCGCGCAGCGGACAACGGGCCGGGCCATCCCGGTCACCGGATCCTGGGGCGCCACGGAGACGGGGCCCGCGGTGACCACGGCCCACTTCGACTATGCGGATGCCCGCTGCATCGGCGTTCCCCTGCCCGGCGCCGAGGTGAGACTCGTCCCGGCGCTGGACGGGACGTACGAGATCCGAGCCAGCGGGCCGATGGTCACCCCGGGTTACTACGGCCGGCCCGACCTGACCGCGGACGCCTTCGACGACGAGGGCTTCTACCGCAGCGGCGACGCGGTCGCGTTCGCTGACCCAGCTGACCCCAATGCCGGGCTGGTCTTCCGCGGCCGGATCGCCGAGGACTTCAAGCTCGGAACGGGCACGTTCGTGCGCGTGGGCGCGCTGCGCACGGCGCTGCTGTCGGTCGCCCCTGTTCTGTCTGATGCGGTCCTCGCCGGTGAGAACCGCGACTACGTGGGCGCGCTGGCCTGGCTGAACCCAGCCCAGGCCGCCAGGCAACTCGGCGCGCCAGCACAGCCGGCCGGCGACGTGATCATCGACGATGCCCTGCAGCGGCTGCTGGCCGACGCGCTGACGGCCCACAACGAGGATGCCGGATCGTCCATGCGCATCGACCGGCTGCTGGTCATGGCCGAGCCCGCTGACCTGGATGCCGGCGAGATCACCGACAAGGGCTACGTCAACCAGCGCAACGTGCTCGCCCGCCGGGCCCGGCTGGTTGAGATGCTGTACGCCGATCCGGTCCCGGCCGGCGTGGTCGTCGCACGAAGGACCCGTAACGACCGGTAACGGTCAGTGACGCGCGGTGTCCTCGGCCTCGGCCGGCCGGCCGGACTCCAGTGCGATGGCCGCGAGCGCGGTGAGCGCGAGGCCCTCCAGGACGCGCAGGCCGGTCTGCCGGGTGGTCAGCAGCGCCCGCTCGATCGTGACCCGCGCTTGCGCGTGGTGGCCGAGGCCGGCCTGGGTCTGGGCCAGGCCGATGAGGGCGGCCGCCTCGCCGTGGCGGTAACCGGTCTCGCCGGCGGACTGCAGCGCGTCCTGGTGGTGGTGAAGCGAGGCGGCCGGGTCGGCGAGGAGCCGGGCCACGGTGCCGAGCGTGTTGTTCGCGTCCACCTCGATCCGCCGGTCGCCCGACTCCTGCGCCAGAGTGAGGCTGGCCCGGGCGAGGGCCCGCGCCCGCTGGTACTGGCCCATGTCGCGGTGCAGTTCCGCGATGTTGTTGAGGCCGTCGGCCTCGCCTTCCCTGCTGCCGGTCTCGCGGTGTATCGCCAGCGCTTGCTCCAGGTGCTCGCGGGCGTCGTCCAGGCGGCCCTGGATGAGGTGGGCGCACCCGAGGCTGTTCAGCATGTTGCCCTCGGCGGGACGCGCGCCGATCTGGCGGTAGATCGCCAGCCCCTGGGTCAGGCAGTCGATGGCCTCGCTCAGACGCCCCGACTCGATCAGCACGTTGCCGAGGTTGCCGAGGCTGGTCGCCTCCCCGCCGAGGCCTCCGGTCTGGCGGTAGATGTCGCGCGCCTGCCGGTGGTGCTCGGCAGATTCGGCCATCCGGCCCTGGTCGCGGTACACGTTGGCCAGGGTGCCCAGCGCCGCGGCCTCACCCTGGCGCGAGCCCGCTCGCCGGGCGAGCGCGCGGGCCTGATCCAGGTGGCCGATGGCGGCGGGATAACGGGCCAGCCACCGGTCCGCCTGGCCCAGGGACAGATGCGCCGCCGCCATGGCCCGCGCATCCTGCCCGGCCTGCGCCGCGGCCAGGCCAGCCTGCGCCACGGTAAGCCAGTCGCCGGTGTGCCGGCGCATCCAGAAGTAGCCGCGCAGCGCGTCGGCGAGCAGCCAGGCCGTCGGCAGCGGGCCGTGCGCGGCGGCCGAGGTGACGGTGGCGATGAGGTTGGGCCGCTCGGACTCCAGCCAGGCCAGGGCGGGCCCGTCGGCCGCGAACGCGATGCGCTCGTCAGGGTGGGCCGGCTCATCTGCCCCGGGCCGGCCCGCGGGCACCGGCAGCCGCTGCATGTTCGGGTACAGAACGCGCGCCGCGGCATCCGTCGTCCGCAGGTAGAAGTCGCACAGGCGGCCCGTGGCCGCGCGCTGATCCGCCTCGCTGAGCTCGTCGTCCGCGCGGCTCCGGGCGTACAAGTGCAGCAGGTCGTGGACCGCGAACCGGCCGGGGACGTGCTCGTCCACGAGGTGCGCGCTGGCCAGGTCGGCCAGCATGGCGCGGGCCTCGTCGGCGCTGGTCCCGGCGAGCGCCACGGCGGCGGGCTCGCTCAGATCGGCGCCGGGCTGCAGGCCCACCAGCTGGAACATCCGCTGCGCCGCGGACTCGAGCGTGGCGTACGACAGGTCGAATGCCGCCCGGACGGCGGACTGCTCGTCACCGGCGACGGACAGCAACGACAGCGGGTTGCCTCTGCGGAGCTGGGCGGCGAGGTCGGCAACCGGCTGGCGCGGGTGCCGGATCAGGTGCGCGGCGACGATCCGGAGCGCCAGCGGCAGCCGGGCACACAGCGTGGCGAGCTCCGCCACGGCCACCGGGTCGGCTTCGACGCGCGGGGCGCCCAGCAGGCCGGCCAGCAAGGCGTGGGCCTCGTCGGTCCGCAGGACGCCGAGACCAAGCGGCCGGGCCCCCTCGCGCACGGTCAGGCCCGCCAGCCGGTCCCGGCTTGTGATCACCGTCAGGCAGCCGGGACCGCCGGGCAGCAGCGGACGAACCTGGTCCGGGCCGCCCGCGTTGTCCAGCACGACCAGCACCCGGCGGTTGGCCAGCAGGCTGCGGTACAGCGCCGCGGCCTCGTCCACGTCGAGCGGTACCCGCTCGGCGGCCACGCCGAGCGCGCGCAGGAACCCGGCCAGAGCCCGCCCGGGCGGCATCGGCGCACCGCGCGCGTAGCCGGCCAGGTTGACGTAGAGCTGGCCGTCCGGAAACGCATCGCGATGCCGGTGGGCCCAGTGCACGGCCAGCGCCGTCTTGCCCACGCCCGCGGTCCCGGCGATCACCACGACGGCCCCGGCCGGGCCCTGGCCGGCCAGCGGCGCGTCGAGTTCCTGCAACGCCTCGGCCCGGCCGGCGAACCCGGCCACCGTCGCCGGCAGCTGCGCCGGGACCGGCCCGTCCGGTGCGGCGGGTGCCGGGGCGAGCGCGGCTTCGTCGTTGCGCAAGATCGCCAGTTCCAGCTGCCGCAGCGCGGCGCTGGGGTCCAGGCCCAGCTCTTCCGCCAGGTCCTCGCGGTACTGCCGGAACGCGTTCAGCGCATCGGGCGAGCGGCCGTCCCGGTAAAGGGCCAGCATCAGCTGGCCGGCCAGCCGTTCCCGTAGCGGATTCGCGGTCGCCAGGCCGGCGAGTTCCCCGATCAGCACGTGATGGCGGCCCAGCCGCAGCTCGGCGTCAATCCGGTCCTCGAGCGCGCTGCGCCGCGCGTCCTCCAGGCCGACGCACAGCCGCTGCTGCGTCTCCGGCGGCGCGTCGCCGGTCAGCGCGGCGGCGGACCACAGCCCGAGCGCGCGATCCAGGATGGCGACGCGCGAGGCATCGCCGCTGGTCTCGCGGGCCTGCGCCAGCAGCGACCAGAAGCGGTGCACGTCGATGTTCACGGGGTCGGTCAGCAGCGCGTACCCCGACCCCTGCAGCCGGATTTCGGCGTCCGGCTCGTCGTGGAAGACCGAGCGCAGGGCGGAGACGCAGACCCGGATCGCATGCGTGGCGGTTCGGGGCGGGCTGGTTGGCCACACCAGATCCACCAGCCGGGCCATCTCGACCGGCCGGTTGACCTCCAACGCGAGGACGGCCAGCACCAGCCGTTGCTTGCGCGGCCCCAGCTCGATCTTCCGGTCCCCGGACCAGGCCTCCACCGGCCCCAGTAGCCGCAACGCCAGCCCCACGGTCGCGATCCTAGACCGATCGGCTGTGAACGGATTCTGAACGACCCCCGCCACGATAGGCGGATTCAACCGGGAATGGAGGATCGATGGTGCGCAAGATCAGCGCCGTCAGGGGCGCTCTGCTGATCACGGGGGCCGGGCTGCTGGCGGCCGGCTGCGGCGGCGCCGCCCAGCCCCCGGCCGGCACCGGTGGCACCGCTGCGGCCAGCCCGGCCGCGGGCGCGGCCAACACGGGCGCGGCCAGCGCGGCCCCCGGCGCCGGCGCGGCATCCTGCACCGGCGGGCTGACCGGCACAGAACCTGGCGTGATCCTGGTGGTGTGTGACGGGACGGCCAAGGCCCATGTCCAGGCCGGGCCGGTCACCAAGGATTTCGTGGACGGGAAGTGCGAGGCGGCCGACGGCGTCTGGTCCATGACCGACGGTGTGATCACCCAATTCGGAAAGTACAACGGCCCGCCTGTCGATTCCCTGTCCGTCAACAACCAGGCTTCCGGGCGTGGCACCATCCAGCTGTCCCTGGCCGGCAAAATCTACTTCGTGGACAACGCCTCGCTCGACCTGGCGCACGACATGAAATCCGCGCACCTGCAGGGCCAGACGACTCCCGAGTCCGACGCGCCCGGCACCACGGTCACCGTGGACGTTGCCTGCTGACCCGGACGTCCCGCGGTCACCCCGGCAACCGCATCCGCGCCGCGGTGACCACGAACGCCAGCACCTCGGCCTCGTAGCGCAGCTTGTCGTACCGGCCGGTCGGCCCCATGTGGGCGCCCACGCCCAGTTCCGCGCGGAACAGGAGCCGGCTGTTCCCGGCGGCGCCGCTCTGCGCGGCGGTGGCCCGCAGCCTGGCCACCCACTTCGCGGGCTCGCGTATGAGCACCCGTGAGTCGTGCACGCTCCCGGTGACCAGCAGGTCGGGCCAGGGCGGCGCCGGGATGTTGTCGTACGGGCTGTAAGAGCGCAGGTAGGCCCGCATCTGCGGGTCGTCCCTGGGGTCCCCCCACTCGTCCCACTCGTTGATCGTGAGCGGGATCGTCGGGTCCGACATGGTGGTCACGCAGTCCACGAACGGGACCTCGGCGACCACGGCCCGCCAGCGCCGCGGGGCCATGGAGAACACCGCGCCCTGCAGCAGGCCGCCCGCCGACCGGCCCCGGGAGACGATGCGGTCCGGGGCGGTCCAGCCGTCCGCGGCCAGCATGTCGGCGGCCGCGATGAAGTCGGTGAACGTGTTGCGCTTGTGGTCCAGCCGGCCCTGCAGCCACCAGCGCCGGCCGCCTTCGCCGCCGCCGCGGATGTGCGCCACCGCGTAGACCGCGCCGCGGTCCAGCAGGCTGGGCGTGGCCACGCTGAACTCGGGCCAGTAGCAGTCCTCGTAGGCGCCGTACCCGTCCATCAGGCACGGCGCGCAGCCGTCCCGCGCCAGCCCGCGGCGGTAGGCGAGCGTCACCGGGATGACCGTGCCGTCGGCCGCCGTCGCCGCGGTCCGCTCGGTGACGTACCCGGCCGGATCGTATCCGGGCACGTTCTTGCGCTTGCGCAGCTGCCAGCGGCCGGTGGCCAGGTCCACGTCGTGCCAGGAGGGCGGGTCGGTCAGCGACTCGGTGCGCACGGTGACCGAGGTCGCGGCGTAGTCCTCGTTGATGCCCAGGGCCAGCGACCACTGCGGCCCGCCGGCCTCGATGAGCCGCTCCTGACCGGTCTCCCGGTCCAGCACGCGCAGCTGCGGCGCGGCCGCGTGCCGCTGCCCGACGACCACGTAACGCCCGAACACGTGGCATGACTCCAGGCGGGTGTCCCCCGACCCGGCGATGACCTCGGCCCAGCCGGCCCGGCCCGGCGCCCGCGCGGGCGCCCGGACTAGGCGGAACTCCTCGGCCCCGTTGTTGGTGACCAGGTAGAACTCGCCGCCGTCCGGGCCGTCCGCGTGATCGGCCCGGTACTCCGTGCCCGGCCGCCTCGGCTCCAGGACGGCCGGCGGCGTGTGCGGCGCGTCCGCCGGGATGACCAGGGTCTCGGTGGTGTTCCTGGAGTCGGTCTCGATGAGAACGTACCGGCCGCTGCGGGTGGTGCGGACGATCAGCGCGAACCGCTCGTCGTCCTCGCTGAAGACCCGGACGTCCTGCGCCGGGTCGGTGCCGAGCTCGTGCCGCCAGACCTCGCAGGGCCGGTACAGCTCGTCGGTCAGCACGTAGAACAGCGACCGCGAGTCCGCGGCCCAGCCGAGCCCGTAGTAGGTCCGCCCGATCCGGTCGGCCAGGTCCAGCCCGGTCGTCAGGTCACGGATGCGCAGCTCGAACAGTTCGTCGCCGGTGAAGTCCACGGCGTAGGCCAGCAGCCTGCCGTCCGGGCTGACCTCGCGGACCCCCACGTCCACGTAGCCGCCGCTGCACGCGGGGTCGGCGAGCAGCAGGTTCTGGTCGAGCAGCACCTGGGCCGGCAAGCCGGGCCCGGCCACGCGGCAGAACTGCTCGAGTTCCTGGCCCTCGGCCACCCTGGTGAAGTAGCTGAAGCCGCCCCGGCGCCACGTCGCCGAGTCCTCGGCGGCCGCCACCCGGCCGGTCATCTCGGCCAGCAGCCGGTCCTGCAGCCCGCGGACCGGCTCCATCTCCCGGTCGTAGTACGCGCGCTCCGCGGCCAGGTAGTCGCGCAGAGCCGGCAGCTCGGGGTCGCGCATCCACGCGTACGGATCCGGACCGTCGCCGCCCGGGGCCGCCGACGGTACTTTCTGCTGTGTAACGGGAGGCTTCAAACTGCTGCCGATCTGGTGAGCGTTAGCCTGCAGGAGTGCGCAGTAGTGATCATTGCAGGCGTGGTCGGGTGAGAATTGTCGGTGCCCGCCGGTAGTGTCCGGTCGTGTCGAACTTCGTCCCGCACGATGGCTGGGTCTGCCAGGCCTACCGGTATGCGCTGGACCCCAGCCCGCGGCAGGAGCAGATGCTGCGCTCTCACGCCGGGGCGTCGCGGTTTGCCTGGAACTGGGGACTGGCCCGTTGTCAGCAGCGGTACGCGGACCAGGGCCGGTGGTATTCGGCCGTTGACTTGCACAAGCTGTGGAACGCCACGAAGAGAGCCGATCCGGCGCTGGCCTGGTGGGACAGCAATTCCAAGTGCGTCTACCAGGAGGCATTCCGCGACCTGGACCGGGCGTTGCGCGACTACATCAAGTCGCGGCGCGGCGAGCGCCAGGGCAAGCGGCTGGGTTTCCCCAGGCCCAAAAAGCGCGGCCGGTGCAAGGACTCGTTCCGGTTCTCGACCGGGGCCATGCGGTGCGCCGGGAGGACGGTCACGCTGCCGCGGCTGGGCGCGGTAAGTACCCATGAGCCGACCCGCAAGCTGGCGCGGCGGCTGGAGGAGGGCACCGCCCGCATCCTGTCGGCCACCGTCTCGCGGGCCGCCCAGCGGTGGTTTGTCTCGTTCCATGTTGAGGTCAGGCGGCAAGTACCCGCCCGGCGCCCGCGGGACGGCTCGGCGATCGGCGTCGACCTGGGCGTCAGGACGCTGCTGACCGGGGTCGATGACCGCGGGCAGGTGGTCACCGTGCCCGGGCCGCGGGCACTGCGGGCCTCGCTGCGCAGGCTGCGGCGGGCCAGCCGGGCGTACTCGCGCACGGCCCGCGGATCGGCCAATCGTAAGAAGGCCGCCGCCCGCCTGGCCCGCATCCATGCCCGGGTGGCGAACGTTCGCGCCGACGCCCTGCACAAGGCCACCACCCAGCTCGCCAGCCGGTATCAGACCGTGGTAGTTGAGGACCTGAACGTCACCGGCATGCTGGCCAGCCGGCGGCTGGCCCGGGCCGTGGCCGACCAGGGCTTCGGCCAAGCGCGGCGGATGCTGGGCTACAAGACGACGTGGAACGGCGGGCAGCTGATCACCGCTGGCCGGTGGTATCCCTCCAGCAAGACCTGCTCGGGCTGCGGATGGCGAAAGCCAAGCCTGGCGCTGTCCGAGCGCACCTTCGTATGCACCGGATGCGGCCTCGTCCTGGACCGCGACCAGAACGCCGCCGCCAACCTGCTCAGACTCGGCATAGGTACCGCCAGTGCGGCGGGAACCGGCCCTGCCGCAGGGCCTACGCCTCGGGGAGCGGCGGTAAGACCTGGCCTGGCCAGGCGCGCCGCGCTGAACCAGGAACCCGGCGTCCCTTCCGGGAGCAAGACCGGGACCGCCGCCGGGCAACCGGCGGCTGCCGGTGTGTGCGCTCACTAGAGTTCACTCATCTGCAACGGCACTACGTGATCGTAACGCCCGGGGCGGCGTGCGGAGGAGCGCGAATTGAACCTGTCTGTGCCGGTTGTCTGGAGCGAGGACTGCCTGCGCCACGAGCCGGCCGGTGAGGTGTGGCTCGGGGTGCGGGATCCCGGCACGGAGGTCCCGGCCCGGGCGCTGGCGGTGCGCGACGCGCTCGAGGCGGCCGGCGCGCCGGTGGTCGCCGCGCGCGAGCACGACGACGCGATCCTGCGCGCGGTGCACGACCCGGCCCTCGTCGACCACCTGGCCGGGATCTGGGCGGACTGGTCGGCGGCCGGCCTGGAGGCCGACTACGGCCGGGACCGGGTCGTGCCGTACGTCTTCCCCACGCCCGGGCTGCTGGGTGACCTGCCGCTGCGGGTGCCGCCCGCGGTGCACGCGCGGGCCGGGCTGTTCTGCTACGACACGATGACCCTGGTCGGCCCGGGAAGCTGGGCGGCGATCCGGGGCGCCGTCGACGCCGCGCTGACCGCGGCCGACCTGGTCAGTGCCGGCGAGCGGCTGGCGTACGCGCTGTGCCGGCCGCCGGGCCACCACGCGACGCCGGGCGCCTACGGCGGCTCCTGCTACCTGAACAACGCCGCGGTCGCGGCGCAGGCGCTGCGGGCGGCCGGGGCGCGGCGGGTCGCGGTGCTGGACATCGACGCGCATCACGGCAACGGCACGCAGGCGATCTTCTACCACCGGGCCGACGTGTGGTACGGCTCGCTGCACGTCGATCCGGGCGCGGGCTGGTTCCCGCACTACGCGGGATACTCCGGCGAGCGGGGGACCGGCCCCGGCGAAGGCGCCAACCGCAATATCCCCTTGGCGCCGGGCACCGGCGATGAAGGCTGGCTGGCCGCCCTGGACGCGCTCTGTCATGAGATTTTTGAACGCCCCGTCGACGCGCTGGTGGTCTCGCTGGGTGTCGACGCCGCCGCGGGTGACCCCGAGAGCCCGCTGCAGATCACGCAGGACGCCTATCACGAGGCGGGCCGGAAAATCGCGGCGCTCGGCCCGGCGGTCTTCGTCCAGGAAGGCGGCTACGACCTGGCCTCGCTCGGCGGGCTGGTCGTGGCCACGCTGGAGGGCGCCTGCAGCGGGTAATGGCAGGCGGCCACGTGCCCGGGCCCGAACGCGCGTAGCTGGGGCTCTTCGCTGGCGCACACGTCCTGGGCGTACGGGCAGCGGGTGCGGAACCGGCAGCCCGACGGCGGGGTGACCGGGCTGGGCAGCTCGCCCTTGACGCCGGCGCCCTGGCCCGCCCTGGCCTGCGCGGGATCGGGAACCGGGATCGTGGCGATCAGCCCGGCCGTATAGGGGTGCGCGGCGCGCTGGTAGATGTCGTCGGCCGGGCCCAGTTCGACCAGCTTGCCGAGGTACATGACGCCGATCCGGTCGGCCATGTACTTGACGACCGCGAGGTCGTGCGAGATCACGATGTAGGTCAGGCCGTGGTCGGCCTGCAGGCGTTTCATCAGGTTGAGCACCTGCGCCCTGATCGACACGTCGAGCGCGCTGACCGGCTCGTCGGCGACGATGAGCTTCGGGCTCAGGGTGAGCGCCCGGGCCAGCCCGATCCGCTGCCGCTGGCCGCCGGAGAACTCGTGCGGGTAGCGCGCGACCGCGTTGCGCGGCAAGCCGACCTCGTCCAGCAGCTCGAACACCCGCTGCTGCTGCTGCCGGCCGGTGCCGACGTGCTGGATGGTCAGCGGCTCGCGGATGATCGAGCCGACCCGCATCCTGGGGTCCAGCGACGAGTACGGGTCCTGGAACATCAGCTGCATGTCGCGGCGTTGCCGGCGCAGCTCGCCGCGGCTGAGCGCGGAGATGTCCTGGCCGCCGAGCAGCACCGAGCCCGAGTTCGGACGCTCCAGCGCCACCACCACCCGGCCGATCGTGGTCTTGCCGCAGCCGGACTCGCCGACCAGGCCGAACGTCTCCCCGGCGGCCACGGTGAACGAGACGTTGGACACCGCGTGCACGCTGGCGACCCGGCGCTGCAGGATCGCGCCGGCCGTGACCGGGAACTCCTTGACCAGATCGCGCACCTCGAGCAGCGGTGTTCCCGGCGCCGCGGCGTCGCCGCTGGTTCCCGGCATTTCCGACGAGACCGGGCGTTCGGAAATCTCTGCAATGCCGGTGGCCACGCGATCGGACCGCACGGCATCGGCCGCGCCGGTGCCGGACGGGCCGTCGACCGGATGCCAGCAGGAGAACAAGTGCTGCCAGGTCTCCCCGGTGAGCGGCGGCTCCTCGGTCCGGCACCGGTCGGTGGCCCGGGCGCATCGCGGCGCGAACCGGCAGCCGGGCGGAGGGTCGGACAGGTCGGGCGGCAGCCCGCCGATGCTCAGCAGCCGTTGCCGGTGGTCCTGGCTCAGGCGCGGGATCGAGGCCAGCAGCGCGTGCGTGTACGGGTGGTGCATGTGCCGGAACAGGGTCCCGGTGTCGGTCGCCTCGACCATCCGGCCCGCGTACATCACCTGCACGCGGTCCGCGTGCCCGGCGATAACGCCCATGTCGTGCGTGATCAGCAGCATCGCCATGCCCAGCCGGTCCTTGAGCTGGTCGAGCAGGGTGAGGATCTGCGCCTGGATCGTGACGTCGAGGGCGGTCGTCGGCTCGTCGGCGATCAGCAGCTTCGGCTCGCAAGTCAGCGCCATCGCGATCATGACGCGCTGGCGCAGCCCGCCGGAAAGCTGGTGCGGGTAGTCGCCGAGACGCTCGGCGGGCCTGGGCAGGCCGACGAGGCTGAGGACCTCCTTGGCCCGCTCCATGGCCGCGGCCTTGCTCGCGCCCTTATGCAGCCGGACCGGCTCGGCGACCTGGTAGCCGATCGTCTTCGTCGGGTCCAGCGAGGTCAGCGGGTCCTGGAAGATCATCGCGACGTCGTTGCCGCGGATCTTGCGCAGCTCGGTGTCGGGGAGGCCGACGAGCTCGCGGCCGTCGAGCTTGATCGAGCCGCCGGCGATCTCGCCGCCGGGCGGCAGCAGGCCCATGATCGACAGGCCGGTCATCGACTTGCCGCAGCCGGACTCGCCGACCAGGCCGAGGGTCTCGCCGGGCTCGATCGACAGGTCCACGTTCCCGACGGCCTGCACGACCGACTTGGTGAGCTGGATGTGCGTCGACAGGTCGGTGATCGCCACGGTGGGGGCCACGTTCGCTGCTCCCGTCTCAGCGCCGGCGCAGCCGCACGTCGAGCGCGTCCCGCAGCGCGTCGCCGAGCAGGTTGCAGGCCATGACGACGGCGATGATGCAGAACCCGACCGGGTAGACCTGCCACCAGTAGCCGTCCTGCAGGTACGTGGTCCCGTTGTTGAGCATGTCCCCCCAGTCGAACGTCGGGAACTGCAAGCCGAACCCGAGGAAGCCGAGCGTGGCCACGGCGAGGATCGCGTCGGCCACGCTGAACGTCGCGGTCACGATGATGACGCCCAGCGAGTTGGGCAGCAGGTGCCGGTTCATCAGCCGGATCCAGCCCGAGCCGGCCGCCCGGGCCGCGGACACGAAGTCCCGCACGCGCAGCGTCAGCACCTCGCCGCGCACCAGCCGGGCCGGCACCTGCCAGGTGAAGATCCCGATGATCACGCTGAGCCCGAGCACCGACGCGCCGTACCTGACCGCGACGATCAGCACCACGAACAGGAACGGGATCGACAGCAGCACGTCGACGATCCGCATCAGGAAACCGTCGAGCAGCCCGCCCGCCAGCCCGGCCACCGCGCCCCAGATCGCGCCCCAGACCATCCCGATGACCGCGGACAGGAAACCGATCTCCAGCGCGGCCCGGCCGCCGATCATCAGCTCCTCGAGCACGTCGAAGCCCTGGTTGTCGGTGCCCAGCGGGTGCCCGGCGCCCGGCGGCAGGTTCGTGCTTTCCAGGTTCGAGCTCAGCGGGCCGTGGTAGACCAGCGGCCCCAGGTAGCAGAACAGCAGGAAGAAGATCAGCGCCGCCAGGCCGGCCACCGCGAGCTTGTTCTGCGCGAACTCCCGGACGCCCAGCCGCCAGCCGCTCTGCAGCGGGCCGACGGCGCCGCCCTCCGGACCCCGGGTCAGCTCGGGCGGCGGCAGCGAGGCGCCGAGGTTGGTCATCGGGTCTCCCAGGTGGCGGTCATACGAGCCGGATCCGCGGGTCGGCAACGGTCAGGGCGATGTCGGCGAGCAGGTTCCCGGCGATGACCA
>Ga0307474_10000641_pt1 | contig 24940 bp, 22 predicted proteins | sample atmos_gasesECM1C_2_FD_203312 | JGI IMG/M metagenome (GOLD analysis project Ga0307474, IMG submission 203312) | Hardwood forest soil microbial communities from Morgan-Monroe State Forest, Indiana, United States - atmos_gasesECM1C_05 | ecosystem: Environmental > Terrestrial > Soil > Temperate... | reverse complement strand
GCAGTCTATTTCGTCTTTGGCCGCGCGCCTTCCACATTGGCAATATGGATCGCAATGGCTCTGTACGGCTTCTATTACGCTTTGACGCAGCCCGTGCTGAAAGCTCTTGTGGTAGAGAGTGTTGGCCAGGGTGTGCGCGGACGCGCCCTGGGGATTTATTTCTTTGCCACAAGCGTAGCCACTCTGGCCGCCAGTTTGATCACCGGACAATTATGGAAGCATTTTGGTGCAGCGATTCCCTTTTACGTTTCGGCGGGGCTGGCGTTAATTGCGGCCGGACTGCTGCTTGGGGTGAATGTGAGTCGGGACGCTCTACCAAATCGTTCGTGAGGCGCGCACTCGTTCATGTGTTAGAACGAGAATCTTTGTTGGCCGCGGACGGCACGAGCGAACTCGCGCTCTTGTACCACAGAAAAATCAGTATTTGCGCCCCGACTCCCGCGCATGTGTCCAGCACCACGTCCTGCCATCTTCCGGTACGCGAAGGAATGAAACTCTGGTGCCACTCGTCGAGGCTGGCCACGATCGCAGTCCCGAGAACCGCGATGGTAGCCCAACGCACGGTCCACCTGGCGTTGTCCGCGGGCAAGGTTTCGCGCCAGGCGCGGAAGAGCAGCGTGCTCAAAATCGCGTAGCCGACCACATGACCGCTCTTGCGAATATAAAAGTGCCAGTATTCAAATCGCTCCCAGTCCATGCCGAAGAGAAAATGCAGCAGTGGATAAAGAATTCGGCTGGTGTTATGGGCAGAGAGCAGAGCACTGGACTCAATGGCAATGACAATGAGCCACAGAATCGCGGCGATCCACGCCTTCAGTACATGATGCGGGTCGCGGTTCAAGCGCGTAGTTTACTCGACGCCATAGTTGGGGGCCTCGCGGGTGATCATGACGTCGTGCACGTGACTCTCGCGCAGTCCGGCGCCGCTGATGCGTACGAAGCGCGTTTTCTGCAACAGTTCGGGGATAGTGGCGCAGCCGCAGTAGCCCATGCCTGATTTCAATCCGCCAACCATTTGATGGACGATCATTGCAACCGAGCCACGATAAGGAACGCGCCCTTCAATACCTTCGGGAACGAGTTTGCCCAGGCGGTTCGATTCGCCATCCATCGAAGAAACTGCGGCGGAGGAATCCCCTTCCGTGTTCTGGAAATAGCGCTCGCTGGAGCCTTGCGCCATCGCGCCAATCGACCCCATGCCACGATAGGACTTAAAGGAGCGGCCCTGATAGAGGATCAATTCGCCTGGACTTTCATCCGTTCCGGCAAACAGCGAGCCGATCATCACCGCGCTTGCGCCGGCAGCCAGCGCCTTGGTGACATCGCCGGAATATTTGATTCCACCATCGGCAATGATGGGAACGCCGGCATCTTTTGTGGCGCGGAAAGCTTCTGCGATGGCGGTGATCTGCGGCACGCCGGCCCCGGTGACCACGCGCGTCGTACAAATAGAACCTGGGCCAATGCCGACTTTGATTCCATCAGCTCCGGCGCGAGCCAGTTCGCAGGCGCCGTCGAATGTCGCGACGTTGCCCGCCAGCAGTTGCATCTCGGGCAATTTGGACTTGACCAGCTTCACGGCGTCGAGAACCTTCGTTGAGTGCCCGTGCGCGCTGTCGATAGCCAGAACGTCCACTTTCGCGGCGGCCAGCTCTTGAGCCCGTTCCAAAAAATCGCCGGTCGCGCCGATCGCCGCGCCGACGCGCAGACGCCCGTGAGAATCTTTGGCGGCATTGGGATACTTCAGCTTCTTCTGAATGTCTTTTACAGTGATCAATCCCTTAAGGTTGTATTTGTCATCGACGACCAGCAATTTTTCGACACGGTGCTCGTGCAGAATTTCTTCGGCATCCTCCAGCGTTGTGCCGACAGGAACGGTGATCAGATTTTTTTTTGTCATCACGCGATCGATGGGAATATCGAAGCGCGTTTCAAAGCGCAGGTCGCGGTTGGTAAGGATCCCGACCAGCTTGCCATGCTCGGTGATGGGCACTCCGGAAATTTTGTACTGTCGCATCACCTCAAGCGCGTCGCTGACCTTATCCGTCGGCGACATGGTGACCGGATCGACGATCATGCCACTTTCCGAGCGCTTCACCTTATCAACTTCATTGGCTTGCTGCTCGATGCTCAAGTTGCGATGAATAATGCCAAGTCCACCCTGCTGCGCCAGCGCAATCGCCATGTGCGATTCGGTGACGGTATCCATGGCAGCGCTGACGATTGGAATGTTCAAACTGATTTCCCGCGTGAGCCGTGTATGGGTTACGGCGGTCGCGGGAATTACGTCGGAGTGTGCAGGGAGGAGAAGAACGTCGTCGAAGGTGAGAGCTTCGGGTACGGGAAAATGAATCATAAGGATCTCGGAAATTCTCCCAGCTTGTGGGGTGAATCTTCATTTTAGAGAGGGGAACGGGTTGAGGCAAATGGAGTAAAGCATCAATCGCCTGAACCATGACTGCAAGTGCCGTGGCATGACTGTAAGGCCTTGCGGCGCACCTGATTTTGGGCCTAGCGGGTTCCCAGTAGAAGACCGATGCGTCGTGCCAAATCCTTAAAGCGGGGCGCGGAGTGCAGGCTGTCGAATTCCTGGTCGGCGGTAACGAAGGTCAAGGCCATGGATCGGTCTGCATACGCCTTTTCGAGCCGCGCAAGGGCTTGCTCCTTGTCACCCAACCCGATATAAACTTCGGCAAAGTTGTACGCTGGCACGTAACCCCGTTTCGACCAGCGTTCCAGATCTTTCAGAATATTCTCCGCGTCGCCTTTCCTGCCCGCGAGCGCATAGGCGTGGCCGAGTTCTGCCAAGGGCCAAGGTATCGACTGCTCGGTTTCACGGGCTTTCTTGCACTCCGCGACGGCGCGGGCAAGGTCTCCTTTGGCTTCATAGGCCGTTGCTAGATACATGCGGGCAATCCAGTAATCGGGGTCCATTTCGAGGGTCTTACTAAGTTGGTCAATGGCCTGATCATACTGACGGGCATAGTAAAGGTTCTGACCTGCTGTTTCATTCACCTCGGCGGAAAGTGGATCGAGCTCCACCGCCCGTTTACTCTCCGCGACGCCTTCTTCAATCCGCCCGACGAGGACTAATTCCCAACCATAGTATGCGTGAGCATCGGCAGAGTTAGGTTTAAGCTCGATGGCGCGCCTGAGTTCCACTTCCGCCGCGCTCCAGTCATAGTCATACCAGAAGAGAACCATTCCCATGTCAGCGTGAGCTTCGGCAAGCGTGTCATCCAGTTGCAATGCCTTTCTTGCCGCTTCCCTCGCCTTAGGCATCGATTCCTGCGGGGTTAAGAAGAAATCATTGCCGGTGTAGTAGGCATAGGACAGTCCCTCGTACGCCAAGGCATAGTTTGGATCGAGGTCGATGGCCTGATGAAAATATCCTATTCCCTGGTTCACTCCGTCTTTGGTGAGCTTTTCCGCGAAGTAGCGTCCCTTGAGATAAAGCTGGTAAGCTTCGGGATTGGTGGTCTGGCGTTTGGCCAACTGCCTTTCGTCTTCCCCGCTGAGCTTGCGGCGGAGCTTGTCGGAGATGTCCTTCGTGATTTCCTGCTGGATCGCAAGCAGGTCGGCCAGTTCCCGGTTGTACGACGCGCCCCAGATGTGACTGTTATCCGCCACGTTGACGAGTTCAGCCTCGATCGACAGATCGTTACCCCGCTGGATTATCCGGCCAGTTAAAACTGCCTGCACTCCGAGTTCGTGGCCTGCGGCTTGCGCATCGATTTCTCGTCCCCGATAGCGGAGAATCGAATTGCGGGACTTTACGGTGAGGCGGGGTAGCTGCGAAAGATTGTCGATGAGACTAGCGGTCAGGCCGTCGGTCAGGTATTCCGCGTTGGGATCGGCCCCCACATCGCTGAAGGGCAGGACTGCAAGGGAGTCAATTGCGGCACCCGTTTTCCTAAATCGCAGATAAACACCTGTTGCGACCACGGCCATCAAAGCGAGTACAGCGATGACGAACGGCACCCGCGCTCGTGGGGCTTTCGGCTGCGGAGGTAATCCCCGAACCTGCGGTGCTCCAGAAGTCGCGTTGCGCTTCATCCGTTTGAGGTCGGCACTTATCTCGGCGGCGTGCTGGTAGCGCAGGCTTCTGTCTTTTTCCAGCGCCTTGTTAATGATTTCTTCGAGCTTCGCCGGGGCGTCAGGGTTAATTCGAACTGGCGAGATCGGCGCTCGATTCAAGAGCGAATCAAACAGCGCGCCTGTCGTGTGGCCGCGAAACGGAAGTGTCCCAGTGCACATTTCATACAGTACCGCCCCGAACGAAAACAGATCGCTGCGCGTATCTACTTCATTACCCCTGACTTGTTCTGGGGACATATAGGCGACGGTTCCGACAACACTTCCCTGACTGGTAAGATGTTCCGCTGAGTCGACGGTCGAGTCGCTCAGGGTCGCGCTTTCTGCTTTGAGGGAAAGCTTGGCTAGTCCGAAATCGAGAATCTTCGCCTGACCACGATTGGTCACGAAGATATTCGCGGGCTTGATGTCCCGGTGAATGATTCCTTTCGAATGTGCCGCGTCAAGACCGTCCGCGATCTGGATACCCAAATCGAGTACTGCTTCGATCTCCATTGGCTTGCCAACGATGCGGTGCCGGAGCGTCTCGCCCTCCAGCAGTTCCATGACGATAAAGGTCCGCCCATCGGACTCGTCGATTTCGTAGATGGTGCAAATGTTCGGATGATTCAGGGAGGACGCGGCCCTGGCCTCCCGCTGGAAACGGCTGAGAGCCTGTGCGTCGTCGGCGAGGTCGTCGGGAAGGAACTTTAGGGCGACGTGGCGACCGAGCTTGAGGTCTTCTGCTTCGTAAACTACGCCCATGCCTCCGCCCCCGATTTTGCTGAGAATGCGGTAATGGGAAATCGTTTGACCCACGGGTTGGGAGTACGTGGCCACTGGCTAGACATGTTAGGTGCGAGTTTCGCGAGGGTCAACAAGCAAAGCGTTCGTTGGATTGAGGCAACGAAAATGCTGCGGCAATGTCAGAGGCTCGGGATTGTATCCGGGAGTGTACCTCTTGCCTACGTCCATCAAGCCGTACCGACTGAGATTCGTCCGCGCGTGAAGTAAAACACGCCGCTGTTGGAATGACGAAGCCTAAGTTTTGTGACGAAATTGAACCCACCTTCGGCGGTTTGTCTTTTACCCCCTCCGAGCGTATATTAGAAAACTGAGAACTGTTGTGTAGTACCAGCATTTGGCGAAGCACACCAGTGGGCGCAAGCCCACTTTTTCGTTGCACAGGAATTCGTCAAAGGGCATCGCTGTAAGTTATTGGATGCATGGCGCTTGAGCTTGATCGAGTACGTGAGATTGCGGAGCGCGTAGCCGCCTCCAGCGGGCTTGAGGTGGTCGAGGTCGAGTTTCGCGGGAGTGGCAAAGCCCGCATGCTGCGCGTGTTTCTGGACAAGCTGGGTTTGGAGAAGTCTGGAGCGGCGAGTGGCGATCCGCTGGCCGGAATCACGCACGGAGACTGCGCCAATTTCAGCCGCGAGTTTGGCACCATCCTTGATGTAGAGGATGCAATCGCGGGCAGTTACACGCTCGAAGTTTCGTCGCCAGGTTTGGATCGGAAGCTGACGGAGCCGAAAGATTTTGAGCGCTTCACCGGCAGCCGAATGAAAGTGATGACACGGAATCCGGTGAACAACAACAGATTCTTCGAAGGCCGGCTGGAAAGTTTTCGCGAAGGGCAGTTGACGCTGGATTTGAGTGCGTCGAGTAAGAAGTCGCGCAAGAAAATGGGCGGAGCAGCGGCGGAGCACGGACAGAAAATCGGAATTGATTTCGCCAATGTAGAGAAGGCGAATCTGGTACCGGAAATCTAGTGAGATCGGGTAATTGAGTAATTTTGTAATTGGGCAATTTGAAACCCGATGCTGCTGTGTTGGATTTTGAGTTTTCAATTGCCCAATTACTAAATTACCCAATTACTAAATGGTTTTTCTATGGCGAGTGAGCTTTACAACACGATCGACGCGTTGAGTCGCGAGAAGGGCATCGATCCGCAGATTGTAGTGAGTGCGGTGGAAGATGCCATTGTGATGGCGACGCGCAAGTACTACAAGACGCAGGAAAACCTGCGCGCTGAACTGGACAAGGAAACTGGCAAGATCAATGCCTACGCGGTAAAAACGGTGGTCGAGACGCCAGAGCAGGTGGAAGACCCCGTGCTGCAGATCACTCTCGAAGACGCCCGCAGGGCGGATCCGAACCTGGAGGTCGGTGGAGAGTTGCGGATTCCAAAGGTTACGGAAGGAATTCTGGGACGCATCGCAGCGCAACTGGCGAAGCAGGTGATTTTCCAGAAAGTCCGCGAAGCTGAACGCGACACGGTTTACAACGAATACATCGGACGCGTGGGCGAAGTCGTCAACGCAACGGTCAAGCGTGTCGAAGGTCCGGATGTGATCTTCGACATCGGCAAGGCGGAAGCGCGCATGCCGCGCAAAGAACAGTCGCGGCTGGAGTCCTTCGCCATCGGCGAACGGGTTCGCGTCGTAATTGCTCGGGTGGAAAAAGCTTCCAAGGGCCCCGGCGTGGTCGTGTCACGCGCAGTTCCGGATCTCGTACAACATCTATTCCAAACTGAAGTGCCGGAAATTTATGACGGCACAGTGGTCATCCGCGCCATCGCGCGCGAGGCGGGTGAGCGCACCAAGATTGCCGTGATGTCGAAAGACAAAGATGTGGATGCGGTGGGTGCGTGCGTAGGCATGAAGGGAATGCGCGTGCAGTCGATCATTCGCGAACTGCATGGAGAAAAAATCGACATCATCGAGTATCACGAAGATGCCGTGACCTTCGCCGAGAAAGCTCTGCAGCCGGCGAAAGTCAGCAAGGTCACGGTGGTCGATTCCGGCGGCAAGCACCTCGAAGTGGTGGTCGACGACAGCCAACTCTCCCTTGCCATCGGCAAAAAAGGGCAGAATGTCAGGCTTGCCGCGAAACTGCTGGGCTGGAAAATCGACATCAAGAGCGAAGAAGAAAAGCGTCAAGAAGTCGAACAGCAGATGTCTGCAATGGTGCCGCAGACCGCCACTCCGCTCGAGAGTGTACCTGGCCTCGGCGATGGACTGGTCGAGAAGCTGGCCGCCGCCGGTGTGACGACCGTGGAAGCTCTGGCCGATATGACGCCAGAGCAGCTTGAAGCCATTGAAGGCATCGGTCCCAAGACAGTGGAAAAAATCAGTCTTGCGGTGAATAATTACTTTGCCAGCCTCGAGCAGGGAACGGCTGAGGGTGAAATTGCCGCAGAGGGCGAGGTGGCTGCGGGTGAATCTCCTGACGTAGCGTCGGCAGAAGCAGGCGCGGAAGATATTACGGCAGAGGTTCCAGTGATGGAAGAACCCGTATCCGCCGAGGAAACCGCGCTGGCTGGAGAAACCGAATCCCGCGACGCTGGCACAAACGAGAACGAAGCGCAGGCGCGGCATCCCGATGAACCGTCTGCTGCGGAAGAAGAATCTACTTCCGAAACCAGAGAATAATTATGGCCCGCTGGCATAAGTTCGACGGCGTGGGACCAAAGAAACTGACTCCGTGAGGTCGCAATGAAGACCTAACTACAACACGGAGAAACGAAAGGCCGGATGAGTAAGGTTCGAATTAACGATCTTGCCCGAGAGCTGGAAGTGAAGAGTAAAGCCATTCTCGACACACTTCCGCTGGTCGGAGTGACTGAAAAGAAGACGCACTCCAGTTCTCTGGAAGAGCATGAAGCGGAGAAAGTACGTGTGTACATCCGGTCCTCCGCGGAAGGATCCTCCTCCTCTGGAAAGTCCAGTCCACGCGGGGCTCGCGGCGAAGAAGAAATCAAAACCAAAATTGATCTGTCAAACATTTCCCGCCCCGGAGATGTGCTCAAGGCGATTACGCAACGCAAGGAAGCGGCGGCGCCGCCGGCCGCCGCGCGTCCGCCAGCACCGCCGCCCACGCACGCTCCAGCGGAAAAGCCTGCGGTATCGCCTTTGGCTGGCGTGAGCCGGCCTGCCACGTTTGCGCCCCCGCCCGTGAAGCCTGTTACGGCGCCTCCAGTAGCCTCGGTAAGTGCGGTTCCAACCGCGCCCCCCGCTCCTGCGCGTCCCGTCGCCGCTCCGCCGGCGCCAACCGCTCCGGTCGTTGCTTCGCCGGTGCGGTCGGCAGCGCCTCCTCCCGCAGCACCCGTTCCTCCTGCGGTTGCGTCTCCGTCGGTTTCTGCGTCCGCACCGCCAGCGGCTCCAGCAGCAGCGGCGCGGCCGGCTGCTCCGGCTCCGCCGGCGCCGCGCATGATCGTTCCGCAAACTGGTCCGCGGCCTGTGTACAAAGCTCCTTCACGCCCTGCGCCCCCACCCGTCCAGCCTGGTGTTCCCATCGGCGGGGCGAATCGTCCCGTGCCCGGGCGTCCTGTGCCCGGCCAGCCCATTTTCCAACGACGCCCGCCAGCCGCTGTTGGAGGAGGTCCACCGCGTCCGCCGCTACGTCCGGGCGAGCGCCGGCCGATGCATCCGACCAGGCAGTCCCCAGCGGGAGCGCGTCCACTTGGAGTAGGTCCGGCACTTCCGCCTCCAGGCACCACGCGTCCTGGCAGCCGCCCCGGCGGTCCAGCCCGGCGGCCGGGTCAGCGCTATGTTCCTCGCGGCGTAAAAGAAGGCCCGATGAAGGGCTACACGCCACCGCCGCGCATGGTGGTGTCGAATGAGCCCCTGCCGATCACGCGCAGCATCACGATCACAGAGGGAATCAGCGTAAAAGATTTGGCGGAAAAGCTCGAAATCCGCGCTAAGGATCTTATTTCACGCCTGCTCTCCAAAGGCGTATTCGCGACAATTAACCAGACGCTCGATGCGGAACTGGCCAGCGAAATGGCGCGCTTCTTCGGCGCCGATACGAACGTGATCACGTTCGAAGAGCAGACGGCAAAAGAAATCGATGCTGCCGCTGCGGCGGAGGAGTTGGTTCCTGAAACCGGAGTGCGTCCGCCCGTGGTCACGATCATGGGCCATGTCGATCACGGCAAGACCACGCTGCTGGACGCGATCCGCCTGAGTAACGTTGCCGAAGGAGAAGCGGGTGGCATCACGCAGCACATCGGCGCGTACAAGGTTCGCATTACTGACAAGGAATCGCCGGCCTACGGGCGCGAAATCGTTTTTCTCGACACTCCCGGCCACGAAGCTTTCACCCGCATGCGTTCGCGCGGAGCCAAGGCCACTGACATTGTGGTGCTGGTGGTTGCGGCCGACGACGGCGTGATGCCGCAGACGCTTGAGGCCATCGATCATGCGCACGCCGCTGAAGTTCCCATTATCGTAGCTGTAAATAAAATCGATAAGCCGGACGCGTTGCCCGACCGCGTCAAGAAACAGCTTGCCGATCGCGGACTTGTGCCTGAAGAGTGGGGCGGCAAGACCGTCTTTGTCGATGTCTCAGCCAAGAAGAAAACGAATCTTAACCTGCTGATGGAAATGATTTGTCTGGTCGCCGATATCGGGGAGTTGAAGGCAACGCCTGAACGCGCCGCGACTGGAGTAGTGCTCGAAGCCAAGCTGGACCGGGGACGTGGTCCGGTCGCCACGGTGCTAGTGCAGAACGGAACTCTGAATGCGGGTGACAATTTCGTGGTCGGCAACGTTTACGGAAAAGTGCGCGCCATGTTCGACGATCGCGGCGCGCAGTTGCAGACCGCTCCTCCGTCCACGCCGGTAGAAATTATCGGCATCGAAGCGTTGCCTCAGGCCGGCGACCAGTTCGTTGTGGTAGCCGATCGTGACAAAGCGCGCGGCATTTCCGAATACCGCGAACAGAAGTCTCGCGAGGCGGCTCTCGCCAAGAGTTCCCGCGTGTCTCTGGAAGGTCTGGCCGAGCAAATCAAATCTGCCGGAACAAAAGAGCTCAACGTAATTCTCAAGGGCGACGTGCAGGGCTCGGTCGAAGTCATCACCGACCTGCTGACCAAGCTCTCAAACGACCGGGTCCGGCTGAAGTTGCTGCGGTCGGGCGTGGGTGCAATTACCGAGACCGATGTCCTGCTGGCCTCTGCCTCGAACGCGATCATCATCGGTTTCAACGTGCGTCCGGAGCGCAAGGCGCAGGAACTTGCCGAGCAGGAAAAAGTCGACATCCGCCTGCATTCGATCATTTACGAACTGCAGGATGAGATCAAGCGCGCCATGACCGGGCTGCTCGAACCGACGATCAAGGAAACCTACCAGGGCCGCGCGGAAGTGCTCAATGTTTTCCGCATCCCGAAAGTTGGCACAGTGGCCGGTTGCCGCGTGAGCGATGGCCTGATCAAGCGCGATTCCGAAGTCCGCCTGCTGCGCGACAATGTGCAGGTGTTCAAGGGCAAAGTGGGATCGCTGCGCCGCTTCAAAGACGATGCCAAAGAAGTCACCAACGGCATGGAGTGCGGCATTTCCATATCTAATTACGGGGACATCAAAGTTGGCGACGTGATCGAGGCGTTTGCCACCGAGAGAATTGCCGCGGAAGCGATGGCGTAAGAACAGTCGTTGGTCGTTTGTTATTGGTCATTCGTCGACAGTCTATGGTTCTTGCCAACGACTAAGGACCAACGACCCGCATGATTGCCTTCCTCACGCTCGAACTGCATATCGAAGCCGCGCAATCGCTCAAGGACAAACGGCAAGTGGTCCGTAGCCTGAAAGACCGTCTCCGCGCCAGCTTCAACGTTTCGGTCGCCGAACTCGAGGCCAGTAGTTTGTGGAATCGGGCCACGATTGGTGTCGTCAGTATCTCCGACTCGCGCGATTATCTGGATGGATTGCTGAAGAATGTGGAGCGTGCGGCTACGCGCATTGCCAATAATCACGGGGCTGACGTGGCTGACGCGTTCGTCGAATACCTGTAGTTTTTCCTACGTGCGACAAACCTCCCTGAACGTTGAAAAACCAGCACTGCGTATCGCGTTGTTACCTCTGTACTTACCTCAACCCCTCCTTTGTGCGCGACAATAGCACTTGAGGGCCAACACCGACGGTCCATTTTCTGATATTCTCATGCGTTTTACTTCGAGGTGAAAGGTGGAGAAACGCGGGCTCAAATATCATCGCGGACGCTTAGGCGAGGCCTTGCGTGAGGAAATAGAAACGCTGGTCGAGGGCGAGTTGGCCGATCCGCGCATCGGACTAGTAGGCGTGACCGCGGTGCATGTGGCCGACGATGGCCGCTCGGCGCAGGTTTTGGTCGATGTGGATGGTGACGACGAAGAGGCAGAGCGAAGTCTGGAAGGCCTGCTCGCAGCCAAAGAATACATAAGGCACGAGTTGGTCGAACGTTTGCGTATAAGGCGAGCGCCGGAATTATATTTCCGGCTGGATCGCTCGGAGCGCGAAAAAGCCCGCGTGGAAGAACTGCTGGAGCGCGCGAAAAAACGAACGAAGTCCCGTGCAGCATCGGGTGAGAAAAAGGCGTAGCGATGTTACAGGATGTTCTGCAACAAATCGAACAGCGCAACCGGTTCGTGCTCACCTCGCATGCGCGGCCCGATGGCGACGCCATCGGATCGGCGCTGGCCTGTTGCCAGGTTTTGCGCGCCATGGGGAAGCAGGCCGACGTCGTGCTGCATGACGGCGTGCCTCGCATTTACCGGGCGTTGCCGTTTGCCGATCAGGTGCTGCAAGCCAGCCGCGTCGCTGGCAACTACGAGGCCGCCATTATCCTCGAGTGCGACAGCATCCATCGCACGCGACTCGAGGGCCTCGAAGATCGTTTTCTCATCAGCATCGATCACCACGTCAGCGGCCGTCCGTTCGCGGATGTGAACTGGATCGATCCAAAGGCGGTGGCCACCGGAGAGATGGTCTTTAGGCTGGCCCGTGAAGCGGGAACTCCATTCTCGCCCGAGATTGCGACCTGCCTTTACACCGCGCTGATGACCGACACCGGATCGTTTATGTTTCAAGGAACCAACGAGCACACATTCGCTCTGGCGCGTGAGCTTGTTCTTGCGGGCGCCGACCCCTCCCATTGCGCGCGTAGCATTTATTTTGCTCACTCCGTCGCGAAAATGCGGCTGCTCGGAGAGGCTCTGCGCAACCTGAACACCGAAGGCCACATGGGCTGGACCTGGGTGACTCAAGCGCAGATGGATCGCTGCGAAGCGAAAGAAGAAGACTGCGAAGGCCTGGTGAATTACGTGCTCTCGATTGGCGAGGTCGAGGTGGCGGCATTTTTCCGTGAGCTTCCCGATGGTCGATTGCGAGTAAGCCTGCGTAGCAAGGGCCAACTGGATGTAGCACGAGTGGCCGAGCATTTTGGCGGCGGCGGCCACGAGTGCGCCAGCGGATGTTCCGTGGATGGGCCGCTGCCCCAGGCCGTGCGTCAAGTTCTCGAAATGCTGCGCCGCGGTCCTTCCGTACAATAGCCAAAGCATTGTTGATTGCTGACTTATAGATTGTTGATTGAAACCATGAGAGCTCCATGAGAGGTTTCGCTCTCAATCAGAAATCAAAAATCAACAATTGAACGACCATGCTCGCTTTTCCCGAAGCACGAGCCCGATGACAAATCGCACTCGAACCGACTCGCTGTTGCTCGCGGGCTTCTGCGCGTTTCTATTCTTTTTCGGACTTGCGCAGTTCGGATTGATCGGGGCAGATGAGCCGCGCTATGCGCAAGTGGCGCACGAAATGCTTGAGCGTCGCGACCTGATCACTCCCACGCTCGGGGGAGAGCCTTGGCTCGAAAAGCCCCCCCTTTATTACTGGCAGGCGATGCTCGCGTACAGGACTTTCGGCGTGAGCGATTGGGCCGCCCGCCTGCCCTCAACCCTCGATGCTACCTTCCTTGTGCTCGCGGTGTATTTTTTCCTGCGCCGCTTCCGCCCTGGATCCGAGCTGGACGGAGCGTTGATTACGGCTTCTTCTGCCGGCATCATTGGCTATGCCCGCGCCGCCTCCATGGACATGGCTCTGGCCGCGGCTTTCAGTGTTGCTATGCTCGCCTGGTGGGCCTGGCGCGAGAGTGGAAAAGAAATTTATCTCACAGTCTTTTATAGCTCGCTGGCTTTGGGAACGCTGGCGAAAGGACCTGTAGCTCCGTTTCTCGCTGTCGTGATCATTTCTCTTTACACGATCACGGTTCGCGAAATCCGGCTGGTACGAAGAACTGTCTGGCTCCCGGGAATTTTATTGTTCTGCGCCATCGGGTTGCCCTGGTATTTCGCGGTGCAGATGCGCAACCCGTCGTTCTTTCACGAGTTCATCATCGAGCACAATCTCGGTCGCTTTTCCCACAATATTTATCATCATCCCGAGCCGTTCTGGTATTACCTGCCAGTCACGATGCTCGCTCTGGTTCCATGGACGGTCTTCGCGATTGCGGCTGTCGTTGAAACGATCCGCCTCTGGTGGGTGAGACGGGGGTTGGTCAGCAAAGTCGAAGACGATGTTGAGTTTCACTTCAGCCTCTTCGCATGCTGCTGGCTGATCGTGCCCGTTGCCTTCTTCTCGATTTCGCAATCGAAACTTCCAGGTTATATTCTTCTCGCAATTCCTGCAGGCGGAATTCTCTTGGCGGATTATCTGCAGCGAAGTTTAAAACGGAGCGAAATCGAACCACCTTCGAGATTTCTCATAGTGCTTCACGCCTTGCTGGCCGCGGTGCCGATCGTTCCGGCGTTGCTCATCGCCTACCTGATCACGCAGCATCGTCTCCCTGGCGGCCAACCCATGCTGGTGGCGCCAGCCGTCGCATTCCTCCTGTGCGCCGGCATCGCCCTCACGCTGGCTCGCAAGGCAGGCCTGCGCATGTTGCGATTCATCACTTTAATCCCTGTAGTGCTCACGGTGGGAGCCGTATTGAAACTGGGATCTGGTCCAATGGACCAAATGCTCTCGGCGCGTCCCCTGGCGCAAGAAATTTCCGCTGTTCAGACTCATCCGTTGCGCTTGGCTGTCTACCATATCCGGCGCGAACTGGAATACGGCCTCACGTTTTATCGTAATCAGTTAACTTTCAATTACGATTGGGGCAGCGTACCGCGAGAAGAGCACTTATTAGTGGCGCCAGAGAATTCGCAGGTCGAGATAACGAAGCTTGTGCCGGGCCGGCGCGTCTCGTACCTCGGGCATTATGCAGCGCAGCATGTTGACTACTACTGGGTTGCGGCGGCGGGCGGGGGTTCCGAGCATTGATGCCGCTATTGCCGCCCTGTGTTCCGTGGGTTTGCCTCGCATCCTCCAAACGCACTAAACTCGGAGTTCTGCCACCGCGAACCAGGCGTGTCTGGCCGATCTTGCAGGAGCTACGTGGAGATTCTGGACCTCAGGCATTTTTCTTCCGTCGATTTGCGTCCCCTTCTCAATGATGAGACGCGAACCTGGGCCAGCCTGCTTTCCTGGGACTACAACGGATCGGCGGAGATGATTCTCCGTTATGTCGACGCAAAAATTCTCCCTGGGTATGCGGCCATCGATCGCGGCCGGATTTTCGGCTACAGTTTCTTTGTTTATGAAGGCAGTAAGGGAGTGGTCGGCGATCTATTCGTCGCGAATGGCGGTCGCCTTCCCAACGCGCGTGAGGTCGAAGTCAAGCTTCTTACACATGTTATCGAAACACTGCAGCAATCCCCCGGCATCCATCGCGTCGAAGCTCAGTTGCTGGCGCACGAAGCCGGCAGCGTTGCCCGGCCGTTTCTTGATCAGGGATTCCAACGTCATCCGCGGCTGTTCATGGTTCTCGATCTCGGCAACATCGTGCTTCCGGCGTCGCCACTCCATTCCGAAATTGAAATTCGCCGTTGGAGTGAAGCCGACTACCAGTCCGCCGCCGCCGTAATTACCGCGGCTTATCGCGGCCACGTCGATGCCCAGATCAACGACCAATACCATACGCTCAGCGGATCGTTGCGCTTTCTGAATAACATCGTACGTTTTCCCGGATGCGGCGTCTTCGATCCGGAATCATCCTTTGCCGCTGTCGATAAAAAAGCAAAAAATCTGATCGGATTAATTCTGTGTTCCCGAGTTCGCAGCGATGTGGGTCACGTGACCCAAGTGTGCGTCTTGCCTGATTATCGCTCGCGCGGCATTGGTGAATCCCTGCTCGCAGCGACTTCCACGAACCTTCGCAAGCGAGGCTTCACCATGCTCTCGCTTACCGTAACCGGAGCCAATGCCGGAGCGGTCGCCCTGTACCGCCGACTCAATTTCGATTCCAAGCGAGTCTTCGACGCGTTTGTGTGGCACGGGTAAGAAGAGCTTTTGGCCGTTAGCTCTGGGCTCGTCCGAGGCTGGATTCGGCGCGCTGGTAGACGCAGACAGCCGCAGAAAAGGTCGCGGATGAATCTGAGGCAAGAGTTTGGAGGAGAACCTGGAAGCTAAGAGCTATCTTCGCACCAGCCACATGGCCCAGCCCGCCACCAGTGCGCCGCCCAAAAACATGGCAAAACAATACAGACCGTAGCGCACCATCTCGCGAGTCGTATCGCGGTGAGTGATGCCGAAAACAACCGAGGCAAAGAGCGCGAAGACAAACGCCGCGCTGAAGTGAGTAAGCTGGATGGTCATTTCTGCACCAAGAACAGTGAGGTCCTGGCGGATGGCCGACGGTTGATAGTTGAAGGCCTCACTATGGTTTCTTCCCGATGGCGATATGGTAGGCGTCCGCTACCGCAATGAAATTCAGCAATCCGGCGACGATCATAAACTTCGTTCCATAGTCGGCGATAGCGAAAGCGATCGCGCCCTGGCCTCCGTTCAGGGCGAGAGTCAGAATGTACATTCCGCCCGCGCCGAGATCGCCGATAAATCCTAGAATATCCAGAATGTCGCCGCCATTCGCTTTGTAAATATGTCCCTGCATCATCAAGCCCAACACGAACAGGCTTCCAATCGACAGCAGCAGCAGCGCGCCACGAATCCAGCGTTTTTGAATGATGTGGCCCGCGCCGGGAATCAGCCAGCCCACGGCAGGTGCGATTACGGCCATCATGCTGGCGGGCTGTGCCGCCACGGCCGCCGGCTTGGTCTTCACTGGAGTGGAATTTGCCATCAGATAATTACGATCTCGCGTTGAATGTTGCCGGTGACTTCCGCTGACTTAGGCCGTACCAGCACGTTGACCTCACTGCGCACACCGAACTCCGGCAAATAAATGCCGGGCTCGATAGAGAAGCAGGAATTAGAAAGAATCTGGCGTTCGTCGTGAATTTCCAGATCGTCCATGTTGGCCCCGTTGGAATGGACGTCGGTGCCGATGGAATGTCCGGTGCGGTGAATAAAATATTCGCCAAAACCTTTCTGCTTGATGAGGTTTCTTGTGGCACGATCCACTTCCCATCCCGCAATACGGCGTCCAGCGGCGATTGCATCGACTACTGTCTTCACGCCCGCATCGCGCGCATCACGCACAACCTCGAATACTTCGTGCATGCGTCCGCTCGGCGCCTTGCCCACAAAGCCGACCCATGTAATGTCGTAATACACTGCCCCCGGAGTATTTTTCTTGCCCCACACATCAAGCAGTACGAAATCGCCGGCGCGAATGGAAACCGGATGGTCGGCGCGCGGCTCATAGTGGGGGTTGCCTGCATTCGCATTGACGGCCACGATCGGCGGATCATCTGTCACCAAATTCTCGCGCGCAAACGCTTCCATGAACCACTGCTGGATTTCATGTTCCGTTGTTCCACCATTACGAACGCGCCGCCCGATTTCCTTGAATGCCTCTGCGGTGATCGCATCAATCGCGTCGCGAGCCGCAAAGTGCGTCTTGATCTGCTCCTCACTCCAGGTAGCTTCAAACTGCGCCACCAGGTCCGCGGAGCTCACGATGTTCTTGCCTAACCCCCGCAGCAACTCGACCGTGCCGGCATCGACCAGAGAAATCGTAAAGACAATATTGTTCGGGGAATACTGCATGGCGATGTCACGGTAAGAGGCGAGCATCGACTTCAAACTGTCGAACAGTTCCTGCCATCCGGAATATTGCCGCTTGCTGCCAGGCAGCGAATCAAGGTGTCCCGCTTCAATTTTATGGACCACTTTCACCGGTTCGCCCTGCGCCGGGATCAAATAAAACCAGCGCCGCGTCACCATCAAACCCGCCGGCAAGCCGAGCACACGGTAGGCGATGGGGTCGCGATGGTGATGGTCATAGAACAGCCACGCGTCGATGTTGCGTTCGCGTAACGCCGACTGAATCGCAGATAGATCCATGGGCAAACCTCTATTGTAAACAATGAAAACGATTTGAGCGAATTGAGCGAGGTTATCCTTTTCCACGCGCGGACGACAAAACCTGTTTTCGCGTTGCTGCCGGCAGAGTCTCGCAAGCCGTGCGCAGCACCAAACGCGGAACTCGTCCGCGGATCTTCATCAAATACGGAACCGTCCGCTTGGCGTCAAACTTCGCGGTCTCTCGCAAGAGCCATCCCAATCCTTTCTGCACCATGTCGTCCTGGTCCGCGAGAAGTAAGTCAGAAAGGTCCTTGATCTCAGGAAAAAACACCCTCGCCCGTGTACTGCGGATCAGCGCCACGCAAGCCGCTCTTCGGTGCCACCGATTCGGCGACTTTGCCCAGCGGAAGACAGCCTCAACACGCGCAGGGTTCGCCGCCACCATAGGCGCAATAAGATAGTGCACCAGGCCGTCGTGATCGGCCCAACTTGTGATGCGGCCCAACCAAGACTCGAAACGCCTGAATTCCTGATCGCCAAACTCACGATCGAATTTCTCCAGCAAAAATACGGCGGCAGCTTTTTCATCGAGCACCCGTCCAGCAAAAAGGTGATCGGCAACCTCGATCAGAAAAGCGAGGCCGTATTCATTTCTAACTTCTCGTCGAAAACGCACGGCGGTTCGCCGCAAATCCGCTGTATACCATCCGTACGATTTGATTTCGTCTTTAAAGAACCACTGCACCCCCTTGGCATGTTCGGCGGATGCCCCGTCTCGAAGTATGCGCCGAAATTGAGCGGCGATTTCTGCAGGCGTGGAATTCGACTCGAACGCTGGAGATTTAATTTTTGAGGGCTCAGCCATGCGATCAGATTCTATTTTGGCGAGACTGCCGCGATGCGGAAAAACCGGTCGTAAATCCAGAGCAACGCCGTTGTCACCACGCCCACCCCAGTGACAGCCCACCAAATCCGCGCAGGCTGGTGCGTGATTTCTCCAAAGTGATGCATAAGCGTGCCCCCGAACCATCCGCCAATCAGCGATCCGATTCCGATCGGCAAAAATGCAAAGCCCATGTAGGTGCCTTGTTGTCCCGGAGGCGCCAGAAGCGCAATGTATTCGTAGTACCGCGGCTGTTGGGTGATCTCGCCGAGCGCGAGCACAAACAGCGAGAGAATCGCTCCCCAAATAGTCGGTTGCAACACCAGAATTAACCACGAAATCGACGTGATCAGCGTACCCAGGATGACAGCCTGAAATGCCGGAATCTTTCGCGTTAGCAGATTTAGCGCGACCGTGAAGCAGATCACGGTTATTCCGTCGGTGGATAGAATCTTCTCGTCAGCCTGCGCATTAATGTAACTATGAATGTAGCCCGGCAAAATGATGTATTGCTGCCAAAATACGACCCAATATCCGGTAAAAATCAGCAGGAACCACATGAAGCGGCTGATGCCAAACAGCACGAGCGCGAGCAGGGCAATCCAGATCCACCATGGGATGTTGAGGTGCGGATAGATCCATAGTCCAATACGAAGCAGTAAGGCAACGCCCAGGACAGGTAAAACTACTCGATAGTTACCCACGACGATGCAGAAATTCTGTGCAACCGTCGCAATCGAAGGCGGAGGCGCATCGCCGGGCTGGCGTGGTTCGCGGAAGAAAAACAAAACCACAAAAAACATCGCGAAGACGCTCAGCGCGGCGACCCGATAAACGCCCTCAAGACCAAAACGATGATGCGCCCATGCAGCAAAAAGAGGGCCGGCGGCGCCCCCGATGTTGACCATGGTGTAATAAATCGAATAACCAATGGAGCGGACGTTCTCCTTCGACGCTCGAGCCGTAGTGCCCACCACGCAAGGCTTGACCAGCGATATGCCAAGCGCGGGAAGAATCAGGATGACGCCGACAAACAGACTGAGCGGTACTGCGTTGCGCACCGGTGCCAGCCACGACGCACCGATCGATCCAATCAAAAAATATGAGGCGGCAAGAATCAGGTACGCCATCGAAAGAGCGCGGCGGAAGCCCAGCCGGTCGGCGGCAGCTCCCCCGAAGATGGCGAGAAACCACACCATGCCACCAAATATCCCGGTCAATGTTCCGGTCTGCTCGGTAGAAAAATTCAGCCGCTCCTGCAGGTAGAGGGCGAGCGAAGCGAAAGCTCCATAATAAGAAAGGCGTTCGAAAATCTCGCTGATGTTGGCAACCCAGAACGGCCGCTCGAAACCGGTACGAATCTCCTGCAATCGTTCGGAAAAGCTCAAAGTATCTCCTGAATTGTTTAATCGGATCGTGTGGCGCGAGCCCTCCCTTCGACAAGCTCAGGGCAGGCTTTGCCCGCGTTCTCTTCATGTCTACATGCGGCGGTGTCTACACGTTCGAAAGACCAAGGCGCCTCTTAAGTTTGTCAGCCGAAAGCCCGGCAATTCGAATCACCTTTCCGCGACTCATTTGTCCGGAGGCAATAGTAACGGAAGCTCGCGGCACCTTCAAAAGTTTGGCGAAAAAGTCTACGCAAGCAGCATTCGCTTTGCCGTCACTTGGCGGAGCTGTGAGGGAAACTTTTAGCTTGTCGCCGACCTCGCCGGTGATGGCATTTTTCTTTGCGCGAGGATTAACTCTTATGGCGAACGTCACGCCAGCGCCGGACTCCTGAAAGGAAATCAAGCGTTCTTTACCAAGGAGAAGAGAGTCTCAGCCAGCAGCAAAGCCGTCACGAAAGGTATCTGCTGATGCTGCAATGTGCGTGATTTTCCTATGCTTGCCATCAGCCCGATCGCGAATACAAACATCGCCACATTTGCGGTAATACAAAATAACTTCAGGCCTCGCACCCCGAGACTATTGCGCAGACGCAGCACATTTAACATCGCCATGAACAACAAAGCCAGACCAGTCCCGAAAATCCAGATCCTCCCGACGTAAGTCTTCGGCACGAGGAGACAGTCGACAATCGCCAGAAGAAAGAGCATTCCAGTGCAAAGCTGGTCGAGAAGCTTCACGGTTCTCCTCTGTGTTTCTTGGTTAACGTTTCACTCTCTCTCCGAAGATCGCCGTTCCTACGCGAACGCAAGTCGATCCCTCCTCGATCGCCACTTCGAAATCGTGCGACATTCCCATTGAAAGCTGTTCCATCGCAATAGCCGGCAACTTGCGAGCCGCAATGGCGTCGCGCAATTCGCGCAGCTTACGAAAATATGGCCGCGCAACTTGGGGATCGTCAGTAAATGGAGGAACCGTCATCAATCCTCGAAATGCCAGCGCCTCGAGTTGGGGGGCCGCAACCAGCAATTCTTCAAACGCAGGCGAAGCTGGCGCGAGCCCGCTTTTCGCCGCTTCTCCGCCAACGTTGATTTCGATCAGCACGTCCAACTTCTTCCTGAGGTTGCGTCCAGCCGCGTCCAGTCTCTCCGCCAGCTTCAACGAATCAACCGAATCGACAGCGCGAAACAGCTCCACAGTTCTTGCAGCCTTGTTGGTCTGCAAGTGCCCAATCATGTGCCACTCGGCCAAACCCAGATCGTAGAGAGTTCCAGCCTTACCAGCAAACTCTTGCACACGGTTCTCGCCGAACAGACGCTGCCCGGCGCTGTAGGCTTCGCGAATGCGCTCCGGGGGTTGCGTCTTGCTGACGGCCATCAGCGCGATGTCCGAGGGTGAGCGCCCAGCCCTCCGAGCCGCCGTGATGATTCGGTCGCGCACCGCGGCAATATTGTCGGAGATCGACATAGAAAGGAAGACTGCAGAAGTAGGAATGCCCAGTCACGCCTGATTATTCTTCCTTCTGCGTTCCGACTTCTACTTCTGCCTGCCGTGGTTACATGATGGCCGTCGGTGGCGCCGGTTCATCCGGGCTGCCTGCGTTGGCCAGCGGCACCCGCACCATCACTAAGATCAGCACTACCAGCGCGGCCAGAGCTATCCAGAACGAAGGCGTCCAGTGGGCCAGAGTTACATCTTTGCCCGACCCCACCAGGCCGGCGATCACCAAGCCGCACAGAGCCTCGCCCGCAATTAGGCCGGAAGCGGTCAGCACTCCGGCATTTTCCACGCGCGCTTTTTGCGCGTCGTTGTAGCCGCGTCGGTCGCGCAGTTTGTCCGTAATCCAGCGGATTACGCCCCCCACGAAGATCGCAAAAGTCGTGCCCAGCGGCAAATACATCCCAACCGAGAACAGCATTACGCTTCTCACTTCAATCATGATCATGGCAAGACCCAGCAGGATGCCGACAATAACCAGAGGCCACGCCATTTCGCCTCCGACTATGCCCTTGGACAACATGGCCATCAATCCAGCCTGTGGAGCAGGCAGCGCGGCGCTGCCAAAGTGGTATGCCTTGTTGAGAACCGCCATCGGAAAGAACAGAACCAGAGAGGCCACGACGATGCCAAAAAGATCCCCGATTTGCATCTTCGAAGGGGTTCCGCCCAGGATGTGGCCGACCTTCAAATCCTGCAGCATCTCACCCGCTACCGCAGACGACACGCAGACCACTGCAGCTACTCCCAGAACCGCCGCCACGCCTCCACTTCCTGAAACTCCTAACGCGATCATCAGCAGGGCTGCGATCACCAAAGTGCAAAGTGTAAGTCCGGAGACCGGATTATTCGACGAGCCGATCAGGCCCACCAGGTTTCCAGAAACCGCGGCGAAGAAAAACCCCAGAACGACCATCACCAAAGCAGCTACCACCGAAGCGGTAAGAACTTGCGAAGTCGATAGATTCCCCACGCCGCCGATGAAGTAGTAGTAAAGCGCAATCATGGCGAGGAAGACGACGCCAACGCCGGCGAAAACCACCTTCGACGGAAGATCGCGATCGGTTCGATTCGTGGCCGCATGCGCCGCAGCAGACTTCTTGAGGTCCCCGACCGCACGGGCCATACCGAAACCCAACTGCTTGCGCATTTTGAACAGTGTGTAAGTAGCTCCCACCAGCATTCCGCCCACTGCGATGGGGCGCACAATCGAGTAATAGATGGCTCCGGCCAGCAGCGGCCATGCGATTGTTTGCCCAGCAGGCTGCGACGCCTGAATGTACGGTCCGATTGTGAAGGTTAGAAGCGGAACCAGCAAGCCCCAGGCCAGCACGCCTCCGGCAAAATTGAGTGCAGCCAACCGCGGGCCAATGATATAGCCCACACCGAGATACGCGGGACTGATGTCGGGCGCCGTCAGCAGGGTTGCGCCGCCGGTGATTGTCGTCGCCACGTTCGGATTCGTTCCCGTGCGCAGTAGCAGCTTCTTGCCCAGAGCACTGATGGTGACTGGAAAGGTGTTGTTCGCCGAGAAGACATTGACCGCGCCTAACAAGTACATGAATCCGCCAAAGCCCATGTTGGCGAACAGAATCTTGGCAGCCTTGGCGCCTTGCTGCCCTGCCTTGTGAATCTCGGAGGCAGCGACCGATTCAGGGTAAGGAAGGTCCGGATCCTCCACCATCACCCGCCGCAACAGCGTTACAAACAAGATGCCGAGCGTGCCTCCGATCATCATCAGTGCGACCGATTTCCAGTACTGATCACCGGTCAGTCCAGGCCACAGGCCAGCCATTACAAACGCCGGAATCGTGAATATGGCGCCCGCCGCTACCGACTCGCCAATTGAGCCTACGGTTCGCGCGATGTTTTCTTCGAGCAGCGACCCTTTCATTAACCGCAGCAGCGCCATCCCAATCACTGCCGCCGGATACGTCGCGGCAATCGTCATACCGGCCTTCAGCCCGAGATAGGCGTTGGCCGACCCCAGAATCGCCGTCATCACCAGCCCGATGAGCAGGGCACGGAACGTGAACTCTTTCATCTCCATGCTTTCGGGAACGTATGGAACATGTTTCTTTAGTGGAGGTGGGGCGGCCGTGCTCATGGGCGGAATCCTCGCAAAATGGAATAAGTCCCGATTCTCCAACTTTATACGCCAAACCCGGGAACGGCGCACGTTAGCACGCAGGTGGGCTGCTTTACAAGTAGGCTGGAGCAAGGTTTCAAGGTTTCAGAGATTTCAAGTCTTCAGAGCTTCGTCTCGACACACCGTTTTTCCCTTTGAACCTTGAAACCTTGAAACGGTCGTTTGGCTTGTTCCCCTCTTAGCGGTAAAATAAGGCTAATCCGTTAGCGCCCCTTCGTAAGTCTCCTTAATGCAGAGGTCTACTGTGATTAAGAACTCCCCTGACCAGCTCTGGTTCCAGAAATACGTCGAATTTCATTGTGACGATTGTGGCAGCAATATCGGTTTTCGATCGCGCCGCCGCACCTTCACTGAACGTTATCTTTTGCCCGTTTTTCTGTTGCAGCCGGTACGCTGCGCAGAATGTTTCCGGCGGGATTATCGTTTGGTATTCATGCCCCTACATGAGCGTCTGCCGGAAACCATCAAGAAGTCGGCAATCTCCGCGACGCAACCCAAACGTAACGTTGCCTAGCGGAGGCAACCGCCGTTATACTGCTTCTAGCGGACGCTCATAGAGTCGTGCGCGGCAAGAAAGATTTCTCGCGGAATCACGGAGGCCGTCTTCAGCAGTAGTGAGGACAGAATTCGGGCTACCCAGGCCAAAGCCGCAGTGGCAAGCCCCCGTATTGCTTTCCGCGCCGATCCGCTGCGGCGCGTCATGGGAGTCTGGGCTCGCCGGACCGCCGAAAGTCTCTTCGCTGTTCTGTTTCCCTCAGATTGTCGCATCTGTGGAGTTCCCCTGGCCCGGGTTTCGCGCCTCCCTCTTTGTCAGGTTTGCCTCAACGCCATGCATCCGATCTCGGGAACGGTGTGCACGCTGTGTGGCGAGCGTCTGTTTTCCTCATTTGTGGTGGCCGGTCCTCAAGGCGAAGTTCGTTGCGGCCTCTGCCGCCGCCTCGAACCTGTCTTCGCGCGCGCAATCGCTTACGGCAGTTATGAGAGCGGTCTCCGCGAATTGATCCATCTGCTGAAATATGGAGGCGTGCGTCCTGCGGCCAATGTTCTAGGGCGCATGCTGGCGGAGGCTATTTTGGCCCTCGAATCTGATTTGCCTGCGGACTCAATCGCTGTGATCCCCGTGCCGTTGCATAGGAACAAACGTCGACAGCGCGGCTTCAATCAGGCGGAATTGATTGCGCGTGCCGCCATAAAAATCAATCCGTCGCAGCGCTTACATCTGCATGCGGTGCTCGAGAGAACGCGTGACACCGCTTCGCAGGTCAGCCTCACCAATCATCAACGCCGCGAAAATCTGCGGGGAGCCTTCGCAGTTACCCTTCCCGAAGCGATTAAGGGCCGCGAAGTTCTCGTAGTGGATGACGTCTATACCACCGGCGCCACCGTTTCAGAGTGCGCGCGGGTATTGCGCCGCGCAGGCGCAACCAAGGTCTGGGTTGCGACCGTCGCGCGCACCTTAAAGGTATCGTCGCAGTATGTCCAGATTAGATCAGGCGTTGCTGCTGAAGAACAATCGCCGTATGCTCAGGAGGGTCCGTTGGCCCGGGCGGCGGGCCTCTAGTCGACGCCATTGCCGCAGAGGGCATCTAACGATCGAAATTAGACGCTCCGAGAAGCAAGGAGAAGCGGGCAGGAGTTCAAAGGTCTTAGGAGACAAGAAAGCATGTCAGGCAGGATGGAACCCGAGGCCGGACCAACGAGCAGGCACGCCGCAGGCCTGTTCGCAGCCGCGGCCGTGCATCGCGACAGCAACGGGAACTCCCTGCACGCGCCGGTGCTGGTGTTGAACGCGTCCTACGAACCCATCAACGTCTGCGCCGCACGCCGCGCCCTGGTTCTTGTGCTGAAGGGGGTGGCGATGACGGAAGAAGAGAACGGACATTT
>Ga0307474_10000640_pt1 | contig 24978 bp, 33 predicted proteins | sample atmos_gasesECM1C_2_FD_203312 | JGI IMG/M metagenome (GOLD analysis project Ga0307474, IMG submission 203312) | Hardwood forest soil microbial communities from Morgan-Monroe State Forest, Indiana, United States - atmos_gasesECM1C_05 | ecosystem: Environmental > Terrestrial > Soil > Temperate... | reverse complement strand
TTATGTGGTTGCGGCACCGGATTCTCAGTACAAAAACACCATATAGAGAAACTTCATTATTTTACCTCACGCAAGGATGTTAAAAAAGTTTATACAATAGAAGATAGTATCGAAGGGTGGGCAGACGCTCTTGGTGTTTTAATTAGTAGCTATCTTGGTGGTGGAGATTTCCCTCAGTACAGTGGCTGCGATGTAATATTTGATTATTCTCTAATTCGTCCAGAGGGCTCTCCATTACGCTCGTCCTCTGGGAAAGCCCCTGGTCCTAAGCCACTTAAAAATGGTCTCGAAAAAATAAGAATAGTATTAGACAGATGCTTACAAGAAAATCGAAATAAGTTACGACCTATTGATGCGTATGATGTTATTATGCACGCATCGGATGCTGTTTTGAGTGGCGGCGTTAGACGTTCTGCTACCATTTGTTTATTTTCTCCTGATGATACGGAGATGGCAAAAGCAAAAACAGGCGATTGGTTTGTAGAGAATCCCCAACGATCTAGATCGAATAATTCTGCCTTACTAGTTCGACATCAAACAAGTTGGGAACAATTTTCTGAATTGATGGAATGTGTAAAACAATTTGGTGAGCCTGGTTTTATTTTCTCTGATAATACCGAATGCCTTTTCAACCCCTGTGCCGAAATATCGCTCTATGCCTACGATGACGACGGTAATTCCGGATGGCAAATGTGTAATCTTACGGAGATTAATGGCAAGAAAATTAAAAATGAAAATGATTTTGAGACAGCCGCACGAGCCGCCGCTATTATTGGTACATGTCAAGCTGGCTACGACGAATTTGATTATCTAGGGGAAGTAACCGAACGCATCGTCAAAAGAGAAGCTTTACTAGGTGTATCAATTACTGGTATGATGGATTCTCCGAAGATTTTATTTGACCCAGAACTACAACGCAAAATGGCTACATTAGTTTTGGATGTCAATAAAATAATCGCTGATAAAATCGGTATTAACTTATGTTCCAGGGCTACTACAATTAAACCCGCTGGAACTACGAGTTGTATCTTGGGAACAGCAAGTGGTATTCATCCTCATCATGCCAGGAGATATATCCGCCGCGCTCAGGGTAATTGGATGGAAGCTCCATTACAATATTTCAAGAAAATTAATTCTATTGCTGTTGAAAAAAGTGTCTGGTCTGCTAACGGAACTGATGAAGTTGTTTCTTTTTGTATTGAAGTTCCTGAAAGTGGACGAGTTAAAAATGATTTAAGCGCTATTGAACTACTTAAACAAGTGAAATTGACTCGCCAGAACTGGATTGAATTTGGTACTAGGGCAGACTATTGTGTGCAGCCCTGGTTAAGACATAATGTAAGTAATACATGCTTGGTTAGACCAGCAGAATGGGAGGATGTTGCTGATTATATATTTGATAACAAAGAATATTTTGCAGGGATTAGTTTGCTCCCCGAAAGTGGAGACAAAGTTTATGCTCAGGCACCCTTCACAGCTATTCATACACCTAAAGAAATTGTAGAAAAATATGGCGTTGGAGCATTGATGGCTTCTGGACTGATAGTAGATGGTTTATATGCTTTCAACAATAATCTATGGGAAGCCTGCGATATTACTCTCGGTATCATCCCATTAAAGGAATCTGAGAAGGACGAACGCTTTGAGATTAAGTTGGATTGGATCAGAAGAGTGAAACAATTTGCCAACCGGTATATCAACGGGGATTTGGAACAAACTACTTACTTATTGAAGGATGTCAATAACTGGAAATTATGGTGTGATCTTAACAGAGAATATAAGGAGGTTGATTATTCTTTGATGGTCGAAGAATCGGATGTAACTAATTTTGTGACTGAATCAGCGTGTAGCGGCGGGGTTTGTTCATTGAGCTATGCGTAGAAGGACAAAATGAATAAAAAGCATGAACCAAATAATCCGGAATGGATAAATTGGATGGTAAATGAATTAAAAAATATTTATCAGATAGAAAAAAGACCTCCAACAACTTCTATGTTAAGTGAACTTGGTCGCGGCGATATCTTAGGAGGCATTCGTAAATCTTTAAGAGAAACCTCGCACGACCTGGTTTACTATCTAAATCTTGCTGGTATCAATATAGAAGGTAGATATTCAAGAATATGGACATGGAACAAATTAAGCACTGAGATTGAAAAAATATCAGTGATTAAAAATGGTTTTCCAAGGTTGGAAATGATAAAAGAAGAATTGGGAAGCGGTGCAGAAAAAGCAATTCGTAAACTCGGAGGCATAAGGGCGGTTTGCGATAGGATGGGATATAAGTACAATAGATTGATGCAGGCAAGAGATGGACATTTACTGAGAAGTGTTAGCGAATATATATTTGATGAGTTTTTGTATTCTTGCGGAATACCTCACGAAGTTGATGGTAAGATAAGCGATGAAAGACAATATAGATACGATTTCAAAGTAGGTAATATATATTTTGAAATCTGGGGCTATCCCGAAAGATTCAGTTCTTATATACTTAAAAAAGAAATCAAAACTCAATTATATCAAAAACTAAAATTAAAACTTGTATCCATAGAAGCAGAGGAAGTGTTTTCGCAAAGTTTGTGTTTTGTAGAACAGTATCTGAAGGATCTATTGGATAGTCTGAATCTCAATACAAATTATGTTATTCCATTTAATATAGATGATTTATATGCAAAGTGTGGGGCTGTCACTAAAGAATACGTTGTTGCTTCCATTATTGATATTATAGCTAATACCGGTAATTTCCCGACAGAAACATATCTCAGGAAAATTGGCAACCATCGATTGATTCATTTAATTGGAAAATATTACGGTGGATTCCGTAATTTAAGAAAAGAATTTAATATTCCTCAGGCACAAAGAGAAAACGGTTGGGCAACAGTAGAGAATGTTAAAGAAGAAATCCTAGAAATTATGAAAGATACCGGTGGAGTTTTCCCCAGCTATAATTACCTATTGAAAAACGATAAATCTTATTTATCTAGGGCAATTAGCCGATTAGGCGGCTTCAATAAATTCAAAAAATTGTTAAATGTTCCTCTCGATAAACATTCGATTGTCTATGACCAAGAGGTTGTAAATAAAGCGATTGATTTACACAATCGTGGTATGAGCCAACGAAAAATCTCAAAAATAGTGAAGGCAAATCCTGTAACAATTAGAAGATGGATCAAAAAAGCAAATGTGTAAATATGTGATTGTTTGTGGAGGATGCATATCTTCGGTTGGTAAGGGGCTTGTTGCGTCGAGTTTAGCGTTGCTGATGAAATTACGTGGACATAAAGTCCAGATAATGAAGTTAGATCCCTACTATAACGTGGATTGTGGTACCATTGGGCCAAACGCTCATGGCGAGGCATTTGTTTTAGGCGGCTCTGAACCTATTGAGTGCGATACAGACCTCGGTACCTACGAAAGAATTACTGGTATTGAAATGTGCAAGAAAAACATCTATACTAGTGGAACTTTATATAAAGAACTAATTGAAGAGCAAGAAGCCGGCAAATACCTTGGAGAAACGATTACCGTTGTCCAACATGTAACGCAAAAAATTAGAGATAGAATTGAGGAATTAGGCAAAGACAATGAAATTGTATTTTGCGAGATAGGAGGCACTTGTGCCGACGACGAATCTAGTTCTTTCTATATAGCAGCCCGTCAGTTAAAACAGAAGTACAAACATGATTGTCTAATCATTTTTGTAAGTCCTATATTGTATTTTGAGAATATCAAGGAGTTCAAAACCAAACCTTTACAAAGAAGTATTGCTGATTTGAGGTCATATGGACTCAACCCAGATATATTAGTTTGCAGGTCAGATAGACAAATTCCGAACTATATCTTTCAAAAAGTGTCTCAGTTAAACTTTATTCCAGAAGAAGATATTGTTTTGGCTCCCGACGTTGACTCGATTTACAAGATTCCAATTAATTTTTACAAATCTAATCTAGATGATTTGTTGGCTGATAAATTGAATATGGGTCGTAAATCATGTAGGATTCATAATTATAGGGCCATCGTAGAAAAAATTGATAGTATCAACGCAGTTATTAAAATTGGTATTGTTCATAAGTATGACGCTGCTGACGCTTATTCTTCAATAAAAGAAGCTCTGGTGCATGCCGGTATAGCGAATGATGTAAAAATAGAAATTTGTTGGATTAGTGCCGAAGATTTAGAAAAGGGTAATCCAATGCCTGATTCTATACATGGAGTTATAATTCCGGGAGGATTCGGCGAAAGAGCCGTTTCGGGTAAAGTCAAAGCGATTCGTTATGCCAGAGAAAAAAAGATTCCTCTTTTAGGTATATGTTTGGGTCTCCAGTCGATGGTAATAGAAGTTGCTAGAAACATATGTAAGCTAGAAAACGCCAACAGTGTAGAGTTTGATAAGAAAACTCCATACCCAGTAGTGTCCTTTGTAGAGGGGCAAGAAAAATTAACTACCAAATCGGCAAACATGAGATTGGGTGCGTATGATTGCGAGCTAACTAAAGGGAGCTTAGCTAATGAGTTATATGGTAAACGTAATATTAGCGAACGGCATAGGCATAGATACGAAGTTTCAAGTGAATATATTGAAAAAATGAACGAAAAAGGATTCAGAGTTTCTGGGCGTAACCCACAATCAAACCTCGTGGAAGTTATGGAACTAGATAAAGAATTACATCCGTTCTTTATCGGCACGCAATTTCACCCGGAGTTTACTTCGAACTTATTATCTCCGAGTCCTTTGTTTGTTGGTCTTGTAGATGCTGCTATGAACAATAAAGAAATGTCTCAAATAAACAACCAGACATAACTATTTCTTTACCACCTTCTTCTTATCGTTATGAACTTTATGTATCTCGTGAACTATAATTATATCAGAAAACATAGTTGAATTAGGTATAAGAATCTGGTCTGTTGCTGCAAACTTTTTCCCCGTCCCGCCAGATACGTCCTTTACTTGGATAAGACATGTATATCTTAAATCTACCCTTTGGACTTTACCTTGATAATCCCCTACCGTAAGAGTATCTCCTATATCAAATGGTTGATATATAAGAATCATTATACCAGATACAAAATTGGATACTATGTCTTTTAATGCTAAACCTAAACCAAATCCCAATAAACCAAGGCTCGTAATAATCGCAGATACATTTAATCCAAATAAGGTAAGAGCAATTAGGAATCCTACGGTCCATATTGCAGTTTTAAGGCTGCCGTCTAAAATAAATCTGATTTTGTTCATTTGCGGGAGTAGAGCATCTAAAATCTTAGAGATGTACATCCCGATTATCACGGTGAAAATGATTACTATCGTTCCGCTCAAATAACCGACCCAATGATTTATAAGATACTTTAATATTTGGGCTACTATCATAAATATAATGGAGTGTCATAATATGAGTGATTTTAAGTATTTTCTTTTGAACGAGGAAACTTCCTACTTTTCGCATAAAGTATCTAATATTTTAACCGCATTGCACGATTTAAAGGGTGATATGAAACACTTGGGTTCTCGCCAATTAAACAGAATGGCAGAAGCTGTTGTAAATCAGATTAGGAAAATACTCCACAGTCATTGGTCGGATAAGCAATTTAACCATCTTAAAAAACTGCAACAAGTTGGTGTTGGCATTATGAAAGCTATTGAAGAAAAAGGCGATGTTAAGGCTACTATCCTTGGGGCTATCGAATCCCTAGAGGGAATGACCGGAAAGATGAAGGAGCCGGTTTCTGATATTGACATGGGAGGAGAACCTGCTAAGCTGGCTAAGGGCAAACCAGAACAGCCTAAGCAACCGCAAGTTGATCCGATGCAACAACAGATGCAACAGTATCAACCCGGCGTAATGCCAGGGGGATTCTAATGCAGGGATTTAAGCAGTGGTTAGAGGGGAGTTTCGCTACCGACGATAAGACATCCGAACAGCCCGGAATAGCTGTGCGAGGGGGCACAATAGGGCATATGAAGATTAAAAATCCACCTAACGGTGTGCCTACTCCAAGCAACAGTTCTCCGTTTGCTTTAAGAGATAGGATAGTTAAAAAAGGTAATGTTGATCCTAACGCTGTTCCTAATGTTGCTCCCGTGGGTAAAAATCAGGGGATCAGACGTTGACATTAAGCGTGTTTTGTGGTAAAAAGGACGAAACGGATCATTTTCTGTTTTACATTTGGTCTACTGTGAAGTTTTGAGAGGAAAAATCAGTGTGTGGAATCGCTGGACTGATAGGCGAATCTCTTAATCCTACGATTAGTTATCGGTTAATATCGCAGATTCTCTCTAGGTTAGAGATTAGGGGCTCTGATGCCACTGGTATTTGGGGCACCCAGGCTGGAAAACTGCCACCAAGCGGACAAGCTGCTATCATCTATCATAAGGCCCCAATTAGATCTAGTGATTTCGTAAAGTACGATAATATGTGGAAAAAGGTTAGGAAATTCAATCCTAATCTACTTCTTATGCACGCGCGTTCTGCTACCCCTGGCAGTGGTCAACCAAGTATAAATAAGAATAATCATCCTTTTGTTAATGGCAACAAAACTTTAAGTCTAGTCCATAATGGGAAAGTGCCAGAACACAGTTATCTTAAAAAGAAGTATACTATGATCTCTCAATGTGATTCAGAGATCATGCTTCGTATAATTCAAGCTGAAGGCGAGCCCTTTAGTCGTATCAGTGATAAGTTTGATACTAACCTTACCGAACATCAAAAGATTCGTATTGGTGGTATCAGTAAGGTTTGGAGTTTAGCTGGTACGGCTCATATGGCGGTTGCTTTAGGTGAAACATTCGAAGACGGTACAAGACATCTTTGGTTATGGAGGAACGAATATCGTCCCTTATGGCTAGCTGATATGCGAGACACTTTAGGACAAATCTTTTTCTTTTCCGATCCCATTATATGGTGGGATGCCTTAAGAGATTGTAAAGAAGCCCAGGAGGTTTTAACTTCTAAGCAAAAACTTATTGAGGTTCATACGGAAAAGATATTCTTCCTAGCGATTGACGAGGAGAATCCGAGTGTTAATACAAATAAAAAACAATATGGCCTTTTTAATATAGACTGCGACGTAACTCATACTCGCGAGGAAAAAGATATAGAGACCGGTACTATCGTTGAAGATAAGAAAATTCCAGTCAACTTAATATGTGGGTTGGATAAAAATGAGGAGCCTAAAGAAACTATCAAGAAAGGTAATATTATTGTAAATTCTTCCACTTCGTCGTTATCGTCAGGTGGATTTCCTGAGACGGGACATCATAATGATCCACATCGAAGTGGTAAGTGGGGGGAAGGATATGGGCCGGCAGCAGCCCAATATAATGATTCGATTAAGAATAGGAAAAAGTCAACAAAACCTACGTTAGGGGGGAGTGAACTCTTGAAAAAGATCCACACGCTTTGTGAAACTATAAAAGAACATATAAAGGCAATTGATGTAAGTTCTAAAAACCAATATGAAACTAATCAAACTTCGGATGACGATTTGTCCGACCTTGTAACGGCTCTTGAAACCGTCGAATCTGAGGCTAGAACTGCCAGAGTATTACTTGAGGGAAACTCTTAATCCCTTTGTTGCCCGGCATTATCTTATTAAAAAAGATGATGTTGCAAGATAAGGTGACAAAGGGGACTACCAGAGTATGCGATCAGGAATCGGAAGCCCATGCATCATAGCTTCCTCCACTGTTTTCTGTATTAAGAATGTCTGTCGCCTTTCTGCTTCTTGATAGCCATCTATAACTCCTTGTTTATACGATACTAACATTAAAGTGATTGTAATCAGGAAGGTTATCGTAAATATTAGTTTAGATTTTATAGAAGAACTCATCCGGCAGTATTTCCAGTAGGTGCTTTAAGGACACACACATCCAGTTCCCATAAGACATCCTAGATGGGAACTTAGATATATATGGCTTTAAGTCTTTAATAGTAAGAAATACCAACCAGGGTTTCCTGTTACGTTTCCAGCATAACATTGGTTTCTTATTACAATCTTTGGCTTGTGCGGACAGATGTTTAAGAAATTCGTTTAAGGTTTTATTGCTACTTTCTAACAGATTGCCTACATCTATCTTATCATCGTAACCATTTTTAATTTCTAGACAAAATAGAAAATTGTTAGGTCCGCATAAATCAGCAGTAAAAGTTTCTTTTGCGTACTGCGGAATATCTACGGTTCCCCATCGGTTTCCAGAACCTACGGTTCTTATGAATGATTCGCCAAATCTTTCGGTAAAGATTTTACAAGCTTCTAACTCGCCTCTTTTACCTTTTCTGCCCCCTTTAATCTTTTTTGACTTAGGGCTAAGGTCTTCGGTATCGTAATCGTCGTAGTTAATCATATCTTAAATGAGTGATTTTTCCTCAAAAGTTGTCTGCAAGCCGAGAAAAGTGTTGATTTTTGTGGAAAAGATGCTACGTTAATATCGTGGCGCGGCAAGGGGCCGTGCAAGAGAAGAAGAAGAGAAAGAAGAAGAAGAGGTGAAACATGTCTTATACAGACAAGTTGTCGGCTGTTCGTGAATTGTTGGAAAAGCATAACGAGCAAATACCGCCTAATCCACTCGCTGTCGCTGAAGATGCGTCGGAATACGCGAAGAACTGCCTGCCAAAAGAAGGCCCTGGTCACGTAGATATTGACCAATTTATTGCTAATGTTAAAAGTGTTGGCGGTACTACTGAGGAGTTGCTAAAAAGCTTCAAGTATGAAGAAGTCGCTGACTGCTTACCAGAAGTAAATGGTAAGAAGATGATAGTTTTGGCTAAGGCTATTTCCGGTATATTCCGAGATAAGGACACAGGTTTAGAGTTTTGTCCTCACTGCGGACACCTCCTTAACCATCTCGCTAAATTGTGTTCATCCTGCGGTAAAGCTGTTGATACCGGTGAACAACTCGGTAAAGATCGGACACAACCAGGAAGATGGGATGCTGGAAGTCGGGACTCTTGTAGAGCCGCCTCGCGTTATCATAATTATGCTGGCGATATAGCCGATCATGGCGGCTATGTATCCGATAAGTATGCCAAGAGGATGGGATATCGAGAATTAGTTGAACATTATAATCCCAAAGAAGCTGACTCTGCTGTTACTAAGCGGTTGAAAGATATTGCTGGCGTACAAAACTTTATCGTTTTTGATGGCGATAAAGTAAACGTTGAGGAAACATTTAAGTTGCTCCTTGAATTAAATGATGGCTACCCTCAGCGCCCTCAAATCCAAGTTGGCGGCGTCTGGAAGAAAGTGCATCCTATTGGATATCGTCCGGATAATCTTGCTGACGAAAATCCAATTTATCACGGATTGGCTCTACGTTCTGATGGAACATGCGACCATACCCAACGTTCATGGGCAGGGATAGGTCTTCGTACTCGTCAGTTAGTGTATCTCGCTGTTAAAAGCGGGGAAATACAAGTTAATGTAGATTCGGTACATAATCTACTGGATATGTTGGAATTGCCAGACGGAGAGAAGCAACTTGAACGGCGTTGTCCGAAGGCTTGTATCAAATACTCTGAACTAGCTGATTTGGGCACCTTACCTGCTCTTAAAGTTTCTAAACGGCCTGCTGAAAGTACTTCAGTAGGAAAAGGGCCACTTGATGACCCTAAGAAGGTAGAGTGGTATGTCGGAACGCCTAATAGACACCATTGTAAACTGTGATTGCACAAAACAACTGAAAGAAAAGGAAAAAAAATGACAGAACAGAAACAAATTACTGATCGTGAATGGGTAGAGAAAAACACGCCTCGTTTGCCAGAAGGAGGACTCGATCCATCTTCATTCCGTAAATCCGGCAAAAAGAGAACTATCGTAGTTCCGGTTGTAGATAAATCTGGCTCTATGAGAAAAGTCAGAGAAGCTACTGTTACAGGACTTAATGAGCAAATACAACAAATGGTATTGAATGCCAAGGATGACCCAGATAATGAATATCTGTTTTGCTCCGTATCCTTTAATGCCGATGTATTTGAGCATAGCTGGCTTGCTCCTATTAGCGAACTAAAAGAAGCGGCACTTGAAGATTATGTACCCGAAGGTGGTACGGCGTTGCTCGACGCTCATGGATATGTTGTTGATAAATTACTGCGAACCATTGGTCCAGATGATGCTGTCCTCGTGGTACTATTTACCGATGGAGAAGAACGCGACAGTAAAGAATATGTATCGAAGGGTAAGAGCAACCTTTATGAGAAAGCTACCCCTGTTCGCGAATTGACCAAGAAACTCGGTATTGGCCAGCCAGGATGTAGGTGGACTATTACCATTATGGGACAGGGAGAACGTTATATTCGTCAGTATGCCCAAGCAACTGGATTAGAAGAAGCTAATTGTGCTATATGGGATGCAAGTGATGCAGAATCAACCAGTTTTGCATTCGCAAATGCAAGAAGTAGCTTAAAGCGTTATGGGGAAGTCAGAGCCGCAGGAGCTACTTGTTCTACAAACTATCATAACGCTGCTGGTGGTGCTCTTGCTAACTTCGTACCGAAGGACAACGATTTAGCTTCAATCATTGGCAAATCTGCTCCTGTGAAATCTGCCACTTCGGTAAAATCAGGTAGTTGGCTAACTAACGCAAAAATAGTGAGTAATAAAACAGAAAAGCCAGTAAAAGATGGATTTCTGGCTAACTCCAATCGAGTCAATCTCAAGAACAGGAATGTGTAATGCACCCTTATAAAAGTTCCAACAATCAGTTTGTTCCTGGTAAGCTTGCAGTTGGATTTAAGGACGGAACTACTGCCGAGCAAGCCAAAAGTACTGTAGAAAACACCAACGGATGTTCTATGGAGAGCTATATGCCAATTGGGAGAACAGCACTTGTTGATGTTCCAGTTGGGTCTGAAGTGGCAATCGCGGATTTATTTAGAGCAAATAAATTGGTAGATTGGGTCGAACAACGACGCGAAATTGTCTTGCATTAAAAAGGAATGTGTGATGTGCCGCTCAAGATGGCGTGCGCTTATAGTCCTTCCAGATTGATTAGTTATCAATCTCCATACGCTCGAAGCCAATAACAACTTCGTGGTACATTTCGGCGCCGTTAAGCATTCCTTTTTGCAGTTTACAACTATGTCCTTGAACTAATAAACCACCGAACCGGATAGCGGGAGGATATGGGACTTTACCAGTTTTCGGACGAAATACTATTTGGTCTTTCCCTTTCAAGTCCGGATGTGTTTTAGCTCTATCAAAAATATCTTTAATAGCCATCAAAAATCTTAGACCATTAAGTTTATCATCTTCTAATAATCCCAAAGTAACTGTTCTATTGAACATATCGTATTCTACAGAAATTACAAGTTTGCCAGCATCGGGACTATTAAGTGGTTCTAACTCAAAATCTGTAATGGTCTGTACATCGTGCAACTTGGTATCGACCATATAGGATGATGGAACCCAAGGCGACGGTTCTTTAATATTTCTCTTTGCTTTTTCTGTTTTCTTTTTCATATGTTTTCCTTACTCGAACACTTGAAATTGCATTTTGTCACTGACGTAGCAATTATCGCCGAACTCTAACTTAAACCACACATTATACATTCCGCATTCCATATCCAAAGCACACATATCTAAGTGATAATATCCGTGTAGTTTTTCCCTAAATTGCACGCAATCCCCATCTACAATCAGTCGTAAATCTTCTTCTTGTGGCACACATACACCGCAGAAAAACTCTATATAGATTTTAAGATCACCAGCAATTGCTATATTTTCATAATACCTAGCTAAATCACTGGCAGTAGGAACATTTGGTGTTACTTCTGCTATGAGCCATTGTTTAGAACCTTTACGTAATCTGTTGGGCCTAAAAGTGAAGTTAAAATCATAGACAATTGGCACGCTTGATGCATACCATAATCTAGGATAAACTTGAAAGTAGTTATCTATATTTGCTGGAGGTTCATTCGTCTCAAATGTTACATTCCATCTATCTGTATAGTGTCCTATGGCAAAGCAAGTTGGGTCGATATAAACGGTAGTATTATAGTGTCCAACACAATCTGATACCACATTTGATCCATCTACGGTTGTTATCAACCTCAAACCTAGTGGGTTTTCTTCCGATCTTAAAGTTTCATCGTGAAAGTATATTGATACACTATTGACGCTTAGAACGCTGGCTGGATTGTTAGAATTATACGTGAAAAGACGTAAAATTACATTGTCATTTTCAGTGGGATTTTGATATCTTTCAGTCGTTTTATCTGCCATTTATTTAACTTTTTTGACTTTGTTTTGTCGGAAATTGTCTATAGCCTTTTTGACTATATTTTTAATTTCTTTCTTTCTAGTAACTTTCAACCAATAATTGCTCATCATTCTCTTTCTATTTTGCTTTTGATCTCTTTTCTATTTCCTCGTTTTCTTTTTTCCTTTGCGAAATAAGTCTATCGATCATCCAACTTCGCTCAATTGGAGTTTGTAGCCAAAAGTCAGCTAAGTTCATTCCGTGGAAATGATAGAAGAAAAAGAATTTTTCTTCGGACAATCGCCGCCATAATTGCGTACAGGCCCAGTCAATAGGGTCCATTTCATTTCCTAATTCATCTACTCTGTTCTCTCCTTTTGGCGGCGTGGGAAGAAAAAATTGCTTTCTAGTGGCAATTCTTGTTCGTATTCTTCCAAGCACGACGGACATATACATGGTACTTTTGTATTTACACCGAACGGCGGATCAATTATAGTATTTCTTAGGTGATTTAGGTCTAACGACGGTAATTGTTTAAGTAATGTCTTAATTTCTCTGTGCTCTGTAATATTATCTACTGATTTTAATAACTGGGCTAATCTTTCGTGAATTGAATCGTCATTCGCTTCACCAAAGAACTTGATTTTTTGGTCGCGATATTTGTTGATAGCTTCGTCGTCCAAACCAGTTGATAATTTATATGTGAAGTGCAAACCGGTACTTGGGAGATCGCCTTCCAAACTATCTTCGGTGAGAGTTTCAGGACAAAGTTGAACTTCCAAGTTTAAGTTAATAACAGTTGCATATCTTGTGTCGCAGTTTGGGCATTTAATTTCAACTTCATAATCTGTTCCATATGAAGAACCCCGTAGGAAAATCAACAGGAAGTTTCTATCTACTGTAAGTAATTTGGCGGGATCTATTGGTTCTTCGATACACTTTTTAAGAATCATATCGACCGCTTTGCCGCCTTTTGCCCATCGCGGTGTGGCAAGAATTTCTTCTTCTGCTCCGGTCATAGGTCGCAAGTGTACTATTCCGCTACTTGGGCCATTAGTATCATCGTAAAAAAGCCCCCGAGAAGGCAACATTAGTTCGTCGTAATTAAACGTAATTTGTTTAATTTTAGCGAGTATATTCCTCAAATCATCACTAGTTTTTAGCATACCTTGGTCGCGAGCCATTCTCATCGGATCAGAGCTTCTTTCTGTTGCTCTGCGTTGCGGCTGTTGCATCTGCGAAGGTTTGCCTTGTATTCTTTGTTGTTGTTGTAATATTTCAGCAAAAACCGGGTCCATTGGGCCATTAATATCTAACCCCCCTTGTGCTGGCACTTGGGGCACTGCTGCTAATCCCTCGCCTCTTGCCTCTACTTCTTCGCGACTACCTTGGGCGGCAGCCCTAATTTGAGCATTCTTCTCCAATATATTCATTGGACTTTCCGCGTTTAAATCAATTTTTCTGGGTTTATATTCTGTCATTTTATTGAACCTCTGCTATAATAAAGTGTGGTAGATTTGAATTTTTCAAATGTAGAAAGTGTAATTTTTTATAATAAAAATGTAAAAGATCAATTACCCCACAGATTGTTGAAACATTATCATTTGTGGACAGTCGGAAAAAGAAATCCTATGTTGCGTTCTATGGCTAGAAAGGCAATTTTAGATTTTCTCAATAACATAACTGATGATGATTTACAAGTAATTGAAAATGTCCTAGGGGAGGAAATTAACTTAACTAAGTTAGATTATAGTTCTGTTAAAAACCTTGCCGTACCTATATCTGACGATGTAGGTTCGGCTCTCTGTGATATAAAAGAAAACTTTTACTTTTCTACATTTCGCGATTGCGATAACTTATATATCACATTCTGGCGTTAATTTTTGGAGATAATATGTTAAAAGGTATAGTAATTTTTTATATAAATGTTAATTCTGATATGGTTGACAAGGGAGTCACTCATGAGTCCCTCATAGAAACAGCCAGGACTACTAACAAGACCCAGATTGAAGCCGTTAAGAGTAGTGGATGGGATGTAGTTTTCATCCCCTGTGTCAATGAAGCTAATCGTGTTGAAAAGATAAGTTTTGAGGTATAATTTATGGAAGTTCTATTTTTGATAGTTTTATTTGCTCTAAGTGTCATTGGTATGACTAATATCGTAGTCAATTCTTCATTATTCAAGCCAATAAGAGAGTTCTTTAAGGATTGGACTTATATTTACGATTTACTCACTTGCTCAACATGCTCTGGATTCTGGGTAGGGCTACTTTGCGGGTATATACTATTCAATCTTTCTTGGGCTACGATTTTTCTCCTGGGATGTGCTGGTAGTTTTCTGGCGACAGTTGGGGACTTATGGTTGGATAAACTAGAAGGAAGTATAGTTCATTATTTTGATGATGAAGCCGATGATGAGAAGTTAGATGAGGACAACGAGGCCATGACATAGATGGGGATTAAAATATATAGGATATATTGCGAGATTTGCGGATACAATCGGGTTACAGATGGTTCGCAAATTGAAGACCACAAATTGAAAGAAGTGCCAAGAGTAAAAATACAGCGTAATATTCCTGTATTGGACGAACAAAATAAAACAATTCCGTCAGAGTTTTGCCATTTGCCTAAGATTTACAAATGTCCCAAATGTGGAAGAGGAATGAGAATTAAAAAGATATGATGAAAGCTATAAGAGAAATAGACGTAAAGCACGCACTTAAAGATGAGCGATTCCGCAAATCTTTGCCAGAAAGTCTACAGGAAGGAGCAAAGAAGTTTGTAGAGAATCCCGGTTGCGGACATTGCCACAATAAATATATAAGACAAGTTCTTAAAGAGGCAAAAAAGCAAATAGCTGAATATTTCCCAAATAGAGAAATCAGTGATCCAGATGAGGAATTGGAAGCCCTGGCCAAAAATAACTGGCAAGTTATAAACTGCACGATAGATGAATTAGAAGGTCATTTACAAAAGATTCCAAAGGGCAGGGTACAATTAGATGTAGCTAGATGGGAAAATATGGTCACAGTCGTAGTGAATCACTTGGAGATATTGTTCTGAGATATATCTACCTCTTCTCTAATCTTTATATACTCAGCACTATCAACAGGAACACTATCATCCACTAGTTCTGTGATTTCTCCGTAATAATTTACCTTATAGATACTATAAATCCTATCTCCATCTGTTATTCTCCTTAGTTTTCTCATGTATTGATAAGCATCGACAATTGATAAGAATACGTGAAATCCCGGCTTATAAGATTCCGAAAGAAAAGTGCCACAAGTGGTATCCATGTTCTCGCCGAAGACTTTACCCCAGAAACCAAAGAACCTTTCCGAAGGTCGCTGATGATAACGATTTGATCGTAATTTACTCTTAGCAAGTGAATTTAAGTGCAAAAGTTTTATTACCGCCTCTTGTTCGCAGGCGGCATGATAAACGCCATTTTTAACCATTGATATTTCAAACCAGCGATCTCCTTTAGCCTGCTTATGTTTAACCATTGGTGTTCTTAAAAGTTCACTACCTGTTAATATGCGTATAGTATCGGTATCATCTTTTATAATCTCAAATACCTTAAACCCTATCCTAGGGGCAAAGCTACTTACATGTTCTGAATGTATTTTATAACGCATAAGATTGGTGTTATTGAAGCTTTTATCCACTTACACCCTCCTCTATCGTAATAGTATCATATTAAGCGTCGTCTGTCAATGGTAAAATAAAATGGTTGTTCTCGGTTAATTTTAAGCAGGATTTAATCATATTTTGAGGATATTCTTCATATTTTGATACTATCATCGGCCATTTGTCATTCCTAAGTCTTCTACTTCCCAACAGTAAAGCGTTTTGGTAAAAGTCAATGGCTTTATTATAATCATTTAATTCGTAGTAGATATCTCCCAGTAAGCACCAAAACTCAGCCATACATATATTGATTGATAAACATTGTATTAAGTTTTGGATAGCTGATTTGTAATCCTTGTTAACTGTGAAAGAAACTAAAGCGTAATAATATTTGTTCATAGTCCCAGATATACTGATGCTAGGATTCATTCTCATGTATTGCGATGATGTAGTTAGAAAGTCTTTATATTTTCCTTGTTGTAGAAGACTGATAGCTTGATAATAAAGAGGCTTTGGATTTAAGGGTTCTTTCGCTCTCCACTCATAGACCAGATTGGGGTCGTATCTAAAATTGGTAGAACTAGAACCTATTACACAACATGAAAGATTATTAGTGGAACTATCAATGATTGGATATACTGGGTTGGCGAACTTACATGTGCCTGGGAAAATCCTTATTTCCTTACTAATTATTTCTCCATCAATTATAGAAACATAGCATAAATTATCTGTTTTTTGCGGAGGACTTATAATATATTCCCAAGGATTTAGGAATAAGTAGTTTTTGGATTCTTCTAAGCAATTATTTAATACTTGTGAATAATTTCTGTTGAAATTATTGCTTACTGTTTCTAACTCGTAATCGTATTTTCGTGCTGACTCTATCAATCTGTCAATTATAGAGTCATTTTTGGGTATGAAGGTCAGGATTGTTTTCATTTTTGCCAAATTTCTGCTCTATTAAATATGATATATCTGATACTTCTTTTATCTTGTTATTACTGTTGTAATACTTTAATAAATCTTGATATCGCTTTATACTATTTGGAGTTCGCACGATTTCTGACATTAATTGAAATATGTCCATGAGAAAAATAAAGAAAGTAGATATATATTATTCCGGTTTGCCATATGACAAATGAATATCTAAATAATAAAAGTTTTGAGAGTACTATAGATAACTTCCTAACTTTTAAGAAGTACAAATCTCGATATGAGCTAATTATTAGAGATTATGAAGAAACAATAAATAGGAAAATTAAAAGAAATAGGCAATATGATGTTGCGGCGTTGGATGAACATAAAAAAAGATACGATGAAATGAAAGCCAATTTTGAGATGTCGCAAGACCAATTGGCAGCCAATTTTTATAAGTTATCCAGAAATATTGTACAATGTTTTAAGTTCTATAATGTTGACCCAGATGACGCGATACAAGAAGGTGTATTTATCTGTTTTGAGAAGATTGGAAGATTTAATCCATCTAAAGGCAAAGCTTTTAACTATATGACGACTTGTGTTCTAAATCATTTTAGGCAATTGTGGCGATCAGCTAGGAACTATAATGAATTGAAGAAGAAGTATGGTGATTTCTTACAATCTACCAAAGGATATAAACAATCCAAGATAAGTCCAAAAGATAGAAAGAATAATGAAAAGGATTGACTTATATATTTTTAATTTGTACAATTAACTACATGACAAAAAAACAATCTTCTATCGACATCCTAGAAAGAAATGAACTTATACAAAAACTCAAAGATCATGGATACGATCTTTTGGTTGAAGCTCTCCTTTCTAACGAATCTAAAGTTTATACTAAAAAAGGCAGATTAAATAAAAGTGGGGCTTGTCGCGTAATGGGCATTAAAGGGAAACAATTAGAAGACGCCCTACATGCGTGCCGCGAGATTCTTAAAAGAGAGTTTCCAGAGAGTTTTGAGGATTAACCCGGCAAAGGCGGCAAAGCAAGACCAAGTGAAGTTCCGAAATATGCCCTGGCATAACGTAGTGTTAAATTGATATAAACTAGTTCCCCAGTTTCCATGTCCAGGGTGTCCCAATCTATGGTTTGAGGCCATACTACTTCATATGTCCAATTTTCAAGGAATCCACCGCATCCATCATACATATCCAGCGAGGCATATGGTTGTATTAAACTAGATACCGGATTTCCGCTTGCTGCGGCAACTGCATTCCCACTATTAACAGAAGGAGACCAAGTACCCGTAAGAGAGGCAGTAGGGTTATAGGCAGCAAGTAGCCAATTATAAATTGGATTATTATTAAATGCTCCTATGTGATATAAAGTGACTTGAAGTGGCTTCCAATCTGGCTTCATTGGATAATAAACTGTTTCATTAATATGCCTAACTTCCACTTCTTTCAATTCAATATTGGGTCTTGCCGCTTTTGATGGGGGAAGCATCGGAATAGAGGAGCTTGGCCCCGATACACCAATGAGATTAGGAATAGAGAACATCCAGCGATTCTTCTGGCGAAAGCACGTTGAAGGACTGCCTAATATTCCTAATCCCATGTCAACCATAAATTAACTCCGGCTATTAAATGACAAAGACCTTGGTAAAATATTATTCCTACCAAGGTCTTTGTATCCACTCTTGTGACCTACCTCATCGCAAGCGATAAAGCTTTTTTGGTTCAACGAACTATCTTGCTTCAACTTCATTGATTTTACTCAACTACGTAAGTAGAGGATGCGTTCTCCCCAATCGTCAATTCCCTATGGCCCATAGGTACTTACTATAATATAGTAATTTTATACACAAAAACTTTACGATATTTTCTAAGCACAAGGAGTGCAGCAAGGAGTGACGCTGAATCCTGGGCAGTAATTTACATAACCAACACTGTCGTAACGCAAGGTTAGTTCGATTGTTACCATGTCTGATGATTCCATATCTAAATCACCCCAGTTAATAGCTTGTGGCCAGCAGTTATTCAATGCCCATTGTTCGAGCCAACTTCCGCAACCATCGAATAATGTCAGAGTAGCGATTCCCGCCCAGTCCTGTCGATTACCCATCGTCAAATTAGCGCTCGTTGTATTACTTAGAGTGATATCCGACCCTGCTGCTTGTGCTGTAAAATTATATACAGAAGCAAGCCAGTTATAGAGCGGCAATATATCCGCAGTTGCCACGTCAATATAAGTAACAGTAATGGTTTGCCACGTAGCTTTACCTGGTATCCATGTACGACCGTTCAAGAAGTCAATTTGGGTTTCTTCGAAATCGATATTTGGTCTTGATGATACTTTAACGAAAGAACCTGGAATCAAACCGTTGTCGTTACCACTGTGGCATGGAATCTGAACTTCGAAAAGCCAACGAAACTTACGCTTGAAAATAATATCGCTTGCTCCAATACGGCCCAATCCCATATTCATAGGATTACTTGATACTGATGTTCCCATAATTTTCTCCTTTAGAACGTGCTACTGCTGGGTAGCGAAAAATCACCTGTTCGGTTAATGCTGAATTCAATGAATATGAATTCAGCAGCTATTGTGGGTTGTACCCCGATTTGAGCGTGCATTTCATTTCTATCTATTACATCTGGCGTATTTAATGTCGCATCGCATTTAACTACGAACGCATACATTCCTCTACCGATCATAACTGCATTACATATAGCAGATGCCAACTGTATAAATTGAGTCCAAAGCGTTTGATCATTTGGCTCGAAGAGTAAACGGCGAGCCGATACACGAATCTGTTTTTCAATGTAGAACATCATTCTGCGGACGTTTATACGGTCCAGGGCAGAAGGCGTCCTTTGTAGTGTTTTCTGACCAAAGATCAAGAATCCGCCAATGTCTGGGAACGAGATAATCGGGTTAACCGCATTTCTATTCCCATACATTGAATCCCTTTCTGCGAGCGATGGCCTCGTAAATACGTCCGTAATTCCATTTACCACTCCGCGAGTTACTCCGGCTGGAGCAAACCAAGGAGCGGAAACTTGATCCGATCTTGCAATGGTAGCTATAACCGAACCTGATGGTGGTACCCAGACATCAATTAGATTAAATACATCGGTATATTTTAGCCACGGCCAGTATAGAGCACCAAAATCAGAATCAAATCGCGTTGTATTCAATGGATGTGTACCATTCTGCCATTGAACTATTTCGTGAACAGTCAAACCAAATGGTGGGTCAATAATCGCCAAACAATCTTGTCTGAAGTTCTGGCACATATCTAACATAGCAGCAACTACCGCCGTAGAAGCATGACCGGGGACAATGAACAAATCAATATCAATTTGCTCCGGATCAGATAGCGAATATATTCCGGTGAATGATGCACTTTGGCCTATAATTAGAGCGTCTTGGGCATCCGGATCAGACGGAATACCATCTGTACCACCAGATAGAGAATATGTTCCGTCTAGAGGCGGACCAGTGACAGCAGTATTATCTATCACACTAATCCAATCTGAAACCAGTGCGATAAACGATTCTACGTAATAACTGCTAGTTGGGTCTTTAACGAGAGCCCCCCAAGCTTCGACTTGTCCGCCGTTATTATATACTTGAATATTAAAGTTACCTTCTGCAATGTTGTTAGTGATAACAATTTGAGTAGCATTACCATCGATACCAGGAGTATCTGCTGTAACTGTAAATGTTACTTGCCCAGTTAGATTAGCAGCCCCATTAACGATACCAAATGTAGCAATCGCAACACTTCCAGAAGTTCCGGCTGGGCTCGTACCGACTGCGGTTACGTTAGTAAAACCGAATATGGTGTTGCTTGTTGAATCACTCTTAATAAGTAATTGTGCATCTCGACCACTTGTAAGTGTTTCGAACGCCAATTGATTGCCAACAGCCAGGGCTTGCCAACCACCAGGAAGAGTTCCGCCAAAACCTGCGCGTTGTGAATTAATTTCAGTTATGATTTGACCAAGGGTGTTAGACATGCCCTCCAAATCGCTCAAATCGATGACCTGAATAATATTATCTATATTAACATTATTCGAGCCGCTTACTACGATTTGGATATTGAGGCCGGTTAGGCCGGTGAAATCGTATGTTCCACCAGTTTGATATGCGTTATTGGGATAACGATCGTTGACGCCGATAGTTTCAGCCACTGTCATACTGGTTCCCATACAACATACGCTTCCTGGCCCGTAGATAGAATCTTGAATGCTGATTAATTCTAGAGAAGCATCTGGACCGAATGCCCAAATTGTTTCAAGTCCTAGAAAATCACCAGGGGAATTGTAAAACTGAATACCATCAAATTCAGCATTTAACTGATTATTAAGGTCTGTTACAAGATCGTCGGTGCTATAACTGCCCGCCAAAACAACAAGTGCCTTAGAAGCCAATATACCGTTCAATTTCCAACTGAAGAAACTATCAACTGCGAATACATAAGAGCCAGCACAAGAAGCAATGATTTGAATAATACTACCTGCTGATGGCACATTTACCGATGCTAATTGTGCCGCTTCGTCGCTTACTGTTGCATCATCAGCAACTCTAACAACATACAATGTATTAGCGACATTCAAGTATTGCATTCCTGCATATATTAAATATGGGTCGCCAGATTCAGGATGTGGATAACCAAAAACAGTATTTAATTGGGCTCGTGTATTAATAATTGTGGGTATATTAATTGGTCCTTTGCTTGCGAAACCAACAACGCCAGCCGCACTAGTTTGCGGTGCTGTTGCTATGAAGCTATTGTCAATTTCGGTTATACGGACGCTAGGACTAATTGTGTTAGAAGGTGGAAAACCCGATAAAATTGCCATGTCTTAATCTCCCTCTTAATTCGCTAATGCGCTATTAGGTATATATCTAGTCTGTATTAATCCCATTTTCTCAACGCGAGTGATATATTCCGTATATCTTTCTTCTGGTAATAAATACACATTTTTACCAGCACCTCTCCCTGGAAGATTCAAACAAGTGAATTGTTTTGTTCTTAATTTGGACTTTATTATTAATTGTACCGGCGCTTTACCTTTATTAGTGATTTCTATCATATATCAAGTTCCTTTACAGCATTTTCTATTCTCTCTATAACAAGGCTGGTATCTTCGCCGATTCCATCTGTTATAGCCACTCGTGTCTTCAATAATGCTTTCTTTCTAACTATTGGCAACGGCATATACGATTCCGCAACCATCTCAAACTGATACTTGAATACACGCATTTTTTGGTCGCCAGGGTTAGTATCTACATTGTTAGCGATGCTAGTTAATTTGACGCCTATTTCTTGCGGTACTCCTCTAACTCGTATATATCCCATCGGAGCTATTTTTGGCATTATTTGTTCTAATATTTCGTTCATATCCTCTTCATAAAGAGCCCAAGCCACTAATTGGTAAGTAATATCAATCGGTATGCCCCACGGACGACCGAACACAGTGTCTCTTTTGTATTTTTCTTGTGTAGTAAAAGCCGGTTTGGTTAGTTGACTTGCTTCGCGATGACTTTCTCTCTCTTTTTCTCTATATGCTTCTTTAAGGTCTCTTGTATAATCGACAGCCTTATGATAAATATATCTCTTTGGGGCGAATGTGTAGCTCGTTGCGTGTATCGCCAAGTGGGGTAACCTAATTCTATCGACTACTAAACTATTGTCTTTACGGACATTAGCTTGTAGTATCCAGGCAACCGCACGTTCTTGTGTAGCCCAAATGATAGGTACAGGCCAGATTTTGCTGTTCTCATCAATTATTACAATGTCGCTAAACAAATCACGCATGGCTTCATCAGCTCCGCGTATGGCTCTTGAATAACGATAAATTACATCGCGATCCGGTGTATTGAGGTCATTGTATATAAAGCCCTTGGTCTGCGGGTCGCAAATATCGGCTGAACCGCTACCGGACTTCTTTTGTAGATTTTCCTGAAACCACCCTATATCTGGTAATTCAGAACCTACTCGATTGAGATTGGGAGTACCGTCGTCCGCACAGAAAGGTACTGGCGGATCTTGGTTTAGAGTGGTTGGGTCTACCGGAGGTTCATTACATGGAGGCAAATGCTTCTGCGTCATGTAATTATTTAGCAGTAGAATTATCGTTTCTTGCTATAATTATATTAAATGACCTTACATTTATTTAATACTCATAGAATTAGGGATAAAAAAGACATAATTGTTGTAGAGAAACTCCGGCTGCCTACTCCTCCCAAAAGATTATTTTTGGAGGTACATCCGCCGAAAATAGAAAAGAAATATTTATTTGATACTCATATAGAGAATGAAAACAACAACTAAAAAGACAAGGAAGCAAAAGAAGTTCGATGGAGTGGTAGTGTTTACTGTAAGAACGGGGAGTCTGTTAGAACCGGCAGCCACCCAACTAGTGGAATCTAGGAAAACTTCTCACGATTTCAGTGGCTGGCCTGAAAATTATGATCGTATTTTTCTTCCCACAATTCATGGTGAAGACCACGTAGAAATATTAAGTTTCAATACTTGATTTACTCTTATAGAGAATGAAAGTAATTGTAAGTCCAACGATGCTAGATCCTGATACTTATTGTCCCTTTTACAAAGTGTTCGCTGAGTTTAAGATTGAGTTTGAGGCAGAACCACCGTCTCGCGGTCCATATCCTACACAAGAAGATAGGATAGATGAAGCCCTTGCTCAAATAAAAGCAGAAATACTTAAAGAAGGACGATGTTAATTGATTTTGTAGGTTGGCGTGCTTTCAGTCATACGACCAATTCCAGTAGCCAAATCCTCTTGGAAAACCGAGCAATGAAGCTTCAATCTAACTGTTCCCCATAAAATAAAATCAGCCGCATCACGCTGGATAATAATCCAGTTCTGACACCTGTGCGGACTGTATATGCGAGAGCCAACTTTCGGTGGATGACCTAGTGTTTGTAGCACCGATTGGTAGTTTAATTGAAACTCAATTTCTTCTAGAGCATCTATACCAAACTCAGATTGAGCGTTCTGACTCGCAAGAGGAACATACCAAGCCATTAGTTGGCAAGGTATTGGAGACCACATCTTGCCACGGTCTTCAATATAAAGAGGGTCAACAGTATTTGATTGTATGAATACTTCGTAGTAGAGAATTGGAGATCCACTTATATTGATCATTTCGTTGTCCCACTCATTTATTAACTCGTGTATCGGATTCGTGGGGTCAAATGTAATAAGTTGGTGATTTAATTCGTATGGAGTTCCGTCTGGATTACAAATCATTTCAATTCCTTTTAACTAAATTAGTATCTACCATCTCTATCGCATCCCAAGGACAAACTGTCAATTCGTAAGGGTCAGTTTTCTTACCTTTGATATGCACACAAAGTTCGCATCCGATACATATGTCTAGATCAATAGTGACCAGTTTTTGCGGATATATATCTGAGTCCTTTTCGTAGATACAATCGACCGGGCAGGTGTTGACGCAAGCCATGCAGCCCGTGCAGCTAGCTTCATCAACTATTGCAAGTTTCTTGGGTAAACTTTTTCTAACGTAGGTCATCTCTTTATATATCTTTCCTAATAAGAGAATTGCATTTTCAAACAATTCTGTTACAATGAATCTATGGAACCACATTGGACTTTAAGCTTCGTTAAAAACAATGACGCTCTTTATGAACCGTTGAATGTGGAGATACTAGATTGGGACCATGATTCCATCAGAGTTACTTGTCTTGCGAATGCCATTAGCAAAGACGCTCTCAAAGATTTATCCGATTCTAGCATTAAGTTTAATGGTATGTTAAGTTTTGGCGATGGAAGGGATATCGTATTTATGAATATGAATTACGTCACTTGCAAAGACGGCGTAGCAGAAATACCTAAGAGCGATATGGTTATTTTAACGTTAGATTTCAGAAGTGTTTCCTTTAAGTTTGTTGAAGATATCAACAAGCAACTCGCAAAGTATCCAGATGTTCTCTCTATGTGTGATGGGATGTTATTTGCTCATCCCTGTATTGACAAGAAATCTTAAATCTGATATCATCTCCTCAGTCATTACCCGAAATAGAAACGGTATGAATTATGTCCTCTGTCGCACAATTTGATAAGCCTTCTGTATCTACTCGTCGAAAATGCTATCCGCGAGATACGAACACGGGTAATCAACCAGACGTTATCGATCTCGGTTATGCCACTTTACGTAAAGTTCTTCCGAACAT
>Ga0307474_10000639_pt1 | contig 24978 bp, 14 predicted proteins | sample atmos_gasesECM1C_2_FD_203312 | JGI IMG/M metagenome (GOLD analysis project Ga0307474, IMG submission 203312) | Hardwood forest soil microbial communities from Morgan-Monroe State Forest, Indiana, United States - atmos_gasesECM1C_05 | ecosystem: Environmental > Terrestrial > Soil > Temperate... | reverse complement strand
AGCCGACGGCAGGAGCAACCTACGGATTGAAGAAGGTAGTCTCAGCACTGGTAAGTGTGACGGTGATTCTGCGCGAAAATGCTAACGAGATGGGTACAATGGACCATACGAGACTTGTCTCTTCCGTAGGGTCGCCATACTGTAGTAAGAACACCCAAGAGTACCCGGGAAGCGGCTGCGAATTTGCCTAATATATGGCTACCGATACACGAGCTTCGGCACGCGCCTTCGTACGAAGCCTGAACATTCTTCTGAAGTTCGCGCGCCTCTACGAGTTCGGACACGTGCGCACGTCCGCGCAATTTGAAACCACCTGGAAAGAACTGCGCAGCGCGCTGGATGAAAGCGGCGGAAGCGGCGTGCTGCTCGGCGCCTCGGGCACGCAAATTCTCTTGGATGGCGTGCCGTTGGGATCCGCCGCCGGTGAACGCAGTTTCGCGCAACTTCTGATTTCTTCGGGTATCGCCAGCATTCACTTCGCGCCGACTTTGACGCAACCGCAGTTGGCGCGCTTCGTCCGTGCGTTCCCCAGTGGAAATTCCAAGCCATCCTCGCTCGCCGAACAATTAAAATCCGCTCTCGCCGGGGAAACCAGCATCAAGGTAAACGAGATTCGCTACGTCGCGGAAGATTCTTCGGTCGCCGGAATCAAGGTTGCCGCGCAGCTTACCGCTAAAGCTCTCGGCGCACATGGCGACAAGTACCGCGACTTCTTCGAAGATCCCAACAAGATGCTGCAGATGATTCTTGCCGCGGAAAGCAGTCGCAATGCAGGAGGAGGCGGTGGCGGCGGTGGCTCCGGACCAGGTTTCGGTCTAGGCGGCGGCGTCCCTGGCGGTGGAGGTTCCGGCACGGGTGGCCCGGGTGGCGGGGGTGGCTCGGGTACCGGCGGAGGTCCTGGCGGCGGAGGTGTGGGTGGTTCGGGCGGTTCCGGCGGCGGCGGTGGTGGGGCCGCCGTTGATGCGGGGAATTTGTGGGGCACGCCATCAAGGCAGGGCGGTGGCGGCGTCGGCGGAGGAATGCCAGGAGTAGGTGGTGGCGGCACGGGAGGCGGAGGAGGAGCTGGCGGAGCAGGGGGCGGCTACGGAGGCCCAGGAGGCGGCCCTGGAGGGGGCTCCGGCTCAGGGGGAGGCGGCGGAATTGGCGGGGCAGGAGGCCCCGGAGGTCCAGGAGGCGGTGGAATTGGCGGCGCTGGCTCCGGAGGTTCGGGAGGTGGCCCAGGGGGAGGCTCAGGAGGAGTTGGCGGGGGTACTTCGGGTTCTGGCGGCGCAGAGGGTGCAGCGCCGGGGAAATGGCTGACCGCGTCAGCATTGCTACGAGCTGGAGCGACGGCGGGCGGCGGCCCAGGTGGTACCTTGGGTGTGGGCACCGGAGAGGGCGGCGGCGCATATTCCGTCCCCGAAGAAGATGTGCGCGCCATGCTTGGCCTGTTCGCCCAGTTGGGCAAATCGCGCAAGGATCCGGAAGCGCGCATGGAAGTGCCGACCTTTCAATCGCGATTGAGCGCCTTGCCCGTACGTGCGCAATACACGCTGCAGCAAGCGTTGGCAGGATTGGCCGCGCAGGCTCCCAACGAGAAACCCGACAAGCCCATGCTGCTCAAGCTGGCCGAGCACGTGGCCATTCGTTTCGCCCTGGACAGTTATGAGCGCGGCGAGTTGCGCGTAAACGCCGTCAAGCAACTTCTCGATCGCATGAATGCGGAAATTGAAGGGTTGCGCAAGATCCTGGCTTCGCAAGAAGACATGATGGCCAACGCGGGATTGTCGGTGCAGTCCTATACCGAGCTCCTGGATCAGGAGTTTTGGGCCCAAGTCCCCGACGAAAATAAGAAGGAAGTCCTGACCTCCGATGAAGCGTGGTGCGTGCCCCCGCGCAACGTTCGTGCTTACCTGGAAGACATGTTGCGCCGCGGGGAACTGAAGACCGTAAATGAAATCTTGATGAAGTACGCCGCTTGCATCTCCCTGGATAATCCCGAAGCTCGCCGCACCACCGCGATTGGCCTTTCGGATTTAGCGGAACTCTACGGCAGCGGTGACGGTAGCGCGCTGATGGACGCCATCCGACGCCTGGGGAATCAGCTTGCCATTGAACGCGAGCCGGAGCTACAAACGCTGGTGAGCGCCGCCTTTGTGCGTCTCAGCCAGGAAGCCGCCGGCAAGCGATGCTACCCGGCCATGCAGCAGGCCCTGGCCTCGCTCGACAGCGTCGAAGCGCAGCGCCCAGGCTCGACGCAGAGTTTGCGTCCGCGTATCGGCGCCGAGGAGCGCATGCCGGAGTTCGTGGAAGAGGCCCTGCGCAGCGGCCAAATAGCCGACGGCATGATCGACATCTTGACGCTGATGCCCAAGGCTACTCTGCATTACATCACGAGTCGATTCGGTCATTGCGGTTTTCGCGATGATTGCGAGCTGCTTAGCGAAATCGTACGCGGACTGGGCGAAGACGCCACACAGCGCCTGGTGGAGACGCTGCAGACCGCTCCCGCGTCCGAGGCAGCGGAAACTGTCGGTTTGCTGACCCTGCTTGCGCCGGAGACGGTCATGAAGATTCTCCCGGTCCGTTTGTCGCAATGGCCGCGCACCTCGCACGACCGCACGATACGCCAGTTATCTTCCGCGCCCCCCGAGCGGCGCGCCGCACTCCTGGTCGCGCTCTACGATTCCCTGGACGTGTTAATCCGTCCGCTGGCCATCGATGAAATGGGCATGAGCGGCCGCCCGGAATGCATTCCCAAGCTGCTGGATTTGGCTGCCAACGAGATGACCTCCGGCTTCACTCGCGTAAAAGCGATCGAAGCCTTGGGCCGGTTGCGCGGCACCGCGGCCACCACACTCCTGATTCACATCATGGAGGCCCGCCAGCTCTGGCGATGGCAATATCCCGAGGAGCTGCGCGTTGCTTCGGCGCAAGCCTTGATGCGCATCGATGCCAATACCGGTCTGGAAAAGCTCGCTCCCTGCGGCTTTGATCGCAAAGATTTGATCCTTGAGCCGACCGACCCCGACCCCAACGTCTCCGTGATTCGCCAGCGCCGCTATGCTCGTTTGAAATTGGGGCGCAACCTCGTCGCGACCACCCTCAACATTCGCGAAAATTTTCGCCTCTCCATCCCGGAACTGAATTTGGGGGGTGGAGTAGGTTCCGGCGAGCGGCATCTCGCGCCAGGCTCCCTGCTGACTTTCAAAATCGCCCACGGCGTACGCCACATCAAGGCCCAGGCCATTGTTCGAGGCGCCCGTCCCCAAGCGATGGCTTTTGAATTCGTCGATATGGATCTCGAAGACCGCGCCAGGCTGCGGAAGCTTTTGATGGAACTCGGCGGGCTACCCATGGCCGCACAGGCTACCAATCGCACACGCCGCCGCGGCCGTATGGCCATGTCCAAAAACTAGGCCATCTGCCCGGCGCCCCCAAGATGCTCTTCCCAGTGCTCCTCTGCGTGTTCCAGACTCTCCCGAATTTTCTGTGCTAAGCGCTCCAGATTGGGCCCCGCATACATGTTCCCCTTGGTTTCGCAGACCTCCACTTGGCTGCCCAACGTTTCGCCCCAGCCCAGGTATTTGTCGCGCGCGAGCCCTAAAATGCCGCGTCGGCCGCGGATCAAAAGCACCGGGGAATCGTAGAGCCGTGGTTGATAGTTCCCTACCGCGGCGTAGAGAATCTCTAATGGCGTACTTTGGATCAACTGAGTTTCTATCGCAGGGCCCTTCGGTAGCCAGCGCAAATATTTGTACTCCAGCGCGAAAAACATCTTCGCCATCATTCGGGTCAGACGCGTCTGTTGCCTCATTCGTGCTGGATTTATCGTTTCCAGCAGCACCAGCAACGCCACATCCTGCCCTTGCTCGCGCAATATCTGCGCGGTCTCCAACGCGAGTACTCCATGTACCCACCCGCCGCCAAGCATATACGGCCCGGTCGGACGATTTTCCCGAATAATCTTTGCGAAATACTCCGCTATGCACCGCAAAGAGTACGGATTCTTTAGTTGCCGAAGGCATGATTCCTCGATACTCAGCCGATGAAATTCGTGCCCTGCGCCCCCTTTCGCCACCAGCTGCGACGCTGGATCCTCGCCCAAGTAGAACAACGGAATATCCGTGCCTTCGTTTACCGGAGTCTTTCCCTCTGGGTCGTGCATAAACATCCCTAATGAGATTCCTGAGTTGCGGGTGTGTTGAGACAATATGGCAAATGCACGCCTGAGATGCTCTACTGGGTGTTCCCGCACTGCTCACAAGATCTTCTGTAGGTGCCCTGATCCCAATACACCTTCACGACCTGCCCTTTCAGTAGCCATACCGCTCTCTGGGGCAGGTCTTGAGCCGTCCCTTGGGCGCGTGACCCAGCAAGCACATGGAACCTCTGTACCATTGCTGCCCGCCCGCCATATAGCTACGGTACTAGTGAGGTAGTCCCATTCCCTTTGGGACAGGGTGTCACGCAGTTGAAAGTTGTCGACCCCAAAACGACCGCGGCACGGGCCTTCGTCAGAAGCCTGAACATACTGCTGAAGTTTGCCCGTTTGTACGGGTACGACCACGTCCGCACGCTCGAGCAGTTCGATAGCGCTTGGCGGGAACTCCGCACGGCCATCCCGGATGCCAAAGATGCGGGGCTGCTGCTTGCCGCCACCGGCTCGCAATTATTGCTCGACGGAGTGCCGCTCGAGGGCGCTCCTGCAGAGAAGCAGTTTGCGGAATTGCTCTCCGCCGCGGGCGTCGGCAGCGTGCAGTTTTTCCCTTCTATCTCGCAGGACGAGCTGAATCGTTTCGTGCGCGCCTTTCCCACCGGAAAATCAAAGCCCGCGGAGTTGGCCTTGCAATTAAAAGCCTCGCTGGCCGGCGCGCGCGGAATTCGCATCAACGAAATTTGTTTTGTGGCCACCGACTCGCGCATGAAGGAAGCGGGCATGGCCGCGCAATTGGCGGCGGCCACTCTGGGTGGCGGCGATTCCGACCAGTTCAACCGCTGGCTGAACGATCCGCAAAAATTGCTCGAAATGATCGCTGCGGCACAGGGCTCGAAAGGCGCGGGCACCCCGGGCTCCGCGATCGGTTCCTCCGGCGGTCCGGAGAACGGCGGGGCATCCGGCGGCGGAGAGCAAGGTACTCCATCCGGAAATGGCGGTGCCGCCGGTACTTTCACTGGCTTGCAGCAGACAGATTCGTCAGCCGGTTCAGGCCTCGGTCCGGGCCTCGGCTCCCAGGAACCGAGCGAAACCGAAATGTATCGCATCCTCACGGCGCTGACCAACTTCGGACAAATCGGCGCGGCCGGCGGCCCAGGCGCCCCCGGCAGCGTGCCTGCCTCGCTCCAGGAAGAGCTTTCGCAATTGCCGGTGCGCGCACAGGACGTCCTGAAGCAAGCCCTCGCCGAACTCGCCGCAAAAGCCCCCGATCACAAGCCCGATCAATCCGTGCTAATCCAGCTCGCCGAGCACTTGGCCATTCGTTTCGCCCTCGAGCGCTTCGAGCGCGGCGAGGTAAAAGTCAACGCAGTGCGTCAGATGCTCGATCACATGAACCACGAGATCGACAATCTGCGCAAAATTCTTGGCGCCCACGAAGACAAAATGAGCGATGCCGGTTTGCTCGTCGAATCGCATCGCGAGATTCTCGACCGCCAGTTTTGGGCCGCCGTTCCCGAAAGTGGCAAACGCGCCGTGCTCCTCTCCGAAGAGGCCTGGTGCATTCCTCCTAAAAACGTCCAGTCCTACGTCAACGACCTGGTCAAGAAGGGCGACGTCGCCGAGGCTGTCAGCATCCTGCAAAATTACGCCGCCTGTGCAGAAAGTCCGGACACCGAAGGACGCAAGAAGGCTGCCACCGGTCTCTCGCAGCTTGCCGAGTTGTACGCGAAAATCGATCCCAAGCTACTCGGCGACGCCATGCGCCATCTGGGCTTGCGCCTGAACCTGGAGCAGGATGCCGAGTTGCAAGCCCTGGTCAGCGCCGCGTTCGTCCGGCTAAGTCAGCAAGCAGCTACCAATCGTTGTTTCCCGGCCATGGAGCAGGCCCTGGACCTGATCGCCGGCGTTGAGAGTCAGCGCCCCGGCATTGCCCAAGCGTTGCGCTCGAAAATGGGCATCGAAGAGCGTATTCCCGAATTCGTCGAAGAAGCCTTGCGTGCTCGTCACGCTTCCGTCGGTCTCACCAACGTTCTGAAGCTGATGCCGCAAAGCACCATGGAGCAGTTGGCCAGCCGCTTCAACCGCTGCACCCTGCGCGATGATGCCGAGCACATCTCCAACCTGGCCGCTGATTTGGGCGAGGAAGGTGTTCAGTATCTGCGCAGCACGGTCCGCGGCGGACCCGTGCCGGAAGCCGCGGAGATGGTCGGTTTGCTCAGCAAAATCGACCCACAAGCCGTCGAAGTGTTTCTTCCCGGGCGCATCAAGAATTTTCCCCGCTTTGCGCAGGACCGCGTAGTGCGCCAGCTCTCCTCCAGCGGCGCGCCGGGGCGATGCCGCATCCTGTTGAAGCTGCTCGATCATGTGGATCCGCTGGTGATGCCCATGGTCATTGACGAAATCGGCGTGACTGCGGACCGCGAAGCCCTCGGCCGCTTGATGAATATCATGGATGGCGACCTGCCGGCAGGCTCCGGTCCCTTCTTACGCGTCCGAGCCGCCGAGGCCCTGGGCCGTATTCACGCCCCCGAATCGGTCGCTGCGCTCAAGCGCATCGTCGAGGCCAAGAAAGTTTTTAGCTGGGCTCATCCCCAGGAGCTTCGCATCGCGGCCTTGCAGGCGCTCCAAAAGTTGGATCCCCTGTGGGCCCTCGAATTTGTGGCCAAAAGCGGCCTCAGCAAAGAGGACCTCACGCTTGCCCCCCTCGTAATGATAGGGAATAGCAAATTTGTCCGTCAGCGCCGGCATGCGCGCGTGCGATTGCAAAAACCAGTGGTGGCCTTCAGCGTTAACCTCAGTCAAAACTGCCGTATGGAAATTCGCACCGTGAGCCTCGCCGGCGGTGTGGCCACCATCGATCGCCACCTCCCGCCCGGCACCCCGGTGCAACTGAAAATGCAGCTCGGCCTGCGCAATCTCCAAGCCACCGCCCTGCTCCGCGACTATCGCGGCCAAGGCATGTCCTTCGAGATCGTAGACATGACCCTCGAAGAACGCAGCAAGCTCCGCCGCCTCCTGGCCGAAAACTTATCCCCCAGCGCATCCCCCGCCAGCCAGTCGCAAGCCAGCGCCCCAGAAGAAACGCCTAAGCCAATTGTTGCCTCTGACGTTGTCGCCGCGCGATAATCATTGCGGTCCAACCGAACTCCGGGACGCCGAAATGCTTCGTGCCGCACAGGTTCTGCTGGGAATCGCCGCGATTGGCTTCCTCCTGATGGCATCCAAAGTCGCTGTTGTGGGTCCTTGCACCGATACACTCGGCGCTTTTTCTATCATTGCTGTTGTCTTTGGTGCCCCCCTTGGCTTAGTCCTACTGCTGTGGTCGATCACCAGGTCGCGCCGGAAGAACTCCTTATCTGAGGGTTCGCCTCCAACAGATCCGGTGTAGACGACTCTGTTCCCGGTTCTGCGTTCGCGACTGGGTCCTTGTAGGGGTGCAGCATTGCTGCACCCCGGCTTGGCAGGATCGATCCTTCGCGCCGCCGAGCCTTTACCGACGTTTCCGCTCCTCGTTTGGCGCTCACGCATCTAAACAGATAGAATAAAGTGTTTACGCCGGTGCCTTTCCCCTTTCCAGTGGGAGCTTCCGGCACCGTCGAACATAGCAAGCAAACGAAGCAATTCATGGATCCAGCACAGATTATCGATCGCGTCGTCGCGCGCTTCATCGGCACCAAGCACGAGCGCGACGTAAAAAAGCTCCAGCCGAGCGTCGTCGCCATCAACGAGCAAGAAGCGGAAGTCAAGGCGCTCAGCGACGACGAGCTGAAGGCGCGCTTCCAGGCTTTGAAAGGCCCGATTCAGGAGCAACTGAAGGACCTGGACCCCACCGAGCCTACCTTCCGCGAATCCATGCGCAAGGCTCTGGAGCCCGCCATCGTCCCGGCGTTTGCGATTGTCCGTGAAGCCGGCCGCCGCTTCCTCAACATGCGCCATTTCGACGTGCAGCTAATCGGCGGCATGGTCCTGCACGACGGCAAAATCGCCGAAATGAAAACCGGTGAAGGCAAAACGCTCGTCGCCACTCTGCCCGCAGCCTTGAATGCGCTCGCGGGCCGCGGCGTGCACATCGTCACCGTCAACGATTACCTCGCTCGCCGTGACGCCGAATGGATGAGCCCGCTCTATCGCGCCCTCGGCCTCTCTGTCGGCGTGATCGTCCACGACCTCGACGACGAGCAGCGCCGCGCCGCCTATGGTGCCGACATTACCTACGGCACCAACAACGAATTCGGCTTCGACTATCTCCGCGACAATATGAAGTACGACCTCGCCCACTGTGTCCAGCGCGGCCATCACTTCGCCATCGTCGACGAAGTCGACTCCATCTTGATCGACGAAGCACGCACCCCGCTCATCATCTCCGGCCCGTCCGAAGAGTCCACCGACAAATATTTCAAGATCGACAAAATCATTCCCAAGCTCATCCGCGATATCGACTACACGATCGACGAAAAGCATCGCCAGGCCACGCTGACCGAAGAAGGTTTCAACAAATGCGAGCGCCTGCTGGGCCTGACCAACATGTCCGACCCCGCCAACATCGACGCGATGCACCACGTGTACCAGGCCCTGCGCGCCCATTCCCTCTACAAAATCGACGTCGATTACGTCAACAAAGACGGCGAAATCGTCATCGTCGACGAATTTACCGGCCGCCAGATGCCCGGCCGCCGGTGGTCCGACGGCTTGCACCAGGCCGTCGAAGCCAAAGAAGGCGTAAAAATCGAGCGCGAAAACCAGACCCTCGCCACCATCACCTTTCAGAATTATTTCCGTATGTACAAAAAGCTTTCCGGCATGACCGGCACCGCGGAAACGGAAGCGGCCGAGTTCGGCAAGATTTACAACCTCGATGTCGTCATGATTCCCACCAATCGCACCTTGATTCGCAGGGAATATCCCGACGTCGTCTATCGCACCGAAAAAGAAAAGTTTGAGGCCGTGGTCAACGGCATCCTTCAGGAAGACAATTCTCTGGCCAACGGCATTCGCCATTTTCACGAGCGCGGCCAGCCCGTGTTGGTCGGCACCATATCCATCGAAAAATCAGAAACCATCGCCGAAATCCTGAAGAAAGCCGGCGTCCCCCATCAGGTCTTAAACGCCAAGCAGCACGAGCGCGAATCGCGCATCGTCGCCCAGGCCGGACGCAAAGGCGCCGTCACCGTCGCCACCAACATGGCCGGCCGCGGCACCGACATTCTCCTCGGCGGCAATCCCGAATTTCTAACCCGCGAGTATTTCCTGAAAAATAAATTGGCCATGCCTTACGCTGCCGCTCCCGCGGTGATCGGCAGCGACGGCGCCGGCGGCAACGGCGCGCCAGCAGCCGTTCCCATGGTGCTCTTCCAAAACGAAGGCAAGATTTTTCAAGTGCCTGCCGATCAGTGGAAGCCCATCTACGATCAATTCGCCAACCAATGCAAATCCGAACACGATGAAGTCGTCGAGCTAGGCGGCTTGCACATTCTCGGCACCGAGCGCCACGAAGCCCGCCGCATCGACAACCAGCTGCGCGGACGCGCCGGCCGCCAGGGCGACCCCGGCTCCTCTCGCTTTTTCCTCTCGCTGGAAGACGACTTGATGCGCATCTTCGGCGGCGAACGGGTGAAAGCGCTGATGTATCGCCTAGGCATGACCGAAGGCGTTCCCATCGAATCCAAGCTCATTTCCCGCCGCATCGAAAACGCGCAGAAATCCGTCGAAGCGCAAAACTTCGACGCCCGCAAACATTTGCTCGAGTATGACGATGTAATGAACAAGCAGCGCGAGACGATCTACGGCATTCGCCGCTCCGCGCTGGAAGGAAAAGATCAGCGCGATTACGTCCTCGAAATCGCTGAAGACGTCGCCCGCGAACTCGTCGACACTTTCTGCCCGCGCGAGCAGCATCCCGATCAGTGGAACGGCGCGCAATTCCTCGCCGAAATGAACAGCCAGTTCGGTATCGACGCCAAAGCCGCCGGCGCCGATCCCGCCACGCTAAGCCACGACCAGCTCTCTGAAGCTGCCGTAGAAGCCGTCACCAAGCGCTACGACGAAAAAGAGAAGCAATTCACATCTGAGCTGATGCGCTGGCTCGAACGCCGCATCATTCTCGACGTCGTCGATTCGCAATGGAAAGATCACCTGCTCTCCCTCGACCATCTGAAAGAAGGCATCGGCCTGCGCGGTTACGGCCAAAAAGATCCGCTCGTCGAGTTCAAGAAAGAAGCCTTCGTGCTCTTCGAAGACATGATGGCCCGCATCGACAACGAAACTATCCGCTACCTCTTCCACATCCAGATGCAGCAAGCCGAGCGGCATCCCGACGAAATGCAAGTCCGGCCCGAGTCGCAGCAAGCCGCCCTTCCAAGACGCGCCTCCGGTGGAGCGCAAGCCGCCGTAGCCAGCGCCGCGGCCCGCGCCAGCGAAAGCGAGCCGCAGCGTCTCCCCGAAGTCGCCAGACAAATCGAGCGCCGCCAGCAACGCCAGCAAAAGGATTTGCAATATCAGACCGGCCCCGCGCAAGCCGAAGCGCCCAAGCCCGTCCGCGCCGGCGCCAAAGTAGGCCGCAACGACCCCTGCCCCTGCGGCTCCGGCAAAAAATACAAAAAATGCCACGGCGCCACCGCATGATCTCAGTAGCACGGACTTCAGTCTGTGCGCCGAATCCTGTAGCGCAGGGCGGAGTCCCCGCAGCCCTGCGGTTTTTCCCACGCGCTTGGCTAGATGGCGCGGTTGATTAACGCACCAGCACAAGCAACAATGTCTCTCTAAGTAGATAGGAACCCAAATGCCTCCAGGCGCACCGCAACAAATGCCCGAACGCCAACCGATCCCCGGCGTAAAAAATCTCGTAGCCATCGCCAGCGGCAAAGGCGGCGTAGGCAAAACCACCGTTGCGGTAAATCTAGCGCTAGCTCTGTCCAAGCTCGGCCACAAAGTCGGCCTTCTCGACGCCGACGTTTACGGCCCGAACGTCCCCATCATGCTCGGCACCACGCAAGAGCCGCTAGCGACCATGGACAAGCGCATCATCCCCATCGAAGTGGCCGGCCTGAAAATGCTCTCCATGGGCCTCCTAAATCCCGGCGACAAGCCCATGATCTGGCGCGGCCCCATGTTGCACAGCGTCATCACCCAATTCCTCCGCAGCGCACAATGGGGGGAGCTCGACCATCTCATCATTGATCTACCGCCCGGCACCGGCGACGTCCAGCTAACGCTAATCCAAACCGTTGCAGTAACCGGCGCCGTCGTAGTCACCACACCGTCCACAGTAGCCCTAGCCGACGTCCGCAAAGCCATCGAAATGTTTCGCCAAGTCAATGTCGCAGTCCTCGGCGTAGTAGAAAACATGAGCACCTTCGCCTGCCCCCACTGCGCCAAGCCCATCGACATCTTCGGTCACGGCGAAGGCGCAAAAACCGCGCAAGCCTACGGCGTCCCGGTCCTAGGCGAAATCGAAATCGATCCCCGCATCCGCATAGGCGGCGACACCGGCAAGCCCGTAGCCCTGCAAGGCGAAAACGTCATAGGAGCAAAGAGCCTCTTCGACGTAGCCCGAGCCGTAACCGCCCGCCTAGACCAACTAGCCGGCACCACCTCCGGCCCCCAAGTCCAAATCGACTAAGCAGTAGTACAGGCACTCATGCCTGTGCGGTTGTGGGACAGCCATTTTTGGCTGTCCGCCCTCGCCTTCATCCCTTTCTCAGCGCACCTCCGCGCACTCTGCGTCTCTGCGTTATCTTTAGTCTGCGCTTTTCTCTTGAGCGGAAGCCAAACTGTGATATGATCATTCCGGGTACATTCACGCAGTGACGCAGTGCGGCAACCAAGTTGCCGCATTTTCTTTTTGGCGAGCATCACTTGTAGCGCAGGGCCGCCGGCTTCTGCCAGTCAGAACCTGTGGCTCTTGACTGGGACAGCGATTTTCGGCTGTCCCCTTCTTCGCTGGACGAGGTATTCTCTGCAGGTCTGTAAGGCCCTTTAGAATCAACACTTCTATAAGTGTTCATTCTAAAGGTACTTAAACTCGTTTAGAATCAACACTTACGAAAAAACAGGGGAGGGGAGGGATTACGGTTAACCAAGCCCTTTCCCTAACCCCACACCAGGCGGCACATTGACCAGACAACCCGACATCCGCCCCTACCGCGGCAAGCTCCCCGAAATAGCCGCCTCCGCCTACATTGACCCCGCCGCCGTCATCATCGGCGACGTAGTCATCGGCCCCGACTCCAGCATCTGGCCCTGCTCCGTAGTCCGAGGTGACGTCCACTACATCCGCGTCGGCGCCCGCACCAACATCCAGGACGGCTGCGTCCTCCACGTAATGCGCGACGAATATCCGTTGCTTTTGGGCGACAACGTAACCATTGGCCACGGCGTAACCCTCCACGGCTGCAACATCGAGTCCCGCTGCCTCGTAGGCATGGGTGCGATAATCCTGAACGGAGTAAAGGTAGGGGCCGGCAGCATAGTAGCCGCCGGCACCCTGATCCTGGAGCGCACCGAAATCCCCCCCAACAGCCTGGTAGTAGGCCACCCCGGCAAAGTAAAGCGCCCGTTGACTCCGACCGACCAAGCCGCAATAGACGCCTACGCCCAGCGTTACGTCGAATACAAAAACATCTACAAGGAAGACGAGGCAAGGACATCGTGATGCCGGATACAAGCACCCGTAGCGGCCGCGGCCTGCCCCGGCCTAGTCGGGGACCGTCGCGGGCGCCGTCTGCCGCGCCAGCGCCCCAGCGTCCGACGGCAATCGGCAACGCAACGCCTCCTCCTTGTAGGGGCACAGCATGCTGTGCCCCAGCTAGGCATAATGTCAGCTTCAGGCACGATCAAAAGCGCGAGGCCTTCGAGCGCGTATCTTCCTTAGGGGGTCGGAGCTCCAGCTCCGATAATGGTACTTTTCTTTAGGAGGCGGGGGCTTTCGAGCCCCCGCGTAACAAGGTCCAAACGGGCGGGCTTCAGCCCCTGAAGAAAGCTTTTGACTCTGCAGTCGAAGCCAAACCAAGGAACCAAGTGACCGACGCCACCGCAAAAAAAGAAGAGCACCGCAAATTCCAAGCGATCCGCGGCACCCGCGATTTGTTGCCGCCCGAAACCGCCCTCTGGAATCATGTCGAGCAGACCGCTCGCGAAGTATTCTCCACCTTCGGCTATGGGGAAATCCGCCCGCCCATCTTCGAGCAAACGGACCTCTTCGCCCGCGCGGTCGGAGGCGAAACCGACATCGTCTCCAAAGAGATGTACACCTTCTCCGATTCCACCGACTCCGGTGATCCGCAAAAGGATCTGGTGAAGAAGGCGCTGGATTTGGGGCTTGGTGTCGAGCTCAAAGACTTCGAGAAGGCCTTCGGCGAGCTTTCTTCACTCGCCACTCGCCACTCGCCACTCGCCACTTCGATCAGTCTCCGCCCCGAGGCTACCGCCTCCGTCTGTCGCGCCTATATCGAACACAACATGCAGCAACTCCCGCAGCCGGTGAAGCTGTACTACATGGGCCCAATGTTCCGCCGCGAACGCCCGCAAAAGGGCCGCTACCGCCAGTTCTACCAAATCGGCGCCGAAATCCTCGGCGGCTCCGACGCCCCCGCCATCGACGCCGAAGTCGTCGAAATGCTGATGACCTACTTCGACAAAGTCGGCCTGCACGGCGCAACGCTCTACATCAATTCCATCGGCCACAACGCCGAAAACTGCCGCCGCGGCTATGTCGCAACGCTCAAAGCCGCCCTCGAAAAAGTGAAAGACAAGCTAGGCCCAGACTCCCGGCGCCGCATCGACACCAACCCGCTCCGCGTCCTCGACTCCAAGCTCGAAAGCGAGCAACCCGTAATCGCCACACTCCCGCACATTGCCGATCACCTCTGCGACGAATGCAAAGCCCACTACGCGGCCGTAAAGCGCCAGCTCGAACTCCGCGGCGTCCTCTACCAGGAAAACTGGCGCCTGGTCCGCGGCCTCGACTACTACATGCGCACTACTTTCGAGATCACCGCCCCCGGCCTCGGCTCGCAAAACGCCGTCTGCGGAGGCGGCCGCTACGACGGCCTGGTCGAACTCCTCGGCGGCCCGCCCACCAAAGGCATCGGCTTCGCCATCGGCGAAGACCGCCTGATCCTCTCCCTGCAAGAAAGCGGCAAAGGCCAAACTCAGCAGGGCCGTGACGTCTACATCGCCTGGATGGGCGAACGCGCCTACGCCGCCGCCATCCGCGCCGCAAAAGATTTGCGCAACGCGGGCTTCAGCGTCGACCTCCCGCCAGTCGAACAAAAATTCGGCAAAGCCCTAGGCCAAGCCGACAAGCTAGGCGCAAAATATGCCCTGATCTTGGGCGACAACGAAGTAAGCGAAGCCCTCTGGACCCTAAAGACTCTCGCAACGGGCGAGCAACAAAAACTTCCCGAGCCTGAACTCATCGACTTTTTGCGCCAGCAGAAAAATGTGTCATCCTGAAGCTATCCGATAAGGATAGCGGACGGTTTCAACGCCTGACTTAACGCCGGCGTTCCATTGGAAACCTGTACCTCAGGTCCGCATTTTGGACCTGAGGCTTTTCGCCAACACGAGCGCGATGTGCTTACGGTGGAGAAAGCAGGTCCTTCGGCTTCCTTCGGGATGACAATTCGATTGAGCCCGCAATAAGGTGAGCACCGTGCTAGATTTTCTCGGCAACCTGAAACGCACCCACTACTGCGGCGCCCTGCGCGCCGCCGACGCCGGCAAACCCGCCATCGTAATGGGCTGGGTCCATCGCCGCCGCGACCTCGGCAACTTGCTCTTCCTCGACGTCCGCGACCGTACCGGGATCGTGCAAGTCGTCTTCAACAAAGAAACGCAGCCCGCAGCCCACGCCAAAGCCGAGCAAGCCCGCAGCGAATTCGTGGTCGCCGTCGAAGGTCAGGTCATCAAGCGCCAAAAAGCCAATCCCGAACTAGCCACTGGTGAAGTCGAGCTGGTCGCCACCAACCTGCACATTCTCAACAACGCCAAAACGCCACCCTTCCCGATCGAAGACCAAATCACCGCCGCCGAAGAAACGCGCCTCCGCTATCGCTACATCGATCTCCGCCGCTTGAAGCCGCATCGCAATATTGCGTTGCGCCACAAAATCGTCCTCGAAATCCGCAAAGTAATGGACGAAATGGGCTTCATCGAAGTGGAAACGCCCATGCTCACCCGCTCCACTCCCGAAGGCGCGCGCGACTATCTCGTCCCCAGCCGCGTGCATTACGGCCAGTTCTACGCGCTGCCGCAGTCCCCGCAAATCTTCAAGCAAATCCTGATGATTGGCGGGCTCGACCGCTACTTCCAAATCGTGAAATGTTTTCGCGACGAAGATCTCCGCGCCGACCGCCAGCCCGAATTCACCCAGCTCGACCTCGAGATGTCCTTCCCGCGCCAGGAAGACATTTTTGAAGTCATCGAGAACGTGATGGTGCGCGCCTGCGCCGTCGCCGGGGTTAAAGCCGAACACCCCTTCCCGCACATGCTCTACAAAGACGCCATCCGCACGTACGGCAGCGACAAGCCCGACCTGCGCTTCGCCATGGAACTGCACGAAGTGACGGATTGCTTCCCCCAAGAAGCAAAGCAAAAGTTGCAAATCGAAGGCAATGTCTTCGCATTCGCCGCGACCGGCGCGGCAAATTATTCCCGCAAGCAGCTCGACGACCTCACTGAAAAAGCCAAGTCCCTCGGCGCACGCGGTGCGTATTTTGTGAAAGTAGCGCCAGAAGGCACAACCTCGACAGTAGAAAAACTAATCGGACCCGAAAACGTTAAGAAGCTAGCCGAAGCCGCCGCCGCAAAGCCAGGCGATCTCGTCGTCGCCGTAAGCGCCAAGCAGCAAATCAAAGGCACCGAAGCCGCCGCGCTCATCGCCGGTCAGCTCCGCCTGCAACTAGGCGAAGCTCTCAACCTGATCGACAAGAGCCAATGGAAATTTCTCTGGATCACCGGCTTCCCCCTCTTCGAATGGAGCGAGTCCGACAAGCAATGGGTAAGCGCCCAGCACCCATTCACCGGAATCGTCGACGAAGATCTGGAAAAACTAGAGTCCGCGCCATGGGAAGTCCGCTCCAAAGGCTATGACCTGGTGCTAAATGGAAACGAACTAGGGTCCGGCAGCATCCGAATCCATCGCCAAGACATCCAGGAGCGTCTCTTCAAAGCTCTCGGCCTAACCGAAGAACAACTCCGCCGCCGCTTCGGGTTCTTCCTCGACGCCCTAACCTACGGCACCCCGCCCCACGGCGGCATAGCCCTGGGCATCGACCGCATAGCCATGCTCTTGGCGGGTGAAAAATCCCTGCGCGAAGTAATCGCCTTTCCCAAAACCACCGCCGCCCAAGACCTAATGGCCGAATCCCCCAGCGAAGTAGACAGCGACCAGCTAGACCAACTAGGCATCGCCATCAAGCCAAGCGCCAAGAAAGCCGCCGAATGATATCCTTAATCTGCGATTTGGTCGGAACTCAGGCCGCGGGGACGATGCCCGCGTCAGGTTTTTCTTTAGGAGGCGGGGGCTTATAGCCCCCGCGTAAATAGCATCCACAAGACCGGCTTCAGCCGCTGAAGAAAGCTTTTGACGTTGAGTCACAAAGAATTTCCATGCAGCGGCTGCGTGCGCTACTCTTGCGGTTTCTTTAGGAGGCGGGGGCTTTGTAGCCCCCGCATAACAATCAGCCACAAAACAGGCTTCAGCCGCTGAAGAAAGCTTATTCGATGTCAACACCGAAGCACCGAACCGCACCAGGCACCTCGTACTTCGTCACCACAAAGTGTTGGCAAGGCCGCTCCGTTTTCCAAATCCCCGAAAATGCTGAAACCTTGATCGAAACGATCTTTCACTATCATGAACGCCGCGCATATCTCCTGCATGAATTCGTCGTTATGCCCGACCACCTCCATCTCCTGCTCACTCCGGGCGCAACAACTAGCCTCGAAAAAGCGATTCAGCTAATCAAAGGCGGCAGCTCTCACCAAATCCGTAAGGCACGCAACCAAAAAATAGAAATCTGGCAAGTTGGGTTCCACGATTGGACCCTTCGTGATGCCACTGACTGGCAGATCAAGCGCGAATACATCCACACCAATCCAGTTCGAGCCAAGCTGGTCCAAAGGCCCGAAGACTGGCCGTATTCCTCCGCCAACGGAAAATTCTCTCTCGATACAATTCCAGACAAATTCCTCAAGCTTTCTTCAGGGGCTAAAGCCCAAACCACGCCTCCGTTTACGCAGGGGCTGAAGCCCCTGGCCCCTAAAGAGGACAGCAAGATCAAAGGCGCGCACCCTCAGGGGAAGGTCGCCAAGGCATGAGCCGTATCCGCATTCTCCCCGAAGCCGTCGCCAACCGCATCGCTGCGGGCGAAGTCGTCGAGCGTCCCGCCTCCGTCGTCAAGGAACTCCTCGAAAACGCCCTCGACGCCGGCGCAAAAACCATTCGCGTTGAAGTCGAAGCCGGCGGCAAGCGCATGATTCGCGTGATCGACGACGGCCACGGCATGTCCCACGACGACGCGCTACTCGCCTTCGAGCGCCACGCCACCAGCAAGCTGCGCTCCGCCGACGATCTCCTCTCCATCCCCACGCTCGGCTTCCGCGGCGAAGCCCTCCCCACGATCGCCGCTGTGTCGCGCCTGCTACTAGAATCCCGCGCCGAAGAAGACGCCGAAGGCACCCGAGTGGAATTCGCCGGCGGCAAACTCGTCAGCGTAAAACCTGCGGGCCTTCCCGCGGGCACCACGGTCAGCGTCGCCGATCTTTTCTACAGCGTCCCCGCCCGCCGCAAATTCCTGAAGTCCGAAACCACCGAACTAGGCCACATCGCCTCACTGGTCACCCACTACGCGCTCGCCAATCCCGGCAAGCAATTCGTCCTCGCCACGCCGACGCAGCAAATCGTCGACTGCTCGCCTGTCGAGCGCCTTGCCGAACGCGTCTACCAACTCTTCGGCAAGCAATCCTTTGATGAGCTCATCGAAATTCCCGTAGCCAGCGCCGCCTTCCGCGCCGCCATCACCGAACTCGAACTAGAACAAAGCGAAGAGAAAGCCCGCCTCACGGTCTACGGTTTCACTTCCCGCCCGGAAGTTCAGCGTCCCAATCGCAACGGCATCTACATCTTCGTAAATCGCCGCCTCGTGCGCGATCGACTGATTCTCCACGCCATCCATGAAGCCTATCGCAACATTCTTCCTAGCAACGTTTTCCCCGCCACGCTGCTCTTCCTCGAAATGCCCTACGACGAAGTCGACGTCAACGTGCACCCCGCAAAAATCGAAGTCCGCTTCCGCCGCTCGCAATTCGTTCACGACTTCACCCGCGATTCCATTCGCCAAGCGCTGATGGCCGTGCGCCCCATCGCCAGTTTCGCCGCGGCGGCTGCCTCCTCGGGATCGCAGAACGCAAACGCCGCGTCCCTATCCAACGCCCCGTCCATGGATCCAACATCTCCGTCCATCGTTCCCCGCGCCATCATCCCCGCGATGGAAGAGATCGGCTTGGGTAGCGGCGTAGGTTCCGACGGCGGTTTCGATCTCACCGGCGCGCCATTCCAACCTGTCGAACAGCGTTTTTCGTTTGAGCCCGGTCCAGCGATTGGGGCGCCCAGCGCGCCGCAAGAACCGCCCACGCCAAACTGGGCCGCAAATTTTGCAGCGGGCAACGGCAGCGCTCCCGCGACTCTCCCGCACCCGGACCAAATCGCCGACCTGAAGCCGCTCGGCCAAGTCAGCTCCAGCTTCATCGTGGCCGTCAACGGCGAAGGCCTGTGGCTCGTTGACCAGCACGTCGCACACGAGCGCGTCCTGTTCGAACAGCACCTGGAAGCGCGCCGCGCGGGAAGAGTCGAGAGCCAGCGCATGCTCATGCCCATGATTCTGGAGCTTTCCCCGCGCCAATTGGTCACCTACGAAAAAATCGCCGAAGAACTAAGCGCCAACGGCTTCGAAGTCGAACTCATGGGCCCGCGCAGCGTTGCAATTCAGGCCGCACCCGCCGGAATCACCGGCAGCGACGCCGAAAAACTACTCACCGAAATTCTCGACGGCATCGAGCGTGAAAATGCCGCCATCTCCATCGAAACGCTTCAAGCAAAAATCGCCGCGAGTACAGCGTGCCACGCCGCAATCAAAGTCAACATGCCGCTGGACCAGACGAAAATGGAATGGCTCCTTGCCGCCCTCGCCAAAACCGATTGCCCCATGAGCTGCCCCCACGGCCGCCCGGTAGTCCTCCGCTATTCGGTAAAAGAAATCGAGAAAGCCTTCCACCGCATTTGAGATGAACCGCATTTGCGACGCGCCTGCATTGACGATGTAGTGGCCAGTCTTTAGACTGGCCGACGTCTACGCCAAGAGGGAAACGTGACCCAAACGCAAAAAACCGCAGTAATCTTTGGCTTGGCTAACAAGCGCAGCATCGCCTGGGCCATCGCGCAAAAACTTCAGCAAGCCGGCTGGCGCCTGGCCATCACTTATCAAAACGAGCGCCTGGCACTCGAAGCCAAAGATCTAATCGCCGATCTTCCCGGCGCCGACGGCTTCATGTGCGACGTCACCCAAGACGATCAGCTCGCGCGTCTCTTCTCGGATCTGAAAGAAAAATACGGCGTCCTGCACGGGCTGGTACACAGCATCGGCTTCGCCCCCGAAGCTGACCTCAAAGGCGATTTTGTCAACACCACCCGCGAAGGTTTTCGAATCGCGCACGACATCAGCGTCTATTCGCTGATCGCTGTGGCGCGCGGAGTGCTCCCACTCATGAATACCGGCGGCAGCATCGTCACACTTACCTACTACGGCGCGGAAAAAGTTGTTCCTCGCTACAACGTGATGGGTGTGGCCAAGGCCGCGCTGGAAGCCACAGTGCGTTATCTGGCCAACGATCTCGGACCCAAAAACATTCGCGTCAATGCCATCTCCGCCGGCCCCATCAAAACCCTGGCCTCCCGCGGCATCTCCGGTTTCGGCGACATGCTGAAAATCCAAGCCGAGCGCGCTCCACTAAAACGCAACGTGGACGCCGCCGAGGTAGGCGCCAGCGCTGCGTTCCTGCTTTCTGAGGCGGGCTCAGGCATCACTGGCGAAACGATCTACGTCGACTGCGGCTACAACATCATGGGCTTCTAGGAAGTCGACAGTTCACAGTCTAAAGTCGAAGGTGAAAAGTCTTTCATGTCCTTGCAGCACAGCCTCTAGGCGCTACTCCGACGATCTCGAATCCCACTGCGCGCAAAATACGGTGACGGACCGCGAGCGAAACCTTAGAATCAGCAACCAGCCCAATGCCCAGACTCACCATCGCCATCGACGGACCTGCCGGTTCCGGCAAAAGCAGCGTGGCGCGACTCGTCGCGAGTACGCTTGGCTATCTTTACCTCGACAGCGGTGCGATGTACCGAGCGCTTGCGTTAAAAGCGCTGCAACGCGGCGTTCCGCTCGACGACGAAACGCAATTGGCAAAGCTCGCAAACGAAACGCACATCGAGCTGCGTTCGCCGACTTCTGAGCAAGAAAAAGCCGGAGTAAAGAACCGTGTCTTTCTTGACGGCCGAGAAGTCACGCAGGAAATTCGCACGCCGGAGGTTGCGCAAGCCGCTTCGCGTTTGGCTACGATCGCGCCGGTGCGCGCCGTGCTTGTCGCGGAGCAGCAACGCGCCGGAGCCGGCGGCGGCGTGGTGATGGAAGGGCGTGACATCGGAACTGTCGTTTTCCCCGGCGCCGAGCTGAAGATTTTTCTTGAAGCGTCGCCGGAAGTGCGCGCGGAACGGCGCTGGAAAGAGCACCAGGAAAAGGGCGAAGACATGACGCTCGCGCAAGTGCTCGAAGAGGTGCGCGAGCGCGACAAACGCGATCGCGAGCGCAAAGTTTCACCGCTGCTGCGCGCCGCCGACGCGGTGCTGGTGGATAATACCGCGATGGACGCGGCGGAAACGGCGCGGCTTATCGTCGTGCTCGCGCGCGAACGCGAAAGGGAACTGGCCACCGCGGGGAGGAAACTGTAATGATTCGCTTGCTTATGTTGCTGGCTGTGGCTGTTTGCGGTGCTGGCCTTGCTATCCCACTTCTTTCTCTTGCCGGGGCAAAAGAGTCGCAGCAACCCAACTCCAATGTGGAATCTGCCGCCGCAAAAAAGTTCCGTGACTTCCTCGACGCTGACTGGCGGCGCTGGATGGAGGAATATCCGGAGCACGCTACCCATGTCGGCTTTCCGGGCCAGGACGATCGCTGGACTGACGATTCTCCCGCGGGCATTGCGCAGCGCAAGAAACATCTCGCCGAGAGCCTTGCCGCCCTGAAAGCGATGTCTCGCGGCGATTTGCCGGTGAGCGAGCAGCTCAATTACGACATTTACCTCGATCTGCTCGAAGGCGCCAGCGAGGGCCAACAATTCGGCGACGATCAGATTCCGCTCCGCAATGTCGTGCCACGCAATTTATGGATGCCGATGAATCAAATGAGCGGCTTTCAGCAGGAGGCTGCCGATACCCTTGCGATACAGCGGCACCAAACTGTCGCGGAGTACGAAACGATACTCAAGCGGCTGGCGGCGCTTCCTGCCGCGGTCGACCAGCAAATCGCGCTGCTGCAAGATGGGCTGAAGCGGGGGTACACGCCGCCGAAGATCGCTCTGCGCGATGTGGCGAAGCAAATCGCCGACCTCACACCGGCCGATGCGCTGGCCAGCCCGCTGCTGCAGGTGTTCACTGAATTTCCGGCGAATTTTCCCGAAGCCGAGCGGGCTCGGCTTACGGAAAAGGCCAAGGACATCTACGCGGCATCGGTTGCGCCCGCTTTTCGCAGGCTTCACGACTACGTAGCGAGCACGTATTACCCGGCTTGCCGGGAAAGCATCGCGGCTACAGCGCTGCCTAACGGTGATGCGGCGTACGCCTTTCACGTACGCTGGCAAACGACGACCGATCTTACGCCGGCGCGAATTCACGAAATCGGCTTGGCCGAAGTGAAACGCATTCGCGCCGAAATGGATAAGGTGATCGCGTCGACGAAATTTCAGGGCAGCTTTCACGAGTTCACGGAATTCTTGCGCAACGATCCGCGTTTTTATTACGACAAGCCGGAAGATCTGGTGAATGGCTACCGCATCATTGTCAAGCGCATCGACCCCGGACTCGCGCATCTTTTTGGTAAGCTGCCGCGGTTGCCTTACGGCGTCTGCGTTATTCCCGATTTCAAGGCGCCTTCGCAGACCACCGCTTATTACCAGGGCGGATCGCCACAGGCGGGCCGGCCGGGCTGCTACTTCGTGAACACTTACAATCTGCGGGCGCGGCCCAAGTGGGAGATGGAGGCGCTCTCGCTGCACGAGGCTGTGCCCGGGCATCATTTGCAGATTTCGCTGGCGCAGGAGCTGGAAAACACGCCGGAGTTTCGCAAACACGCCGGGTACTCGGCGTTTGTGGAGGGCTGGGCGCTGTACAGCGAAGGGCTCGGCGAGGACGTGGGGCTGTACACCGATCCGTATTCCAAGTTTGGACAGCTTAGTTATGAGATGTGGCGCGCGGTGCGGCTGGTAGTGGACACCGGGATGCACTCGATGGGCTGGACGCGCGAGCAAGCCATCCAATTTTTCAAGGACAACACCGGCAAGACGGATCAGGACATTACCGTCGAGGTGGATCGCTACATCGTGTGGCCGGGGCAGGCGCTGGCCTACAAACTCGGCCAGCTTAAGATTCGGGAGCTGCGATCGGAAGCGGAGAGCCGGCTGGGCGCCAAATTCAACATCCGCGCTTTTCACGACAGCATCCTGGAACAAGGCGCCGTGCCGCTTAGCCTCCTGGAGCCACACGTCAAGCATTGGATTGACTCCCAAGAACGGTGAAGCGGCGAGCGGCCGACTGGCGAGAATAAGCGACACCCCCTACCCGCGGTGTTTTGCAGAAAGAGTCTGTAAGTCTTTGAAAAGAAACCGGCTCGCGAGTGAAAAAGAGGACAAAGAGCGCGAAAGAGTCCGTAAGTTGCTGAAAACGAGGAGCCTGAGCAATTGCAGGAAACTGCTCAACACAGAGGCTATAGAGGTTTGGAGCACAGAGATCACAGAGAAGGGGGAAACACCAGGGGGCAACGCAGATAGATGTGAAAAGAAAGGAGTTGCGGGAAAAGCAATTCGTAAGACCATGAAAACAAAGGGGCGACAAAACGACGCTCTGTTTATAAGAAAGCTAACAGCTTGGGAGGGCCGAGTCTAAAGGGGTTGGAAGATCAGTCCAGCGGACGCCCAAAGTGGGTGCCGGGGCGAGGGACGGCGCCGACATGCCTTAACCATTTTATTATATTCGTTGAGATTGTCAAGTAAATAATATAAGTCTTTTGTTTCTGCGGGCTTACTTCGACCTACGCACCGTGTTCCCTCAGGCTTTGGCGTCAAGCGCGGCGCTCAGATGCGCTTCACAGCAATTTGATTCTCAGTGGAGACCGGCGGGTGTCGGGCTGTCGACCCGTACGAGAACGGAACGGCCGATGCCCGCCTCGGTGCACTTAGCGACCCAACCCTCTCTAGTTATCTTTCCGGCGAGTAAGCCCTCCATGAGAGCGAAGATGTTGATTTTTTCGGTGCCGCGTTGGAAATAGAACTCGCCGGGCCTGGTTTCGAGACTCCAACCGTTGTCGAGCAGGGCGAGAGCGAGGGCCGAAGCCACGAGGTGGCCTGCGTGCTGCGTTCGCTGCTGGCGGGTGAGCAGCATGCCCTTGGGGTCCCGCATCCGCGATCCAATCTCCGGAAGTTTTTGGGCGAAATCCGGGACAGCCTCGGCCGTGATGCCCTGCAAGAGCGAAGCGTATTCTGTGACCATGGATTTCCACCAAGGAATGGTCACTACCTGGCCGATCTCGTCCCAGTCCACGCGGCGGAGCGATTCTTTCTCCAGGTTAGGGTTCACAAAGGCAATAAACTGAAGCTCAGCGTCCTCTGGAGTGTCCAGCAAGGACAGGGCGAGCGCACTGTTCAGGTCGTTGGGTGTGACGGTGAGTTGCTCGATGGCAGCGATGCGATCGCGCAGAGGCGGATGCGTATCGTAGGGATCAATTTTGCCCTCCTCCATCTCCTTCCCTATGCCTTCTGCCACTTGAACGGCAATCTCTGGGACCACAAGAAACCGCGCGAAGCCGTCAGCGATAGCGGGCATGCAGCTCTGGTTTAGCACGGGCACAACTTCCGCGTTCCAGTATGCCGGCCAGGCCATCCCTGCTCCGTGAATCTTCCGCAGACCCTGGATGAGCGGCTCAGGGCCGGCGACGAAGCAGGCGAGTTCATCGGCGCGATATTCTTTCTTGCGCGAGACGAAATTCGTTACACGCAAAAACAGGATGAAGTAGTTCTTGAGCACTACCGTAACAACGGAATACAGCAGATTGATAATTCCAATGCGGCCGAGCTCCTGGATGGAACCAATATTCTGAAAAGTGCGAATCATGGCGCTTTGCGTCTTATAAACAAAGGGGCCGAGTTTAGTATCTCCACTGTAGTAGTGGGCGAATTCGTGAGCCAGGACGCCGCGAAATTCGGAGATTGTGAGGGTGGAGAGTAGGGGCAGGCCGATGGCCATGATGCGGCGGCTACCAAGCCCCAGAATGCCACCGCGGTCGGCAACAAAAGCGTTGACTTGGCCGATCAGGTAAACCTCGCGGGGAAGCGGCTCGTTCAGCGAGGCGGCGATGTTGTCGAGTTCAGCAAAAAGACGTGGATGCGAAGTGCGCTGGAGCAACGGGCCAGGAGGCTCGAATATGTCGCGCCGGGGTATTAGTGACCACACCACGGCCCCGGCGAGGACAATCCCGCCGACGAGCAAAAGGAGCGCTTGGGCGGGTGCGTGTTCT
>Ga0307474_10000638_pt1 | contig 24994 bp, 18 predicted proteins | sample atmos_gasesECM1C_2_FD_203312 | JGI IMG/M metagenome (GOLD analysis project Ga0307474, IMG submission 203312) | Hardwood forest soil microbial communities from Morgan-Monroe State Forest, Indiana, United States - atmos_gasesECM1C_05 | ecosystem: Environmental > Terrestrial > Soil > Temperate... | reverse complement strand
GGTGCTGGTTACGGGGCCGATCTGGGCGCGGCCAGTGTGGGGGATCTGGTGGACCTGGGACATTCGCCTTACCACGACGCTAGTCTTGTGGTTGATTTACGTGAGCTACCTGGTTCTGCGCCGCTTTTCGGATGGCTCGCAGACTCCGAAGCTCGCGGCGGTACTTGCCATCTTTGGTGCCCTCGACGTGCCGCTGGTGTATTTTTCGATCTGGTTTTTCCGCACGCAACATCCCCAACCCGTGATCGGTGGAGGCGGTTCGATTGACCCGCGAATGCTGCATGTGTTGCTGATCAACTGGCTGGCATTCTCCTGCTTGGCCTTGCTGATCTGCTGTTTCCGCTACCGGCTGGAAATGCTGCAACGTGATGTGCAGGAAGCCGAAGCGATGGAATCGTTGTCGGACGTCAGCGGATCTGTCATTCAGGTTCCGAAGCCCGCGAGTCCGCCGAACAAGGTGGCTCGATGAACTCTGTCAAGTTTCTCTATGCTGCCTGCGTCGCGACGTGGGCGATCCACGGACTCTATCTCGGTAGCTTGGTTCGCCGCTACTTTGGTATACGGCAACGAATGAAGGATTTGAAAAAGTAGCGGCCGGCGTGCAATTCAGTTCGGCGCTTTGAATTCCCGCTGCAGCGCACTCAGCAGTTCCGTACTTCCGCCCGAGCGCAGGAATTCATAATCCTCGATCATGGCGGCGGTACCGATTCGCAAAGAGGGAAGCGGCGATTCCACGCGGATCACTCGCGCAGTGAAGCGAACCCGGACTGCGTCGGTCAGCGTTATATGCGGAGGGAAGGTGAGAGTGACTTCGCAGCGTGTTCCGGCGGGAAGAGGTTGGTCAAGGTAGAAAAAAACTCCGCGGGCACTTACGTTTTGAGTTTCAGTTTGGAATTCCTTGTCATGATCCTTATCGATACGGACAGCCGCCGGCAAGCGCATGTCAAAGCGCCGCATCGTCCGCCGTTCCTGTGAGTGCGGTTGCATCCGTCCTGTAGTTTCCGAAAGCATTCTTCTCAATGAAGGCCGATTCAGGGCTCTACGGAACAACTTCAGGCTGGGAGTTACCAAGGCCGCCGCCCCAGGCAGACCATTGACTTCCTTCAATGTATAGAATTAACAGCCGTTTGCAAGAGCAAAAAGACCCTGTGAACTGGATCGGTAAACGATTTGTGGCGTCATTTGAGAGGTCCCCTGTGGTCCCGCAATTTTCTTCAACCACTTTCGTGCCACAGCGCGGCATCTTTCCGTGTTCTCTCACGCATCTGACCAATTCGGGAGCGTAGACAGCAGAGCCTCGCTTGACTTGGCTATCCGCCAGATGTTTAAGTAGTTGTTTGTTTTCCGCCAGTTCCTAGTGTCACATCAGCAGCGGGCGGTTTCGCCGGCGCCGGGCATGAACTCGCGCGCCGTTCCACTCTCCAAATGACCGGTGTGAATCGGAGGAAATGCGTAATGGGAAATGGCCCCTCGTCGGGAAGAAGGTCGGCAGCTAGTTCGAGAGTTAGTTCGGAGGTTAGTTCAGAAGGAATCTCGCGAACCCAAGCCTCGCGGGTGTTTTCGCTCAGCTTTGGGCTAGTGGCGCTGTTCGCGGTTGCTTCTGTATTGCTGGGACTAAACTTCCATCGGCACGCTGCGAGCGCAAATGCCCAACTTCCGACTTCTCCGATTTCCACTTCCGGCTCTCTCCGTCGGTCAAACGCGTATTCTAAGCCCGACCCGCAAGCTATTCTCGGACAGCTGCCGCTTATCTTCGAGCCGAACCAGGGCCAGGCTGATCCGCAGGTAAGGTTTCTGGCTCAGGGCGCGGGATATCGGCTATTTCTTGATTCCACCGGGGCCACGCTCGGCATGCAAGTTGCGCCGCGCTCAACTTCGCGCAGCGGAGAACACTTCGTCCATATGAAACTGGTTGGCTCAAGCCCGGACGCAGTTAGCTCCGGAACGGGAATCTTGCCTGGCAAAAGCAACTACTTCATCGGCAATGATCCCAGCAGGTGGCGCCGAGGGATTCCGCAATTTTCTGGCGTCAAATATGAAGGCGTCTATCCTGGCATTGACCTGGTTTTCTATGGAAAGCAAGGGCATCTGGAATACGACTTTAAAGTTGCCCCCGGCGCTGACGCGTCGCAAGCTGTGATGCAGTTTGATGGCGCAAGCAGGATGGAGTTGAGCGGCGGCGACCTGATTCTTACCGGCGCCGACGAGGGCGGATTGCGGCTGCATGCCCCGCAGATTTATCAACACGACGGTGATCGTCTACAGCCGGTTGCCGGAGCATTCGTTCTTCAGGCGGCCAACCGCGTCGGTTTCGAGGTTGGACCTTACGACCACAGCCGCGAACTGGTAATAGACCCGGTGCCCCAGTTCTCCACCTATTTTGGCGGCAGCGGCTCGGAGACTTCGCCTTCGGTCGCCGTCAATGGCAACGGCAACATCTATCTTGCGGGCTCGACCACCAGCTCGACTGGCTTCCCGGTGGCTGGAGCTCTTCTTCCACCATCCGCCCTCCCCAACATATTTGTCGCAGAGATTAGTCCCTCTCAACCGGCAGTGGTGACTCACCTTACTTTTCTTGGGGGAAGCGGTGCCGACAGCACGATTGGCCTGGCCGTGGATGGGGGCGGCAACGCTTATATCGTGGGCAAGACTACGTCCACAAATTTTCCCACTTCTGGAAGCCCCTATCAAACCGGACCTGAGACGAAGACGAATTGCACCGGCTTTCCCACGTGCAACTCGATATTTGTCAGCGAGCTCAATCCGCTTGGATCGGGTCTCCTCTATTCGTCGTATTTGTCGGGCAATGGCGATGACGAAGCGACCGGCATGACAATCGACAGCAACCGGGATGTCTTCATCACGGGAACGACGACTTCCGTCGAACAGGCAAAAGATCAATTCCCCGCAACGCAGTTGCCCCAGCCGTATCAGGCTGCGCCCAAAGCTCCCATTCAGTTTTTTGTAACGGAGGTCAACACCAACATTCCGGGGCCCTCCAGTGTTGCGTACTCCACTTATTTCGGTGGCGTTGCGGTTGCTGGCGGCACAGTCGCCGTCGGCGGCGGAATCGCCGTGGACACCACGGGAAATGTATATTTCAGCGGCACGACGAATTTCTACAACAGCGGCGAAAGCCAGGCCGGGAGCGGGAGCGGTAACGGGTCGGACTTCCCCATCGTGAATGCCTATCAGCCGTGCCTGGATACGCCTCCGCCAACCAGCGTTGTCTTCCCTCTATCATGCTCGCCGCCCACGCTGCCGCCTCCACCTGCGCCACAGACATATCCGACCGATGCGTTCGTAGCCAAAATCAATCCCAACAATGCCCAGACTGGCACGGCTCAACTGCTGTTTGCGACGTATTTCGGGGGCGGAGTTACAACTACGCCCGCAAGTCTCGGGATGGATACTTCGACCGGCATTGCAATTGATCCGGGTGGGGCGGGCACAGCGAACATTTACATCACCGGGTCGACGAACTCGATCAACATTAATCTTCCAACCGGCAGCGAATCCTTCCAGGGCTGCCTGGATAATCCCGGGCAAGTCGTGACCACGACCGCCTCCTGCGTCTACACTAACGGTTCTACCAATACCGATGCCTACGTGGCGCGCTTCAGCAATCCAGCGGTGAGTACGGGCGGCGGAACTCAGATCAGCGTAGGGTTGACGTATTTCTCGTACCTGGGAGGAGCGGGGAACGATAGTGGCGCGGCAATTGCTGTCGATACGGCGAACGATGCCTTCGTCACCGGAACCACCAACTCAACCGACTTCCCGGTCACAGCTGGAGCCATCCAGAGCGTTCTGGCAGGCACGCAGAATGCGTTTTTCGCTCACATCGACACCACGGAAACCGTTGGAACAACCACGAATGTCGGCACTTACTCCACCTACTTCGGCGGCAACGGCGTGGATCGCGGCTCCAGCATCGCTGTCGATACAATTAGTCAGAACGCATACTTTGCGGGCGATACTACTTCGTCCAGCTCCTTCCCAACTTTGATCGATGCTGTGCAGACTACGCTGAATGGCCCTAGCGATGCGTTTGTGGCCGAGCTCGTTCCGACCGCAGACGTCACTGTAGTGCCAACTGTATCGACCGTGCAAGGCGCCAGCGTCGGCAACCCGCTGACAATCTCGTTTACGGTTACCAACGACGGGCCTGATCTGGCGACGGGCGTTTTTGTAAACGGTACGGTGACCACCGGCGTGACTTTCACCAGCGGCACGGCAAGCGGAGGCAGTTGCAGTTCGGCGGTGAACAACAGTTTGGTTTGCTCAATTCCCACCCTGCAGGCCGGTTCCACCTCCACCGTGAGTTTCTCAGTAACGCCGACGCAGCAAGGAACTTTTGCGGCAACAGCTGAGGTCATCAAAATCAACAATACGAATACGGCAATAACCAGCTCGGCTCAGGCCATCGCCGGCAGCTTCAACATGGCCATCAGTCCTTCCAGCCGGACTGTTGCGGCTGGCCAGACTGCGCAATACACGGTGCAGTTGAATCCGTTGGGCGCATTTGCAAACTCCGTCTCGCTGAGCGTGAGTGGCCTTCCCTCGGCATCATCATTCAGTTTCACTTCTTCAAGCATTACATTCAACGGTTCCAGCAGCGCTTCCACCGTTCTAAACTTGACGACCACACCGCAGCCGGTCGCCATCATTACTGCCACAGACTTCTCGGGAAACAGAGGCAGACCGTTCTATGCTTTCTGGCTGATGATCCCGGGAATCGCTCTATTCAGTTTGGGTAGCGGGAGCAGACGATCGAAGCGATGGTTTGGACTACTGGCGCTGTTACTTGCCTCCGGGCTTATTCTTGTTCTACCTTCATGCAGCAGCGGCAACAAGACGCAGCCCCCGGCCAGCGGAACTCCTTCAGGCACCTACACCATGACAGTCACGGCAACGTCAGGCTCATTCAGTACAAGCAAGACGTTCCAGGTAACCGTGACTCCATAATGCTGGCTATATTCTGATAAGGCGTGATTGGCATAAGGGTACGCATTCATGCGCACCGCAGGCCTTCAGGCGCTGACTTTAGGACGGACTGTCGCCCCGAGGGCTGTCGCGAGTGCCAGTTAGACGTTAGGCCCCGGCGGAAAGCTTGTGGTGGCTCTTGGCCTCGGCGATCCCATATTGCCGGATTTTGTACAGCAGAGCTTTGTAGCTGATTTGCAGAAGCGTAGCAGCCTGTTTCCGGTTCCAGTTGGTCTGCTCGAGCGCCTGGCGAATGGCTTCGCCTTCGGCTTCATCCTTCGCGGAGCGTGCCAGCGATTTCAATCCGCCGCCTGTTTCTCCGCTTTTGCTCGCTGACGCGGAGGTTGCGAGCGTTCCCCCAGGATTCCCGTCATTCCTAGGCTGCAGCTCCGCAACCGCCAGATTTGCATCCCCAAGAATCAGGTAGCGCTTAAGAAAATTGTTCAACTCCCGCAAATTTCCCGGCCAGGGATGTGCCTGGCAAGCCTCCAGCATTTGCGGAGACAGAGGAAGTTGCGGCCGCGCGTAGCGCTCCGCCATACGGGTCATGAAATGCTTCAGCAATATAGGAATCTCTTCCTTGCGCTCGCGGAGCGGCGGCAACTGCAAGGTGAAGGCATTGAGCCGGTAATAGAGATCTTCTCGCAACCGCTTGGCGGCCAGGGCCTGGGGAATGTCAATGTTGGTTGCGGCCAGAATGCGCACGTCCACTTTGATAACGGTTCGGCTCCCCAAACGAGAGAAGCTCTGGTCTTGCAGCACATGCAGCAACTTGGCCTGCAACGCAGGCGGCATCTCGCCGATTTCGTCGAGGAGGATTGTCCCCTTATTGCAAAGTTCAAACTTTCCCGGCTTCGCGTGGGTCGCCCCGGTAAAAGCTCCCTGCTCATACCCGAACAACTCACTTTCCAGCAGGTCAGCGGGAACTGCCGCGCAATTCACTTTCAAGAAGGTGCGGTGAGCGCGCTGCGAGAGTTTGTGAATCAAACGCGCCAGCACTTCCTTTCCGGTACCACTCTCGCCCAACAACAACACTGGAATATCTACATGCGCTACCAGCGCGGCTTGTGAGCGAATCTTCCGCATGGCCGGACTGGCAGCGACAAAGAAAGTGTCATCGCCCACTTCTTCGGCCTCTCCACCCACCGTCGTTTTGCCCTGGCCCAGGCATTGGTCAATGACTGCGTCGAGTTCCGCTTTCTGAAACGGCTTGGTCAGGTAGTCGTGCGCCCCGAGACGCATGGCCTGCACTACCTTCTTTGTATCGTTGACGCAGGAAAGCATCACGACCTTTACACCGGGACGCTTTTGCCGAAGTTGCTCAAGCGTCTCCAGTCCGTCAATCCCAGGCATCAGCACGTCAAGCAGGACTAGATCGGGTTCCATGCCTTTGTCGACCCGCGCCAGCGCTTCTTCTCCGGTGGATGCAGTTTCGACCTTATAGTCGTCTACTTCAAGCAAGGTCCGGATATACCGGAGCATCGCCGGTTCGTCATCCACCAGCAGAATCTTGGCGGTCTCACTCATCGATTCTTTCCTTTCCCAGTCGGGTGCGGGGAAGGTTTATAAGGAATAAGAAAAGAGAACTTGCAGCCTGCGCCGGGATCACTCTCGACCCATACTTTTCCGCCCATTCCCTGCACAATGCGCCGTACAATCGCGAGTCCCAGGCCCATCCCTTCCTGGCTTTCATTGCCAGGCAGGCGGAAAAAATCGTCAAAGACTTCTTGATGAAACTCCGCGGGAATGCCCGGTCCGGTGTCGGAGACGCTCACCTTCACGGAATTAGGCTGCGAAATATCCTGTCGACGCCTCTCGCCGGTTGCCGCGGGCTGTGATGTGGCGCGCCGTTCCCACATGTACGCTTCGGCATGCAACCAAACCGTCCCGCCCTTCGGAACAAACTTGAAGGAGTTTTCCAGCAAATTTGAAATAACGCGCTGCAGCTTCGGAGAATCGAGCGGAAAAACCGGAAGCTTTTCGTTGGGCAAGAAGTAAAGAGCTAATCCCTTTTCCTGGAAGCGGGTCGACCACAGTCGGCAGACATCAGACAAACATTCGTTGAGGTTGGCGGTCTCGAAACGCATCTTCAAGCCGCCAGTTTCCAGAGCGCTGAAGGTCAGGAAGTCCTGGATGAATTGCTGCAGCCTTTTCCCACTGGACTGCATATCGCCCAGGACTTCTCGCTGGCGGTCGTTTAGCGGTCCCAACTTCTCGCTTTGCAGTAACTCGACGTAACCATTCAGGATGGCTAATGGTGTCTTCAGATCGTGAGCGGCTGACCCGAGAGCATTCGTCGTGCGCCGAAAGCGCTCCTGCAATTCGGAATAAGCCTGCGGCAGATCAGCCTGATTTGGAATTCCTTCGTCTGAAACGGTCCCGACCAATGGCGTTGATTTTGCCTCAACTGACTCTGGGACACACAGATTCTTTTGTACGGTGGCCATAAAGGGGCGCAATGGTTAGACCGAAGGGGGGAATGCATTCAATCGACCAGGACGAATGCTGTAACGAAATCGTATGCCAGGTGCGTTTTGCTGTCAACGAAAAATGCAACGCGATTACCCAAGTGTAGCAAAACCTTGCACTTTCGCGTAGTGTGGGCTTCATTCGCGAATCATCGTCGGCTAAGATTGATTTGAAAGTAAGAAGTGCCAAGAAAGCCAGCACTCTAACGGTTTTAATGCTCCCAGCACCTTGAATTAGACCGATTTCTTTAGGTTTTGCCGGAAGATCTTGTGGCTTCCTGCCTTCAACTTATGCTTTGGCCCCTAAGATGCTTGGAATCTTAAGTTACCAGCCATAGGAAGGGGTGCGCGTGAAGGGTATTCGTCCAGAGGGAGAGCGTCGCCGGTGGCCACGCTTGCCTTTGGCCATTCCGGTTTTTGTCAGAAGTCAAGCCGAGACCGACAAAGGATTTCTCGAATTTGCCACGGCCTTGAATGTTTCCGCCGGGGGCATGCTGGTTGCGGTTCGCCGTTCGATTCCATCCGCGACCCAGATTCTGCTGGAGATTCCTAGTGCGCCGCTGGCTGCGTTGGCGCGGCTGCCCAACGTCGCCAGAAATTTACGCGCTAGGGTCCTGCGCATGCAGCACGGCGAAGGTTTCAATCTGGTTGCGGTGAAGTTTTCGCGTCCTTTGGTCAATTCCCACGAAACAACACCTCCACCTCTTCGACGGAAGTTTGCCTCTACGGTGTGAAAGTCTTTTCCCCGGACCTAAATCAAGGAGACCTTTCTCAGTTTGTCGCGGTTACTTCCTTTCCGTTTCTCGCAATCTTTAGTAAGTTGCGTTTCGTCAATCAGATAGACTAGCCTAAGACAAGATTCGTTTCGGTTCCCCCTGCGTTTTGGTGCTCCGGATGCACATCCCCTGCTGGGCCTGTGTCGCGGAAAGCCAGCCTGACTCGATCAATGAGCACTTCTTCCAATCCCGTTAGCGCGCTGATCCAGCCTCTCGGTGAGATGCCCCCAGAGGCGGTTGTGTTCGGAACCACCGATTCCATGAAAGCGCTACGCGAACGGATGGCCAAAATCGCCGGCGCCAACGTTCCTGTTTTGATTCACGGTGAGAGCGGCACTGGCAAAGACATTATCGCGCGGATGGTCCACACGGCTTCCCCGTGGAAGTCGGGTCCGTGGGTCAAGGTGAATTGCCCGGCGATTCCCGGCACTCTGCTCGAGAGCGAATTATTCGGCTACGAGAAAGGCGCCTTCACCGGCGCATACGGCATGAAGCCTGGGCGCGTCGAGATGGCCCATCGCGGCACACTGTTCCTCGACGAGATTTCCGAGCTCGACATGGCGCTGCAAGCGAAGCTGCTGCAACTCTTGCAGGACGGCCAATTCTGCCGCATTGGCGCGCAGGAAGACAAAAAAGTAGAAGTTCGCGTGGTTTGCGCCACGAATCGAAATCTGGAAGAAGAAATCGCCAACGGTTCGTTCCGCGCCGACTTGTACTACCGCATCAATGTCGTGAACCTGCACATGCCTTCGCTGCGCGAGCGCGCCGCAGATATTCCGCAGCTGATCCACTACTTCCTCGACTACTACAACCGGAAATTCAACTCGCGAGCCCCGGCGCTTTCAGCGGAGTTGATGAACGTGCTGAAAAAATATCACTGGCCAGGAAACGTGCGCGAGCTGGAAAATCTGATGAAGAGGTATGTAATCCTCGGGAACGAAGAAGCCATCTCCGCCGATCTGCGGCCGCGCGAACCGGACTTCTTCAGCGCGGACATTTCCGTCGACGGTCCCATCTCACTGAAGAAGATCACGCGCCAGGCCGTGCATGAACTGGAACGCAAGATCATCCTCAAAGTCTTGCAGCACCACCACTGGAACCGCAAGAGCGCCGCCCGCGCATTGAATATCAGCTACCGAGCCCTTCTCTACAAGATCCGCGATGCAGGCCTGCCCTCCAACCGCGCCCCGCGTCGGCCCGCAGATGAGGCGAAGCAAGATGTCGCCGCTGACTGATTCCGCTACGGTTCTACGCTGAACCAGTTCGTTCTGAAGATTTCCTGGTCGGTCCCTCTTGGGTCAAACGCTAAATTGGTTGACTTCCAATCCGGTTCTCTGCCAAACTTCCGCAACTCGGAAGGTGAACCACGTGCGGAATCGTTACCACTACGCGCCAGCGGTGCAAGCCTTCGGACCGATTCTCTTTCTGCTCAATGCCGGCAAACTCGAGGCCGGGCTCTAATCCTCTCACTTCGTCTTTGTGGCGCATAGCCTGCCTGCTACCACCGTTCACAAACGTACATTTCAGACCTTTTGCGGAGATTCTCATGAAGCTCTTGAAAATTGCGCCGTTCTTGCTGGCGTTGATAGTAGTGTGCGGCGCTTGCTTGGCCCAGGATGCGACGGGACGAATTTTTGGAACGGTCTACGACCCGCAGGGCGCAGTAGTCACGGCAGCGCGCATTGTTGTGACCAACACCGCAACCCAGGTCGAGCGCATAGCCACGACGGATAAAGAAGGATACTTCCAGGTTCTCGCCCTGCCGATTGGGAGTTACAAAGTGAAAGCCGAACACCAAGGTTTTCGCAGCGTACTCAGCGCCGAGCAGAAGCTGCTCATCAACCAGGCACTCCGCATCGACATCAAGATGGAAATCGGAGCGGCGAGTCAGACTGTGGATGTCGGTGCAGAAGCCGCGCCAGTTGAGACGGTGGTTTCAACTCTCGGGCAGTCGGTAACGGGACGAGCGCTGACCAACATGCCGCTCAATGGACGAGACATGCTCGATCTTGCTTTGCTTCAACCGGGTGTGACGGAAAGCAACGACGACAATAACGGCGCCGGAAACTACAGCATTGCAGGCGGACGGAGCGACTCGGTCACGTTCCTCCTCGACGGAGGACTGAACAACGATCTGCTGGATAACAGCAATCTTCTCGATCCCAATCCCGATGCAGTCGCCGAGTTCCGGCTCCTAACCAGCAACTACACGGCCGAGTACGGGCGCAACGGTGGCGGCATCATTAGCGTGGTAACCAAATCCGGTACGAATCAGATTCACGGCAGCCTCTTTGAATTTCTCCGAAACCGTGTGCTGGATGCCAACGACTATTTCAATAAAGACCAGAACCCTGTCGTCCCACGCCTTGATTTGAAACGAAACCAGTACGGAGCGACGCTTGGCGGGCCGATCGTAAAGGATAAGATTTTCTTCTTTCTGGCATACCAAGGACAAAGACAAGTCGAGGCTGTTCCGGATAACTTGTCCCCGGTATTCACTCAGCAGAAATTGCAGGGGGATTTCTCCAACTCATCCACCGGAGGTCCCCCGGATCCCGGCGTAGCCTGCTTCCTGGCGGGCTACCAACCGACCGGTCCCCTTAAGCAGTGTGTCGATTCAAACCTGAACCAGCTGCCCGCCCATCCCTTTTTCCAATCTAACCCCACTCTCGCTGCCAACGCAATCATCGATCCTGCGAGGTTTGATCCTGTCGCTCAGGCCTATATCCATGCCGGTCTGATTCCGTCGGCCCCCGGAGGATTTCTTTCGACATCGCTCGACGCCCAGGACAATCGCGACGAGTTAACCACCAAGATCGATTTCAATTTCAGCGCAAAGGATAAAGTCGCCGCAACCCTTGGTGCGAATCGTGCGGTTTCGACAAATCCACTGCCGTACGCCACTGTCCCCGGGTTTCCAAGTACCACTCCGGCAAACTACTACTTCACCAATATTGGGTATACGCGTGTTTTCTCCTCGACGTTGCTCAATGAGTTCCACTTCGTCACCCACCGCAGCAATTTCCTGGCCGACATTTCTGGAAAGCAGTTGCCCTCGGGCACCTCTCTTGGCATTGGCATTACACCTGACCTGACAACGGGTCCAACAAATCTTTTTTTCGACACTGGTCTTCAACTCGGTCCCAGCGAGAATGGCCCGACCCGTTACGTTGAAAACACATTTTCGTGGACGGATGCCGTTACCTGGTCACATGGAAAACATAACTGGAAATTTGGAGCGGGTTTCTCCCCCTACCAGGAAAACCTGCTCTTCGACTACTACACCAATGGAGAGTTTGATTTCTACACTTCTCCGCCGAGTAGTGCTACTTCCGGAAATCCTTACGCGGACTTCCTCTTGGGCATACCCGACGCCTATTTTCAAGGCGCACTGGCTCCCACCAATATTCGCAGCAAGAGCACCTACCTTTTCGGGCAGGACGAATGGCACGTGACCCGTAACCTGGTCTTAACTTTGGGTCTGCGCTACGAATACAACACTCCCAAGACTGATACGCAGGGACGTACCTTCTCGATTATTCCAGGTGAACAATCGCGGCGCTTCGTGAATTCACCGGTAGGATTGGTGTTCCCCGGCGATCCGGGTGTTCCAAAAGGTACGAACTTTCCCGACAAGACGAACTTCGCTCCGCGCCTCGGCTTCGCCTGGGATCCGACGGGTAAGGGCACGACCAGCATTCGCGGCGGCTTCGGCGTTTTTTACGACATCCTGAAAGGCGAAGACAACCTGCAGTTCAATGGCAACCCGCCCTTTGTTAGCAACGCGGGATTTAACTTCCCCGGCGTGACCACGCAGACCGGTGCGCTAAACTTTCTCGCTCAACCGTTTGCGGCAGCCGGCGTCGCCAATACGTTTCCTTCGCGGCCACCTGCGTCGAATGTCGATTTCACACCGTTCTTGCCCATCAACAGCACTGGCTTTGTGTATGTGGTTGACCCCCACCTGGGCACCCCTTACGTCTACCAGTACAACCTGAGCCTGCAACACAATCTCTTCTCCGATACGGTCCTGGAAACCAACTACGTGGGTACTTCGGCGCATGGATTGACTTCACTAAAGGACATCAATCCGATGGTGCTCGGCACATCTAACCGCACGCTCAATCTTGCGCCCGGCAACAATACATGCGGAGCTAACGTCGGCACACCTTGCTTTGCGGACATTCCTGAATTCCAGAATGTTACACACGGGAACTACAACGCGCTCGAAGCCAGCCTTACGCGCCAACCGAAAGACTCCCGGGTGGGAACGGTTTATTTCACCGTGGCCTACACGTATGCCCACAATCTGGACAATGCTTCGGGCTTCCGACAGCGCAACTCCATCGTCCCCTTCTACAGTCCGGATTCCTTCTACGCCTCATCGGACAGCGACGTGCGCCACCGCATCAGCTTAAGCGGCGGATGGGATCTTCCCTTCGACAGGCTTTGGGCCTCCGGTCCCAAGCGGCTGACGAAGGGGTGGAGCTTATATCCCATCTTGACTTGGCGTACCGGATTTCCATTTGACGTACCCGCCGGTTTGCCCTTTGTGAACGATCCGCTCAATCCCGGATCCTCCGGCGCAGGCGATCCGTTCCTTTCCAACGCCGCTGTCGTCGCTCCCATCCGGATGCTTGACCCGAGAAAGAAGACAACGATTTTCCCCAACGTTTACGGCCCCGACCCCAAGGACCCTACCAAGTGCAAGATCACGCAGGGGCCTGCTATCACGGGCAACTTTATCTTTGATCCCAACAGCTTTTCTAATATCCCGTTGGAGAATACCCCGTACTTTGGAGGCTCGAATCCTTGCTTTCCGCAAATCGATCCGGTAAACAACCCGGCCGACCGGACCTATGGTCTGCCTCGCAACTCACTTCGCGGGCCAGGCCTCGTCAACCTCGACGTCGCGCTCGCCAAAACAACCTCAATCACGGAGCGAGTCAAATTGGAACTGCGCGTGGAGTATTTTAACGCTCTGAATCATCCCGAATTTGCTCAGCCCACGGTTCTCGACAATGCCACCAATATCAATAGCAGTCTGTTCGGGCAGATTACGACGACCGGGAGTTTCCGCGGACCGACGCCGCGCATCGGCCAACTCGCTGCCAGATTCACTTTCTAGGAAAGTTCATTCGCGCGGGTAATAGTCACTCGATGACTGTGTGAGCAAAGATTGCACGGTGCAGCTGCTCTTACCCGCCTAACCCCGACAGGGCCTTCTTGGCGTCGCTGAAGTTGGGACTGATCTTCAGTGCGCGTTCCAACTGCTGCCGCGCCTGCGCCGGCTGGTTCGCTTTTTCGTAGGCCAATCCCAGGTGATAATGCACTGCCGGATCATCGGCGCCCTTTTTTTCGTTGAGCCGCAGCGACTCCTTGAACATATCAATCGCAGAACCGTAGACGCCTTTCTGGTAATACGCGTAGCCCAGCGTGTCTGCTGCGTTCGGTGAGTCTGGCATGCCGCGGCGAGCCGTCTGCGCCATGGAGAGAGCCACGTCCACATTCCCGCCCTGCTGGAGCATTACATACGCCAGATTGTTGGAAGCGAGAGGGTTGTCGTGCTCAATATTTAAGGCCTGCTGATACATCGATTTTGCCTGGTCCCAGTTGCTTTGCGATTCGTACATCATTCCCGCAAGAATGTAGAAAGAAATTTCCTTGGGGTGATCTTTGATGGATTGCTGATAAGTTGCAAGCGCCAGGCTCGACTGGCCCTCGGCAGCTTGGGCCTGGGCTAGCTTTAATAGTGCGTCCGAATTGTTCTTATCCAGCTCGATGGACTTGTGGAAAGCCGCATCCGCGCCACTGAAATCTTTTTTCTGGAAGAGGGCCGTGCCCAGCAGATCGTAGAATCCGCTGCTATTCGGCGTCTTGGCGATTTGTGCACGCGCCGCGGCAATCGCCGAATCCACCTCCTTCTGCGCGAGATACGTATTCATGATTCCCTGCAACGCATCGGTAGAGGAAGGGTCTTTCTCCAGCGCCTGCTGATAAGATTTGACCGCCTCGGGATATTGCTTCTGCAGTTGCCGGAGATTGCCCATCTGCACGTATGGCGCGGGGCTTTGCGGAGCGAACTCCGCCGCTTTGCGCATGTCCTGCTCGGCATCGGAGAATTTTTGCCGGTTCATCTCCGCCAAAGCTCTCGTCAGGTAGCCGTCGGGCGCATTGGGTGCGCTGCGAATGATCATCTGTGCGGTTTGCGTGAGCCCGTCGAAATCTCCCCGCCGCAACTCCAAAGTCGCCAGTGCTCGTTGTGCATCGGTGAGATCGGGCCGCAATGTGACTGCGTCGCGCAACTCCGATTCCGCCTGCGCGTCGTTGTGCTGCATATCGAACGCCAGGCCAAGATGATAGTGAGCCACGGCATTCCTGGAATCGTTTTTGAGAACTGCCTGCAGGGAATCTACTGCGCCGGCAGCGTCGCCCTGGCGAAGTTGGATTTGGCCGCGATAAACCAGAGCATCCGCCTCACGCGGATTTGCTTTCAGGATCTCGTTATTCAGCTTGGTGGCTTCGTCCAGCCGCTTCTTCAGGATCAGCAGCTGCACGTAATTTTTCTTGACCTGCAGATCCTTGGGATGGCTGCTGTACAGCGAACCATACTCGGCCGTGGCATGGTCGAGGTCGCCGTTGGCGAAATAGAAATCGCCCAGCATGCGGTAACCTTCCGAGTTGTCTGGAAAATCACTCTTGGTCTGCCGCAGGAAAGTTTCAGCTTCAGACTTCTTGCCTTCCGTCATCAACAGGCTGGCATAGGCGGCGCGCGGCGAAGGATCTTTGGGAGCGACATTGATAGTGTGCTTGAACTGCTGTTCCGCCTCGGCCAACCGATTGCGTGACTGGTAAAAACCGCCCAATGCCAATTGAGTGCTTACGTCCTGCGGCCCGAGTTCAACCGCCTTCTTGAAATTGGTTTCTGCCTGATCGGGAAGATTGGCGCTGAGTTGGAAAAGAGCCAACTTCAAGTACGACTCTGCGCGTGTTGGATCGGCCGCGATTCCTTTTTGCATCTCCTGCAGCGCGGTCCCAAGATTGCCTTGCGCGGCATAGAAGTTGGCCCAGGTCAAATGTGTTTCGACAGTGTCGGGCTGCTTTTCACGCAAAATATCGAGGTGAGGCTGCGCCTCTTTCAGTTCGTGCGCCGAAATCAGCAGGTTGGCTAAATCCAGATGTGCGCGATAATTGTCGGGCGCCAGATCGACCGCACGGGTGAGTTCAGCAAAGGCCCGGTTATAGTCCTTGAGTTTGAGATAGGTCTCGCCCAACTGAAAATGCGCCTCGGCAAAGCGAGGATCCACCTGCACCGCGTTGCCATACTGAATGGCCGCTTCGCGGAACTTGCCCTGTTCGCGATAGCGGTTGCCGCTCTCCAGAAACTTCTGCTTGCGGACGTTGGGGTCGCGATTGCAACCAGTGAACAGCGCAGGAATCAGGAACCCGACCAGCAACAACCGGACGGCAACCGAGCGGCTCATGTTTCCTCCAAACATGCTTTCTCTAAAGCAGAAGCGAGCGCGCACACAGCCACGCACCTTTGACCACTACACCAAGGTACTGCAAGAGGGGGTGGAAGATAAAGTTACCGCTGTCACGGCGTGTACCGCGCCGGAACCATAGTGAGTAAAGGACTCGATATGCAGCACTCTAGTTGACCGTGATGCTTACGCTCGCCGAGGCGATGCCGTTCGCCACTACTTCCAGCGAACTGGCGCCAGCTTCCATTCCCGCAGGCACATCGAAATTCGTCGAGGCTACAGCGCTGCCCGTGGCGACCGCCATCGTGCTATGGTCGTGGGTCCGCGCATAGAAAACATGGCCTGTCGCCTGATTCGTGATCCGCACCAGCGGATAATTGGTGGCGGTCTCCTCCTCGTCACCATACGCTGCTGCCTGGGACAAGCCGTTGAACTGCGTGCCGGAGATCGGGTAAGTAGCTCCGCGCGTCACGCTTGCAGGAAATGCCGAGATCGCTGGCGCCCAAGCAGCCGAGGGCTGCCCGGAGGAGGAATAGATTTGAACCTCAGGTCCCCCGGTGATCACTTCTCCCGTAGGTAACACGAGCAAGCTGGTCCCTGCAGCCACCGCGCCGGTAACCGTCAGCGCCTTGCCATCGAATTCATAAAGCACTCCGCCACTGCCCTCGACCAGCACGTTCCCGCTCGGCAGCAGCACGGCGAAGGAATCTCCTGCATTGTCGTTGTTCGGAAAGTCCGGGCCAGTCGTCCACGTTCCGGCACCGGTAAGCGCCGCCGGCGGTGTATAGATCGCCGTGTGTCCCGGACCGGCTGTCGACTTGGAGCCGGTCGCGAAAACGCTGCCATCCGGGCGAAGCACCGCCGGTCCAACTTCGCCCGGAGGATTGTAACAACCGCCTCCGTAAGTCAGACATCCGCTGTTCGGCGAGTGCAGATCAACGGGCGTGTTGCCGGCACTGATCCAGGTCTGCATCGAGGGAATGTATCTTTCGGAGTTAGGCGCATTTTTTACGTCGACTGTGAGGATCGAGCCATCGGGCAGCAATGTCCAGCCTTCCTCAGCGTTGAAATCGCTCTTGCCCGCCGATCCCATGGCCGTCCACTGAAGCGTAGCCGGGTCCAGTGCGGCCACGCTCATATCCAGCTTTTCCCCCACCAGGAATTGACCGCTTGGGAGCACGACGGATGGCGAATCTCCGACGTAGCTCCATCCCGCCGGAGCCGGAAGTGAAGTCCATTCGTCCGCCACGGGGTCGTAAACTGCGCCCAGGTTGGTAAGCACGAAATTGCCAAAGTTGTATTCGCCGCCAAGAACTACAACTCGACCATCGGAAAGCACCGCTGAAGCGAAGGCATCGGGTGCATACCCCACCGGCAGGCTGGCGGCCTGAGACCAGGTCCCGTTGGAATAGCTGCCAGATATATCTGGCGTCAGCGTGTACCAGTTAGAAAAGGCCCCGCCCTGAAACATCACCGTACCATCGGTTAAAAGGAAGGACAAACCAGCAGGGGTGGGCGGCTGGTTCCTAAGCGGCTTCAGATTCTGCGGTTGCGTCTGTACCGTCGTAAGGCTGCTGGCGCTCGTGTGCCCGCTACCGCAAGCGGAAGCTAAGAAAAGCAAAATGACGGAACCTAATAATTTCGCGGATAACCAACAACGTTCCCACACTTCTACTCCTCCCGAATTCAAGCCGATGCTCCAGTCTTACGAGCACTCCATTTCCAATAAACATATCCCGGAACGCCCACCAACACGATCGCGGTGCCCCAGAAAGCCTCGGTTCGGCGAGTGATAATTGTGTTCAGCGTCCAGGCTGCCCCGACCAGCACATAGATTGCGGGTAGCCAAGGATATCCCGTGCAGCGATAAGGACGCGGAATATCAGGACGCTTCCAGCGGAGCAGAAATAATCCGATCACGGTGAGCGTGTAGGAGAGCACCATGCCGAACATGACATAGGTGTAGAGTTGGTCGTAACGGCCGCTAAGGGTGAGAATTCCTGACCAAACCCCTTGTGCAACCAGGGCGAACGCGGGTGTGCGCCACTTCGGGTGAACCTTCGCCATGCGGCGGAAGAAGACGCCATCCACAGCCATGGCGTAGTACACGCGTGGGCTGCTGAGGACAGCACAGGCCATCGCGCCAAAGCAGGAAATGGCGATCATTGCCGAGAGCCACACAGCGGCCGCGGGCGAGAAGAGCGCGACAGCAGCATCATGGGCGATGGTCTCGTGACGGGCAATTTCGCCGATTGGCAGCGCATACACATACGTCATGTTCATTGCCACATACACGACGCCCACGATCAGGACGCCGAGCACCATCGCCAGAGGCACGTTACGGCGCGGTTCCTTCACCTCGCCGGCTACCCACGTGACGTAGACCCATCCATCGTAGGCCCAGAAGACGGCGATCAACGCAATGCCGAACGCTGAGAGCAGTTGACCTGGACTCATGCCGGTGGCCAGACCGTTTACCGTGCCCCACTGTTGCGCGGTGAAGTGATGCCAATCGCCCTTGCCGATGGCGAAACCTAGAATCACGAATGCTCCGATGGCGCCAAATTTGGCCCAGGTGGCGAGGTTTTGCAGTAACGCGCCTCGCCGCAATCCCACGACATTGACCCATGTGACGGCCGCAATCATGGTCAGCGCAATTACGTGAGCGCGAGTCAACACGATTCCCGCAACCGACAGGACCACATGCTGCTGCGAAATGCCGGGGACAATCCCGCCGAGATAAGCGGCTGAGCCTACGGCCAGGGCTGCGATAGAACCGGCGTTGCCAACACTGAAGAGCATCCAGCCGTAGAGGAACGCAAGCAGGTCTCCGTAGGCCTCGCGCAGGTAGACATATTGACCGCCGGAATCGGGGAACATCGACCCAAGCTCTGCGAATGCAAAACAGGCGCACATGGAAATCGCGCCGCCGAGCACCCAGACCAGCAGAAAAAGCACAGGGTGCGGCAGAGGTCCGGCAATGTCTCTCGCCGTCAGAAAGATCGAAGAGCCGATAATCCCGCCGACCAGAAGCATCACGGAGTCGAGCAGGCCGAGTCCGCGTACAAGAGTTGGTGATGAGTCAGACGCTGGCGCTTCGACGACAGGTAGAACCGTCGTGGAATCCATTATCCCATCCCCAGTTCGTCAGCCGACTCCAGCGGCGTGCCGCACCGGCGGCAGATGACGGCGGAGCAGTCTCCGCAGGTTAGCGGGTCGGTTACTTCTTTGGCGCAGTTCGGGCAGTAGAGGGAGCCGGGGCCGGGTTCAGGCGGAGGATCCTGAGGGAGTGTCGCCATTTGGAGGAAAACTGTAACACAGCCGTGGGAGTAGGGGTAGCGTGAGACGGGGTGGCGGCTCAGTCTCGGCGTCACACCGACCGCTGGTGACGAGCCGATTCTAGCATTGTGAGTGATACGGCGATTTTCACCACTATGGGCTGGAAATCGTGTGACCAAGGAACAGTTGTGGGTTTTCGTGAAGCCCGCTGGGAAGCTGGAATAACGATGGGCTCAGCGGTGAATCCGATAGTTCCTCGACTGTTTTTTCAATTGTAATTGTTCGGCCCGGCGAGCTGTCTTTGGTCCCTGCCAGTTTGGCAGTGAACTTTAATCTAACCGCCAACCCTGTTGGGAGGGGGCCGGTTTGATGGAACTGTGCGACATTGGGATAATCAACGAGCGCTGTCGCAATTACATAATACGGTTCCCTACGCACGAAATCGGGAGCGCAATTGCGATCTGGGGGCTCATGGTCGATGTACCAACCATCAACAATCTCTTCTCCAGCGCTACGACCGTTCTCACCTGCCCGCTTTGTAGTAGTGATGAGGTGCCTCGCCGGATGCCCAAAGAACACTTTACGCTCGCCAGTATCCACCGTTGTGCTTTCAACCTGAACCGCCGTCTTACCCGTTTTCTGTAAATACTCGTCGCGTTGCGCTTCCGATGCGAACTTTATCAGTTTGTAGTTTCGATATTCGTGGGCGTTCAGGTCGATTAAGAAGCCAGCCCTCGTTTCGCAGTTCGCGATATCTATGATAAAAGCTGTTGCTCCATCGTCAAGGCTGTCTTCTCTGCGCATCATTCCTTGTCGGTATTGAATCTTCCGGGAGACATTAGGGTTCGCAACATTCGGATTCGTATCGGAATCCGTAATTACCGTTTGGGTCTTCATCATAGTGTCGGCTCGGCAGAGTATGACGCACCCGCAGAAAAGCGTGGCGAATACGAGAATGCAGCGTTGTATGCTCACAATAGAAGTAGGCTAGTCCGCCATGGGACGCTTATCCAGATTACCGTCGTTCAGTAACGCGATAAAATCCTACACATGCCAGAAAAATCACCCACTCCCGACGAAAAACTGCAGCAGGAATTCAACCAGTGGGCCGTTGCCGGCGAAGGCCCGAAGATGGAGCAGCATCATCTCGAGATCACATCGAAGACGATTCGCCGCATGAACCTGCGTCCGGGCGAGCGCGTCCTCGACCTGGGTTGCGGCTCGGGATGGGCGACGCGGCTGCTGGCTCGCCTGGTGGGTGAGGGTCCGGATGGTTTCGGGCAAGTGGTTGGGCTCGACGTTTCCGACGAGATGATTCGCGAGGCCCGCGCTGCTTCGAAAGACTTTGATAATGTGCTCTATGTCTGGGGATCGGCCCAGCAGATTCCGTGGGAAGAAAATTTCTTTGACAAAGTGCTGTCGGTGGAATCGTTCTACTACTACGCCGACCAGGACCGGGCGCTCATGGAATTATTTCGGGTGATGGCGCCGCGAGGAAAACTGTTCATCCTGATCAATCTGTATAAAGACAACCAGTATTCGCTGCAATGGGTGGACAAGCTGAAAGTGCCGGTCCAAGTGCGTTCGGCGGCGGAATATGTGGAGTTGCTGAAGAAGCACGCATTCGAAGCCGTTGACGCTTGTCGAATTCCAGACGATACGCCAACGCCGGATGACTATAAAACGAAATCGTTTCACAGTCTCGACGATCTGAAGGCGTTCAAGCGCGAAGGCGCGCTATTGCTGATGGCGACGAAGCCAGACCTTCGCACGCCCGCACCCGGCTATACGATTTACTAAGATGCGTAAGTAGAAGTTATTTTGAGGGTTGTGGAAGCGCCCCCATGCTTGTCATCCTGAGCGCGTTTTTGGCGCGAAGGACCTGTGCAATTTCCTTCAGAATGCAATACGCAAGTGTCGGGCGATAGACTCCGCGTGCGGTACGAAACCTAACGTTTGTAAGCTGTCGGTGAGCGCATAGGTCCTTCGCGGCAAGAACGCGCTCAGGATGACAAGTTAGACTGACAGCTACATTTCGCTATCGTCATCGCCGTCGTTGTCATGATCGCGATGGCTCAAATCTTTCACCGGGCTCAGAGTGCGGCCATCGGAAGCGTGCCGAATCTCGATGTGCCCATTCACGTTTTCCAGCTTGATCCGCGGACCGCCACTCCCCAATTCGCCGCGCAAATCATGGCCGACGTAGCTGCGATGGTTCACGCGCAAGCCAAAATCATTTTCGATCCCGCCGGAAACCGTGCTGGCTTCAACCTCCGCTTTTGAATCCGAAGGAATTGTCAGATCCACAGATCCGTTGACCGATTTCAGCTCGACGGGCGATCCCGAAAGCTGATCAAATCTAGCGTCCAGGCGGCCATTCACGGTCGAAAGATCGGCCCGACCCGCAAGATTATGCGCATCCAGTCTTCCGTTTATGCACGAAGCGCGCACATCGCCGGTGACGCCAGTGATGTCGAGCGAGCCATTGATCAGCTTAATTTCGTCGAGTCGTACATTGCGCGGCACCGTCAGCGTGTACTCGACGCTCGGCGGATTGTTGCCCCATCCCCGGTTGAAAGTCAGATCGTGGTCTCTATACTTGGTGCGAATGGAAAGATAATCCTTGCCCGCGTCGATATCGATGCGCGCCTCGGCGAGGCGGTCTTTCGACTGAGCATACTTCACCGCGTCTACCTTGACTTCATTTTGATCCCAGACGGAAATGTGAACCGGGCCGTTGATGTTGTCCAACTCCACCCGGCCATTCGCACCGATGTTGTAGGTCTGATGAAACTCCTCGGTGAAGTCGCCGCGATGATCAGAAGCGTGGGCTGCGAGCGAGAGAACGATCAGTGCGCAGATGGTACCCAGAATGGCCCCGGACCAGGTTTCGAATTGACGTCGGCGGTTCATTGGCTTTCCTCCGTTTCACCGGTTAGACGCGGCGATCTTTAAATGGTGAGGTTGCACCATAAAAGGCCTTCTTCCCGCACTCTTGTATACGAGAGTTACCTCGGTGATGTTCCCTTCAGGAGCCAGCGCGGAGGACAATTTCTACAAAAGGTATAAGTGGGGTTTCGTCTTGCTGTATCTGTACAGAAAAGAAGGATGGACGAGCCGACCAAGGTTGACTCCGCAGGGGATGGCGAGACTGTTTCTTCTTTTGCTTTCCACGTCGGGCCTCCTCTTTGCTCAGTTGCCAGACGTTGAGAAGCCGGTACCTATTCTCACCGGCACCGCGGGCACGTTTTCCTTCGTGACTGCCGGCCAGAATCAGCTGAACGCTCAGATCAATCCGGTCCTCCTGGTGCCGCTCGGGGACCATTGGCTGATCGAATCGAGAGCAGAGTTTCAAGGAGCGTTTCAGCGGCCTCCTGGGGGCGGACCGTACGGCGGTCCGGTAAGCAAGAATCTCGACTACGCGCAGGCCGACTATATCGCCAATCCGTTCCTCACGGTCACGTTGGGCCGCTTCCTCACGCCATTCGGAATTTTCAATGAACGCCTTTATCCCATCTGGATTCGCAGCCTGCAGCAGGATCCTTTGATCCTGCCGCTCTCCGCCGAATCGAGTGACGGCATGATGCTGCGCGGAGGATTTCCGTCGAGCGCCAAAGCCAACCTGAACTATGCGCTTTACGTTTCGGCGATCAGCACCGCGCACAACAATCTTGTATCGGAGCGCAACGTCGGCGGACGGGTCGGTTTTTTTCTACCCGGTCCGCGGGTTGAGATCGGAGCTTCCTGGCAGAAGCTCCTGCAGGATGCGCGGGCCAACGCCTTTGGGTTTCATTTCGCCTGGCAACCGACTCGCCTTCCGCTGAGTATGCATTCTGAGTACGCCCGGTCGAACCAGGGAAGCGGATACTGGATCGACGGCGCCTACCGCCTGAGCCAATTGCATTTCTGGCAAAAAGCAATGCGCCGCACAGAGCTCGCCGGCAGGGCGGAACAATTCTTCACCGGCTCAATCAGCACGGACGAGGCATTGGCGCTTGGCCTCTCACCCGCGAACACTCGCGAAGGCGAAATCGGTCTCAACTACTATTTGCAGGATGGTCTCAAGGCTGTTGGCAGCTACGGGAGGCAGTTCAGTTCAGCCGGGAATCTGAACTTGTGGTCGGTAGGAATTGCCTACCGATTTCTGGTTCCTCTGGGACCTTCGGGGGCACAATGAAAACGAGATTAGCAATACCGCTTTACGGGCTGACCCTGGCAATTGTGATGTATGCTTCCATCGCCCTCGCCGAAGGCCCTGCAGGCAAGAAGGATGCCAGCACACCTGTGATCGCGCACACTTACGACACAGATGCCATGCGTGTTCAAGGAGAACAGCGTTACCGTGCCAATTGCGGCCGTTGTCACTCTGCCCCAAGGAAGTTTCCCCCGCGAATGATGGCAACGGTTTTGCGGCACATGCGAGTGCGTGCAACGATCACCGACGAAGACATGCGCCTGGTCCTTCTCTACATGTCGCAGTAACCCAGAACGTAACGATTCAAATAGAGACCATGACAAAATATCGTAATTTCTGTCGTACGCTTGGCGTAGTTATCATGGCGACCGCTTTGATGCCAACTGGGCTACCGGTGGCGAATGCTCAGGCCGGCGGCCCCGAGCCTCACGTCATCGAGGTGCTGGCCGACAGCGACAGCCGCTACAAGATTGCCGGAGAGCGCACTCCGGAGATTACAGTCAAGGCCGGAGAACAAGTGCTTCTGCGAGTAACTGCGCGCCGAGGCAAATCCTGGAACCGGGACGGATCGATTCACGGCTTCTCCCTGCTGCGAGGCAAGGATCGATCTCGAGTGGAAGGATGGGACCTGCTTTTCAAGCCCGGCAAGCAAGAATTCCAACTTACAGCTCCACTCGAACCAGGGGAGTACGTAGTAGTTTGCACTGTAGTTTGCAGTGAAGACCATGAAGGCATGCACATGAAGTTCACGGTGCTGCCGTGAAAAAAAGCAGGGAGGGCTTATGAAACGAGCTTGGTACGCAGTAGGACTCTTGATGCTGACGAGCGCAGTATACGCGCAGAGTGAACGAGTCTTCTACGGCGAGATTTCCGATAGCCAGTGCGCGATGAATGTCCATTCACTGACGCGGTCTCATCAGGAGATGCTCAAGTCCAAGTCGATGGGCGGCACCGCCAATACCTGCGCGGTCTATTGTATCGAGCACATGGGAGGGTACTTGGTTTTGTCCTCAGGCAACGCTGTTTACCGCCTTGATCGCCCCGATCTAGTGCATGGTTTCGAAGGACAGAAAGTAAGACTCACTGGCGTTCTGGACGAGAAGCTAAAGCAGATCCACGTTCTGAAGATTGACCTGGGGAGTGCAAAATAAGTCGGATTGGCGGGGCCTGTTAGTTTCGTAGACGACAATTTCTTTTTTTGCTGATCAGCAGGCGGTTTGCGGTTTTTGGTAACCGAAGTGACTCGCTCTTAGGCCCTGCTTTCCTTCTTGCTTGCTTCGGTTAGCACGTACACTCCCAGAATCGCCATTACCGGTTCAATCGGATGCCGGTAGCGCTGTCCAGGGAAAACTACGTAGTAGATCGCGGGGTACAAGAAGACCAGCCAGAACATGAGCCAGGCGCCGGGTTTGCGCTGCCGCAGAGATCGCCCCAGCCCCCAGAACATCAGCACGGATGATGCCAGGAAGAGCGAATTTTTCACCGCTGCCAGCCACCAGATTTGTGACAGCCGCGGCGGTCCAGCCCAAAAATAGACGAAGCGCTTCAAGCATAGCGTGGCAAAGCGCGAATAATCCGCTTTGATATAGTCCAACGCCTGCCGCTTGCGCATATCGATGTAGGCTAATTCGCCCATCGCGGTGTACTGCCGCATCGCGTACAAATCCTGCGTAGGATGCAGGTATTGCATCCATGTGCCATCCGCTCCGTTGCCGTTGCCGAGTCTCAGTTCCGCCCCGAAGTTGTCACGAACAAAAATAAACTTTCCAAAGGTTTGATAGTTGCGCAACGTCCACGGCGCGATGC
>Ga0307474_10000636_pt1 | contig 25107 bp, 24 predicted proteins | sample atmos_gasesECM1C_2_FD_203312 | JGI IMG/M metagenome (GOLD analysis project Ga0307474, IMG submission 203312) | Hardwood forest soil microbial communities from Morgan-Monroe State Forest, Indiana, United States - atmos_gasesECM1C_05 | ecosystem: Environmental > Terrestrial > Soil > Temperate... | reverse complement strand
CTGATCAGTCAAAAGCCGCCCGGTGAGCGCACTGTCGGCGATCGAGTTGTCGCCGTCGGAGGCTTGAGCTGCGTAAATGTTCCAGTCGGCGGGGCGGAAGCGCGATCTGACGATGTCGCTCATCGCCTGCAGCGCGCTCGACACCAGCGTGCCGCCCGACGCGGGCCCGCGGAAGAAGGTCTCCTCGTCCACCTCCTCGGCGCGGTCGGTGTGGCGGATGAAGACGATCTCGACATGCCGGTAGCGGCGGGTGAGGAACACGTAAAGCAGCATGTAGAAGCGCTTGGCGAGATCCTTCATGTGTTCGGACATCGAACCCGACACGTCCATCAGGCAGAACATCACCGCCTGCGCCACCGGCTTGGGCACCGTCTCGAACCGGCGGAAGCGGATATCGATCGGATCGATGAAGGGAATGCGCTTGGCCTTTGCTTTCAGCGCCTCGATCTCGGCGATCAACTCGGCGCGGCGCCCTTCGTCCTGGCAACTCTCGAGCTCCGCCTCGAGCCGGGCGATCGTCTCCGGCCTCGGCCTTCTGAGCGCGACGCGGCGCGCCAGCGCCAGTCGCACCGTGCGGCTGACCGAAATATTCGCCGGTGATCCCGAGGTCGAATAGCCCGCACGCTGGAGGCCTTCGCTCTCGGCGTCGGCCAGCCTGCGCTTGGCCAGATCCGGCAATTCGAGATCGTCGAGAAAGAGGTCGACGAACTCGTCGCGGGACAGGACGAAGCGGAAATCATCCTCGCTGTCGCCTTCGCCCGGCTGCGATCCCCGCCCTCCCCGGCCTCCATCGGGGCGTGGAAGGATGTCACCTTCGACGAACTTCTTGTTGCCGGGAAGCACCCGGTCGCGCGTACCGCCTTCGGTGCGAAACCGCGGCTCATGCATCCCGTCGAGCGGGATCGAGACCTCCCCGCCCTCCAGCACGTCCTTGATGTCGCGTCCCTCGGAGGTCTTCTTCACCGCACCCTGCACCAGCGCCTTGGCGCGACGCAGGAAACGCTGACGGTTTTCCAGGCTCTTGCTGCCTGGATTCAGACGCCGATCGACTATGAACATCGCCACTGTTCTAGTGCTCACTTTCCGAAGTTCGTGTTCCTTGCAGCACCCACCTTTCACGAACTTCGGAAAGTCATGGGCACTAGCAAACTATTATTTCAGTACCGCTTAGCGATCTGAAGTCCCTGAAACGAACCGGCCGCAAATAGCGCAGGGACTTCAGATCGGGCGGTACTGGCCGCCTCAGCCGGCTTGCTTCACACGCATGTACCACTCGACGAGCCTGCGGACCTGACGCTCGGTATAGCCGCGTCCCACCATCCGCGCGACGAACTCGCCGTGCTTCTTCTCGGTTTCGCCGTCCTTCTTCGAACCGAACGAGATCACCGGAAGCAAATCCTCGACCTGCGAGAATATGCGCTTCTCGATCACTTCGCGAATCTTCTCATAAGAGGTCCAGGACGGATTCTTGCCGCCGTTCTGGGCCCGCGAGCGCAGCGAGAACTTCACGACCTCGTTGCGGAAGTCCTTCGGGTTGGCGATTCCGGCAGGCTTCTCGATCTTGGTCAGTTCCTGGTTGAGAAGGTCGCGGTTGAGCATCTGGCCGGTGTCGGGATCCTTGAAGTCCTGATCCTCGATCCACGCGTCGGCGTAGTCGACGTAACGGTCGAACAGGTTCTGGCCGTAATCGGAGTAGGATTCCAGATACGCTTTCTGAATCTCGTTGCCGATGAACTCCGCGTAGCGCGGCACGAGCTCGGCCTTGATGAATTCGAGATAACGCTTCTCAATTTCCTCCGACAACTGCTCACGCCGGATCGCGTGCTCGAGCACATACATCAGGTGGACGGGGTCGGCGCCAAGCTCCGCGGTGTCGTGGTTGAAGGTCGCCGCCAGCACCTTGAACGCGAAGCGGGTCGAGGCGCCGTCCATGCCTTCGTCGACGCCGGCGGCATCCTTGTACTCCTGGACGCTTCTTGCCTTGGGGTCGCTCTCTTTGAGGCTCTCGCCGTCGTAGACACGCATCTTCGCAAACAGCGTCGAGTTCTCGTGCCGGCGCAGGCGCGACATCACCGAAAAGCGCGCCAGCGTCTCCAGCGTCGCCGGCGCACACGGTGCGGAGGCAAGCTCGGAGCCCGCAATCAGCTTCTCGTAGATCTTCTGCTCCTCGATCACGCGCAGGCAGTACGGGACCTTGATCACGCAGATGCGGTCGATGAAAGCTTCGTTGTTCCGGTTGGACTTGAAGCTCTGCCATTCGGCTTCGTTGGAATGCGCGAGAACTATGCCGGTGAAGGGAATCGCACCGATGTTCTCGGTGCCGATATAGTTGCCTTCCTGCGTTGCCGTCAGCAGCGGGTGCAGCATCTTGATCGGCGCCTTGAACATCTCGACGAATTCGAGGATGCCCTGGTTGGCGCGATTGAGGCCGCCGGAATAGCTGTAGGCGTCGGGATCGTTCTGCGCATAGGTCTCGAGCTTGCGAATGTCGACCTTGCCAACCAGCGAGGAGATGTCCTGGTTGTTCTCGTCACCGGGCTCGGTCTTGGCTACCGCGATCTGCCGCAGACGAGAGGGCTGGATCTTGGCAACGCGGAAGCGCGAAATGTCGCCGCCGAAGGCTTCGAGACGCTTGTAGCACCATGGGCTCATCAGGCCGTTGAGGCGCCGGCGCGGGATGCCGTATTTCTCTTCGATGATCGGTCCGAGGTTCTCCGGATCGAACAGGCCGAGCGGGGATTCGAACACCGGGCTGAGTTCGTCGCCGGCCTTGAGCACATAGATCGGGTGAACTTCCATCAGCGACTTCAGGCGCTCGGCAAGCGACGACTTGCCGCCGCCGACCGGGCCCAGCAAATAAAGAATCTGCTTGCGCTCCTCGAGCCCCTGCGCGGCATGCCGGAAGAAACCGACGATGCGCTCGATCGTTTCTTCCATGCCGTGAAATCCGGCAAACGCCGGATAGATGCGCATCGTGCGATTCAAAAAGATTCGGCCAAGGCGGGGGTCCTTGGCCGTGTCGATCATCTGAGGCTCACCGATCGCTGCTAGTAGTCGTTCGGCCGAATTTGCGTATCGCATCGGATCGCCTCGACACGATTCCAGATATTCCGCCATCGACATGTCCGTTTCGCTTCGCGCCTCGAACGATCGCGCGAAAGCGTTGAACAAAGAATCGTTGTACATGATCCCTCTCCTCATAAGGTCTGCTGCATCGCTGTAACGCGCGTCATTACTTCCACGTCGTCGAAGCGTTGCCTGTACCCGGCCCGCGAATCAGCATCTGCACATAGCTCCATTGGACACGCGACCGACTTCATGAGGCAATGCAATAGTTGTGCTAGATTTCCGCGATCGCGAAAAAATCATATGTTTTGTGTGGGATGTAACTATCCCGCAACATTCCCTAGCTCTGTGGCGCTCGGCAGCTCTGTGGCGCTCGGCGAGCGGCTATTAATCATTTGTTAATGAAACACCTCATTCCAGGCGTCGAGGGCCCAATACCGCGGCATGCCGCTTCACAAATCCGGCATCGGCGCGGCGCAGTGACGCGGATTTGGAACCAAGTTCGCTGCCGCAATTGCATTGGTGAGGCCACTTTTCCACCGCATCCGCGGCTTTCCTCGTCCCTGGAAGCGCCCGGCGGGTTCATTTTCGTTACCGGGTCGGCAGCGGCTTTGTCCGATTGCTGACAGACAAGGTCGGAGGGCCGACGCAAGCTGCGGCTTTTCCTATTCGATCAGCTCGTCGGCGCGGCCGAGGATCGGCAAGGGCATGCTCAGGCCGAGCGCCTTGGCGGTCTTGAGATTGACGATGAGTTCGACTTTCGTCGACTGCTGAACCGGCAAATTGGCCGGCATTTCACCTTTGAGGATGCGGCCGAAATAGTGACCGACGATGCGATGCTGGTCGGTGGGCTCGCGCCGTAGCTGATCAGGCCGCCGGCCACGGCGAATTCGCGAAAGCCGAAGAGCGCGGGCGCCTGTGGCGAAGAGCCTCCGCCGCAAGTCGTTCCGCTCGGAAAAAGAAGAAAGAGTCAGCACCGATCAGAAGGCCTCCGACGTTCGCGCTCGCCGCCTTCGCAAGCGCGGCATCAACTTCGGAATCACTGCTCGCGCGCAACAACTCGATTCCGACGCCGAGCGACCGAGCCGCGGCTTGTAGATCTCGCGTTTGCGCATTCGCCAGATTTGGACTTGTCGGGTTGATCAGCAACGCAAACCTGGTGGCGGTCGGAACGATTTCGTGCAGCAGTTGAAGTTGAAGCGAGCCGATCTCCAGAGTCGACGTCGTCGTGCCGGTGAGATTGCCGCCGGGCCGACTCAGACTTTCGACGAGCCCGAGCGCGATCGGATCGGCCGCCACGAAGAAAACGATCGGAATGCTCGTGCTCGCCGCCTTCAATGCCAGCGCCGCCGGCACCGTTGATGCAGCGATCACGGTCACTTGTTGGGCGACGAGCGTCGATGCGAGCTCTGGCAGGCGGTCGTTTTGCCCTCCGCCTAACGATATTCGATCGCAACGTTCTGGCGTTCGACGTAACCTGTCTCCTTGAGGGGCGCAGCGAAGCCAGGAAGTCTCTGTACAATTCGGCTGAATCGCTGCCGAGGAATCCGATCGCCGGCAGGCTTTGTTGCGCGTGCGCCGCAAACGGAACCGCGGCCAGTCCCCCCAAAGTCGCGGTGAACTCACGCCGTCTCATGCCGCCTCCCAGACGCTCAGTACAACACGGGAGCGACTGAAACAGCTAGAGAGGAAGGCTTCGTCCAATGCGCTCCCTGGCGAAACTTAACAGCCGATGTCGGCCATCACGATGTTCCGGCACGGACCATCGACCCGGCGCCGAAGCGCGCCCCGCCTCCAGGTCAGTCCGGTGGATTTAGGCGCATGCAAACGTGCGCCCCGCAACCTTCGAGGACGTCAAAAAACTTGCAACTAAGACCTGAAGCGTTTTGGTCGAAAATCCAAGGGAGCGTGGCTTCGACCTCTTGTGATGCGCCGGAATTCTTGGGACATTGCGGTCACGCGATACCGACGACAGGCCTGAGGCCGGAAGTTGACTTGAAGTTGACTTGGACAAAGCGAGCCGTTCGACCCGATGCGTTATCGTTCGCAGGGGCAATCACGACTTCTCCGATCGCAGCCGCGCCTGCTCGACATGCGCTCGCCTCCGAGACGTTGTCGCGTCCGCTTGACGGGTTTGTCACTGCACAGACGTCGATGGATTCTCCCGATCCGCCGCCGGCGCCGAGCCGCCCGGCACCGGCTCAAATCCCCGCTCCGCCGAAAACGGACTACGTTCCGCCGAGCCCGGCTCGCATTTCAGCACCCCTGCCGAGCCGGCCGAACGCCGCCTCGACGGACATCCCGTGGGGCGCGAGCGGCTTCACCGCCGATGGCTCCTACTCCTCGAACTGGAAGACGGCCTCGCAAGCGGAGGCCGAGGCGATGGCAGCCAAGGGATGCGCGCAATTCGGACGCGGAGCTTGCCAGGTCGTTAGCTTCTCGGGCCAGCAAAGCGCCGCGCTGGCAACTTTGATCGCATCATACCGGCACCGCCACTGGAACCTGTCCTTCACCGCCGGCGGTGCAACCGATCCCGAAGCCCAAGGTGCCGCGATCGGGCGCCGCAATGCGGACGTAAGGTCGCAGGCTCGTTGCCGGCCCCGCACCGCTGCATGCGCCGATGGCCGATAGGACGACTTATTTCCCAGAACTCACCATTCCCGATTTTCATCGCTGCAGGCCCTGATGGCGCGTCGGCTCGAAGGGCTTCCGGCCAGGGGCTACTGGAGTAGAAGTTGATCGCAGGCATCCGGACCGGTACTAACTCCTTCGAACCGAGGGTGCTCGCCGCCGTGTTTCGGACGGTGCGGGATTTGCGGCGATTACCGGCAATTTTGTGCGGGAGGATCCGATGACGAGCGCGGACATGTCGACGGTCCTAAATCGCATTCTCGACACCGCAGCGGACAATCTCAGGGTCGCAAAGATCCTGATCCAGCTCGGCCTTGATCCGAACAACATCACCTGGGAAGCGATCTTCAATCGGTTCTTGGAAATCTTTCTCGCCAACATCACGCTTGCCAACCTGTTCGCGCTGATCGGCGCGGTCTTTTTCGTCGCCACCTTGCTGACCCAGACCATGGTGCCGCTGCGCGTTGCCAACATGATCGGTTGCGCATTCTACGCAGGCTTCGGAGCGCTCACCGGAACCATCACGACATTTCTGCTGTATCTTCTGCTGATCCCCATCAACGCCTGGCGCCTGCGACAGATGCTCCATCTGGTGAAGATGGCGCGCACTGCAACCCAAGGCGATACCTCGATGGAATGGCTGAAGCCGTTCATGAGCCAGCGCAAGTATAAAAAGGGCGATGTGCTCTTCAAAAAGGACGATATCGCCAACGAAATGTTCATGACGATCACTGGCAATTTCCTGGTCAAGGAGATCAACGTCGAATTGCCGCCGGGAAACATAATGGGCGAGCTCGGCTTCCTGTCGCCCGACAACCGGCGCACGGCGACGGTGCTGTGTCTCGAGGACGGCCAGGTGCTGACGATCACCTACGAGAAACTGCTCGAGATCTATTTCCAGAATCCGCAATTCGGCTACTACTTCCTGGTCCTGACCAGCCAGCGCCTTCTGGAAAACAATGCGCGCCTCCAGGCCGAGATCGCGCAGAACAAGATCGCGCTGCAGGCCGCCGCCGCGGGTGGAGAAAAATAGACGGCAACTGTTGCGGACGGTCCCGCCGTTTTACGCGAAAGGGCCTGCATTACCTGAGACATTTGTCCGATATCTGGCACCCGGTTTTGAGCGGGCGAAAAGCTCACCCGACTCTGCCTTTGGCCGAGTGTCGGCGCGCTGCAAATCGACTACGCCTGCGTCCTGCCCGGGCCGCGAGTAATGAAAAATTTTCCCTTTCTGTTTTCGGAATAGCAAGGGCGTTGCGGCAATATCGTCTCGAATAAGAGCGGTTGTCCTGGGCGTGATCCGGAAAAGTGGAAACCGGTTTTCCGAAAAGATCATGCTCAAACAAAGAGATGAGATGATTTGATGCGATTCTACTTAACCGCATCATGATCCAAGGCAATCCGCTCTTTAAGGCCATTCAGATTTACCCTTTCAGGAGGGTGCGATGTATTTTGTAGCCGGAGCCCTGGTCGTCCTCTCGGGCCTGTTTTATGCCGCCTCCCATCACGAGATCGGCTCGTTCGGCAATACGCTGTGCAGCTACGGCGGCACGTTTTGCGACAATCCGTTCTACGTCCTCGTAGGTGCGATTCTTGCCGCAATTTGGGGCACCTTCGTCAGTATCCGCTGAGCAACCTGTTCCAGAGCAGCCGTTTCGCCGACGGTGCTTGTTTCGTCAACGCGTATCCGGATTTGCCGGCTGCACGGGCTTGGGCCCCGGCGCTTCCGGTTCCAGCGCCGGCCTTGGCGCGGTCTGGTCCACGGCGGCGCCTGCGGAACGCGCGGCCTCGCCGGTGGTCCGGTGGTTGGCGAGTTCCGCGGTCTGGACGTGTGCGCGGCTCCAGGGACCGTGATCGACAATCAGCATGGCCAGAATGCCGAAGATCGCGATTGCAAGCGCAATCCAGACCGGACGAACGCCTCTCAGTTTCGAATGACTTTCGGTCATCGAACCACCTCGCCTCACGTTTCCTCTTCAGGTCAATCGCACGGCTCCGCGAAAGGTTCCGCGGGCAGGCTCTTCAGCGATCCGGATCGATCGCATTCGTCGGCGTCGGACGGTCGGTGATTTGTTGGCCGAACAGGCTTCCGATCAATTCGACAACAGCGCGCGCGGTGCGGCCGCGCACATCGAGGAACGGATTGAGTTCCACGATGTCGACGGAGCAAACGATTCCGGAATCGTGGAGCATCTCCATGATCAGATGCGCCTCGCGATAGGTCGCCCCGCCAGGCACCGTCGTGCCGACGCCAGGAGCGACGTCGGGATCGAGAAAATCGACGTCGAAACTCAAGTGCAGCACGCCATTGCTCGCCTTCACCCTGTCGATGGCCCGCCGCATCAGGATTCCGACGCCGAACTGATCGATATGGCGCATATCGGCGACGCTGATGCGCCGCTCGCGCACCAGCTCCTTTTCCAACTTGTCGATCGAGCGCGTGCCGAACAGTTCGAGCCGGCTCGAATCGATCGAGGCGCGTGGCTCATTGCCCAGAAGACCGTCGAGACCCGGCTCGCCGCACAGGAAGGCACCGGACATGCCGTGCATGTTGCCGGTGATAGTCGTCGCCGGCGTGTTGTAGTCGGCGTGCGCGTCGAGCCACATTACGAACAGATCGCGGCCGGTTTCGCGGCAATGACGCGCCATGCCGTTCACCGACCCCATCGACAGCGAGTGGTCTCCGCCGATGAAGATCGGGATCACGCCGGAATGGGCGAGCTCATAGGCGCGCGCGCTCAAGGTGCGGATCCAGCGCTGAATCTCGCGGTAATGCTTGCAATTGTCGGGCGGAACGTCGTCGAGCTCGGCTACGCCGGCAACAGACAGATCGCCGTGATCCTCAACCGCGAAGCCGAGGCTCTCGAGCAGGGTCAACAAACCCGCCGTGCGCAGCGCCGCCGGTCCCATCAGCGTTCCGCGCTGCGACGCTCCGATCTCGATTCCGGCGCCAAGCACCGCGATTTCTCTCGGCAGTTCCGATCTGGCAACATCGTTCACAGGCAATATCCTCGTGAAGTGTGTGCATCCTTGTGCAACGATTCCTGCCCACGAAGAAAGCCGGAACCGTACTCAGAACCGTGGCGGCCACGATCAACTCAATTCCCACCACCCTGACGACCGCCTGCATCGACGGGCCACGGAAGACTTCCTCCAGGACCACGAGACAAGGGCGCAATTTGAACGGCGATTTCACCGGAAATGATGGGTCATGCATATTGTCCCATCGGCGCGCGGGCGCCCAGCACTGAAAACGGGGCGGAGGCAAACGAATCGGTTTCGCACTACGCGACCGCGCGCCAAGCCCCATCGCAGCGCCACCGGTCGCGAAAGGGCGGCGAATCAGTCGATAGTGGCGGGGCCAAAATGAAATCTTCAAAAATCCATGCAAAGCCAGTCCGCCGCGAAAGAGAACGCGACCACCACAACTAAAAATACACTGCTTTGGGGTCCCCGCCTCGCGCAGGAATCGCGGTTGCGCGAGCTCGACGATCTGCTCGCGCGAGCCGGCAAAGGCGAGGCAACGATCACAAGCGAGATCGAACGCGCGGCGCTACTTGGAGCATTGGACCGGCGGCAAGAGGCGCAGCTCGCCTTCATCGATATTCTGCAGCGGTGCCCTGCCAATTTCAGCGCGCTCAACGAGTTCGGAACGCTTCTCGCCTCCCAGGGCGCGATCGACGCCGCCTGCCGCGTCTATGCCGAGGCCATCCTGCACCATCCCGACAACCCGATGGGGCGCGTGAACCTCGCCAACCTCCTGCTTCGCGCCAACAGGCACGAGGAGGCGCGCCTGCATTACGAGGCGGCGCTGAAATCGGATCCGCATCACGCACAGGCGCATCAGGGATTGGGCGCGGTGCTCGCCGATTTTGGCGACCGCGAGCGCGCTCGCGAGCATTTCCGCAAGGGTTTTCAGGGCCACGCGCTCTCGACCCTGCCCTATCGCGGCAGCGCTCCGCCCGTGCCTCTGTTGCAACTGGTGTCCTCAGGTGGCGGCAACATTCCGACCGCCCCGTTCCTTGACGATTGCGTTTTCTCGACTTCGGTTGCTGTGGCCGACTATCTCGATTTCACGGCGCCCCTTCCGCCACACCGGCTCATCTTCAACGCTATCGGCGACGCCGACCTGTGCCGGCGCGCGCTGCAAGCCGCCAGCCACCTGACCTCGCGCAGCGCTGCACCCGTCATCAACGATCCGCGCGCGGTGATGAGGAGCGGGCGCATCGACAATGCGCGGCGGCTCGCGCACCTGCCGGGAGTGGTGGCCCCAAAAACCCTGTTGACGGCGCGCGATGTTCTCACAAGCGGAAGGGGTGCTGCGTGGGTTTTGAACCGGCAGTTCACCTTCCCGCTGCTCTTGCGTTCTCCCGGCTATCACACCGGGCGCAATTTCATCCTGGTCGAGCGCGAAACCGATTTGCCCGAAGCTGCGGCAAGCCTGCCGGGCAGCGAGCTTCTGGTGATCGAGTATTTGGACGCCCGCGGCAGGGACGGCAGCGCGCGCAAGTACCGCGTCATGTTGATCGGCGGCAAAATCTACCCGCTGCATTTGGCGATCTCCCGAAACTGGAAAGTGCACTACTTCACCTCCGACATGGCCGACCAGGCAGAGCATCGAGCCGAGGAATCGACCTTCCTTGCCGACATGCGCAGTGTGGTTGGCGACAAGGCCATGGCAGCGTTGTCCGGGATCGGCGACGCGCTCGGCCTCGATTATGCCGGGGTCGATTTCGGAATGAACGCCGACGGCGACCTCTTGCTGTTCGAGGCCAATGCGACCATGGTGATCGCCTCCCCCGACGGCGACCCGCGCTGGGCCTATCGGCGCGCCGCCATCACCTCGGCGATCGATGCCGTGGTTGCGATGATCCGCGAGCGTGCTGCCGATGGAAACTCCGCAACTTAAATCGCCCGATCACGTGGCGACGCGGAATATCGACCCTTCCGTTCGAGTCTTGAATTCCAGACCTGGTTTCGAGGCTTGGTTCGAGTTTTGGGGTCCGAGCGATGCGCGAATTTTGCAGTGCACAATCGCGAAGTATGCTGCGAAGCAAAAACGTTTCAAAAATTAATTTGCTGTCCGCATGGGCGGAACTCGCCTCATCGGCGTTTACACACCATCTCTATAGAGAAGAATTGTTAGGGTGGGAACGCATGAAACGGGCTTTGGCCGTCTTGGCTTGCATTTGCCTTGTGGCCGGCGCCGCTTATGTCGCGGCCAGCAAGTGGGCGATTCGACACGAGACGCTGAGTCTCTTTGACACCGCACGGGCCCGGCCGGTGCAGGTCGATCTTGCCGTGCGCCGCGACTATGAGATGAAAGCCAATGCCAGGATCTGGAAACTTCCGGTCGCGATCATCAGCAACGGCAACACCGTCAAGAACACCGAATATTCATTCCTGGCCAACGTGCTCGCTGCGCGAGGCTATCTGGTGGCGAGTATCCAGCAGGACAATCCTACCGACCCGCCGCTGGTGACCAAGGTCGGCCTGCCCTATGTCGGTCGCCTCGAAGTCTACAAGAAAGGCGAAGCCAATATCCTGTTCGTGCTCGGCGAGTTGAAAAAACTGCAGCCCAACGCCGATTACGATCATCTGACGCTGGTTGGACATTCCAACGGCGGCGACATCGCGATGTTCTGCGCCAAGGAGCATCCGAACCTGGTTTCGAAGGTGATCACGCTCGATAATCTGCGTGTTCCCTTCGTGCTCAACGACAAAATGAAGATCCTTTCCTTCCGCTCGTCGGATCCGAACTTCAGGACCGATCCCGGCGTGCTGCCGACGCCGCAGGACGCCAAGTCCGACGGCATCGATATTGTCAGAACCAAGTTTCAGCACACCGACATGAGCGACCGTGGGCCGGATTCGGTCAAGGAGACTATTCAGGCGACGCTCGACAAGTTTCTCGGCGATGCCAATTCGAGCGATCTGAAACCGGCGCCGACCGACAAACCGCTGATCGCGACACTTGGACCTGCGCCTTATCCATAACTCAAAACAAGACTGTCAGGGCGACAGTTGTAACGCCTCTTCCGGCCGGATCACGATGCGATTAGGTGGAATCGCATCGTGATCTTATCTTTTTGCTTGAGCATGATCTTCGCGCAAACGCGCTTGCGCGTTTGTTAGCTAAGGGAAAACCGGTTTCCACTTCGCGCTAACGCGGCCCTTGGGGTCCGGATCATGCTCTTGCCTTGAGCCAGATCAATGCAGGATGCCTGCGGGGCGTCAAAAAAGGCAAAATGCGCAAATTGATCTTTCGCTGCACGCGGACCGGCATGAACGTTCAGATTCACATGCCGGATGCCGCGCCGACAGATCATCCCGACGCTTACGAATCCGTGAACTGCCCCGCCTGCGCCCGCATCCATCTGGTCAACAAGATCACCGGCAGGCTGTTGGGCGACAATGAAAAATGAAGGCGACTTCTATTTCAGCCGGCCATCGGAACCGAACTGACGAATATAAGCCCACAGGTTTTTGGCTTCGGTCTGATCCCTGATGCCGGAAATGGATTTTTTCGTGCCGGGAATCTTAGCCCTGGGATCGCGGATATATTCGACAAAATTGGCTTCGTTCCAGGTGAAGGCACAATCCTTGTTGGCGTTTGAATAAACATATCCCTCCACACTTCCGCATTTGCGCCCCTCCAGCGCGTTGAGCTGCGGTCCATTCTTGTTCTTCGCATCGACGCCAATGGAGTGGCAGCCAACGCATCGCGAGAACGATATCTGGCCGGCCGCGGGGTCCTGGGCGGAAGCGATCGAGGCTGACAGGCAAAGCAGGGTCGCGGCAAACCTGAACTGGTTGATTGCATCTTGCGGCATGAACACGCGGCGCCTCGCCCAAATTTGCGGGTGGCCAAAAATGGCATCGCCGCAAATAACAGAAGCAGCATCGCATAATGACTCCGGCCGGCGTTGCGAAGTTCCTTAAGCTTTCGGAGCCAGAACCCTGTATTTGCTGCTGCCTTCTATTCCAACCTTCGCAAAGGTGATGTCAGAATCGGGCCACCAGAAATAACCGCCAGAACAACGCCGCCCTTTGATCAGGATCAATGGCTTGCGGGCGAACGCGCGGCATTGCTTTCACGTGCGAGCGGGTAAAACGCTTCGGCAAGCGTCCTGATTCCGAAGTTCGCATCATTTTGCGGCGACCTCGTTTGCGAACTTCGGAATCGAAAGGACACTAGAACCTATCTCAAAATTGCGGTTCAGAGTCGATCGGCTATAAAGGGCAGATGATTCGGCTGACGGACGAGCAGTGGGAGCGCATCCGGAAACACTTTCCGGAAGAGCACATTGCTGATGGACGGCCTGGCCGGAAACCGGTTCCGGCGCGCCATGTGTTGGAAGCTGTTCTTTGGATTTTGAACACTGGCGCGCAGTGGCACATGCTGCCGCAATGCTATCCGAATTATAAGACCGTACATCGCCGCTTCCAGAACTGGTGCCATGATGAGGTGTTGCGGTGCGTTTTGACTGATATCGCCAACGAGCTTCGCGAAAAGGGTGTACTCGACGAAGAGGAATGCTTCATCGACGCGACCTTTGCGATGGCCAAGGGCGGCGGAGCGCAGATTGGCCCCACAAGGCGCGGAAAAGGTCTTAAAATCATGGCGATTGTGGATCGCCATGGCTTGCCGCTTTCGGTCAGCACCCATGCTGCAAACCACCACGAAGTACGCCTGGTGCAGCTCTGCTTCGACTTCTACATGATCGAAGCAAAGCCTGAAAACCTCATTGGCGATCGTGCCTACGACAGCGACGCGCTCGACCATGAACTGCGCCGCGAGGGCATCGAAATGATCGCCCCGCATCGCTCCAATCGAGTGAAGTCGCTCACCCAGGACGGACGCAAGCTCCGCCGATATGCCAGGCGCTGGCTGGTCGAACGCTTCTTCGCCTGGATTCAGTGGCGCCGCCGCCTGCTGGTCCGCTGGGAGTTCTATCCTCAAAACTTTCTCGGTTTCGTTCAACTCGCTTGCCTACTTATCCTCTTCAGGCAATTTTGAGATAGGTTCTAGTGTCCTTTCGAATCCGAAGTTCGCGAAAGAGGCCGCCGCGAAATGTGGCGAACTTCGGATTCGGGACGCTAGGCGTCGATCGGCCGGGGCGGATTGTTTAAAAAGAATCGCGAATGACTTTGGCCGGCCTTTGATACCTCTGCTAGATTGATCGGTATCTCTGTCGCCGGATCAGACACGCGGTATGGTCATCGTTGCATCGTTCGGATTGCTGTTCCTGCTCGGCGCTATGCTTTCCTGGATCGATATCCGCCACGGAATCATTCCGGACTGGTTGAACCTCGCCATTGGCGCTCTTGGTCTGTCGACGGCTCTTTTGATCGGCGGTCCATCGCTTGCACTGCAATCCGCTTGCGAAGGCGCGGCGGTCGGCGCGATTTTCTGGCTGCTGAGATGGCTTTATTTCGTTTTCAGAAAAGTCCAGGGCCTTGGCCTGGGCGATGTCAAATTCCTTGCCGCCGCCGGCATCTGGGTTGGCCTCGCCGGCCTTCCCATCCTTCTGCTGGTTGCGGCACTCAGTGCGTTGCTCTGCGCCGGTGTCATGCAATTGGCAGGACGGCAATTGACCGCACGCACCTCACTCTCGTTCGGACCGTTTCTCGCAATCGGCCTGTTGTTCACGTTGGTTCTGCAACATCACTGGAGTTGCTGTTGAACAAGCCGGCCGAGCGTTGTCCCGGTAAAGCGCGATGGCCTCAGGTCGAATCGCCGTCGCGCCTTAGTTTAATGTTTGTGCATGATCTTTTCGGAAAACCGCGGCGCACTTTTCCGGATCATGCACTAGCGCCCGGCCCGGTTGGGACGCGGGTCGGACGACCGTAGCCTTGGGACGTTTGACGGGATGATCGGCGCCGCCGCCGGGGCTTCGGCCTCGCCGGACGGCTGGGCTAATCCTGGCTGAGGCAGCACGAGCGTGACGGTCCGTTGGTCTTTTTCCAGCGCCGTTTCGCGCCCCTGCACCGATCGCAGTTTCCAGCCCTGAAATTCCTCACCGACCTTCAGCCGGATGACCGCCTTGTTTGCCTGATCGAGGAATATTCCGAACCCCTCCTCGTCGCCAGCGATGGTGCCGACCAGGCTGAGTTGCGGACGCTCCGGCTCCTTTGGCTTCGGCACGGCGATCACTTTGGGAGCTATGACGGGCGCGACAGCTGGCGCCGGCGGCCGACGCGAGGGAGAGAAGATCGGCCGTTCGCGCGTCGCCGGGAATTGAGCCAGCGGCATGGCCCACAACGGATTGGCGCTTAGCGTCCGCTCGGCTGCCGGAGCTGGCGGTGGCGACTGGGCGGTGACCTGCACCACCGCTGGCGCGGTATCCGGACCGTTCGAGACGGCCAGAAATCTCGATTTCAGGCTGTCGCCCTGATCATCTGGCGCATCCGTGGCAATGGCCGAGATCGATGCCGAGCCGCCAACTACGCACAGAAGGAGCGCCGTCGCCCACACCGCAAGCTGCCGCATCACTTTGCACCCTGCCACTGCCCAGAGACCGCCAGCAGAATTCGCAACTTCCCCTCCCCGGACGAAATCGTCGGAGCCTGGATCGAGAGTTGATCGATGAACAGGAAAGGCATTCCTGCTTCGAGATCGTAGATCAGCGGTTGCAGTGCCGGCTGGTCGAGTTCACAGCTGGCGATCATGCTGATGAACCCGGCCTTGGCGTGCGTGCCCTGCACATCGAGCTGGGAAGACAGCACGTTGCCGCCGAGCTTGGTCACGGCGCTGGCGACGCGCGCAAGCAGCGCGGCCCCCGCAACCGTGACCGTCGCCCCCTCCAGATACGGCGAGCCGGACGGCATCGCGGCGTCGGCTGACTGTCCCTTCACGGCTTGTATCTTGCGACCCTCAAGTTGCTCCAGCATGGAAAGCGAAGCCGCAACTGCCGCGCGCTGGCCGAAAATGTCGCTGATGGAACTCGCGACCATTGTCAGCAGCAGCAGGACGACGGCCGCGTAGGCTGCCGCCGCCGCGATCGGCGAAGCTACGAACGTTTTTCTCAGAATGGCCGTGATGTTCATGTGCCGGATCCAAAAGACGGCGTGATGCGCGCCTCGATGTGGAAACGCTCGCCGGGCTCATTCTGCGCCCGCGTTGTCGGAGCAAAGAAGGTGGCCTGCGCAAATTGCGGTGACCGCTCGATCAACCGGATCAGGGACGGCGCATCCTGCGTCATGCCGACAACCTGCACCTTGTCGCCTTCAATCCGCAATTCCGTGACGTAGGTGCCGTCCGGCAAGGCTTGTGAGAGGGCTTCGAGCACGACGACGCTGGACGGGCTTGTCTGCTTGCGTTTTGCGAGAAGGCCAAAGGCCGATTCTCCGGCGGCCGGATTTAGGCGCAGCGATGCACGGCGTTCCGCAATCCGTCGCATCAATTGTTGCTGCTCGGACTCCAGGTCGCTGCCGACGTAGGTGGCGACCATCATCGACGCAGCGGCGGCAAGGGCCGTGGACAGCAATGTCAGGCGCAAAATCCGCGGCACGTCCAAGGCGCGGCCGGCAGCTCTGCGCAGCGTTTGGTCGAACAGCTTGATCTTTCCGGACGTGCCGGTCGCCATCGGAAGCGCGGCGAATGCGGCAATCGATGCCGCTCCCATGTTGGTCGCAAACTGAACAAGCGGCTGGACTTCGTCCGTCGATGTCGCTGCCAAAATGAGCTCAACCCGCTCGTTGGGGGCAGCAGAAGGCGGACCCCAGCCATACATCACGTCGTCTGCGGCCCACGGCGTCAGGCGATCAATCTGCGTGCGGATCATGCCGTCGAGGAAGTCCACCGCCTGCTTCGGAAAATCGAGCGATCGAAACAGCACGCGGTTGGAAGCCATCACAGCTTCCACCCGGCCGCCGCGAAAGGCCGTCTCCCATTCGGCGGGCAAGGCCGGATCGGGCCGGCCGTGCGAGAGGCGAAAGCAAACTTCCGGCACGGCTGGGCCCTTTCGCGCCGATTTCAAACTCGCCATGAATGTCTGATCGCTGCGCTCGCTGAGCAGGATTTGCCGCCTTGGCGCATATCGACCCAGCGCGAAATCGACCATCCTGGCCACAGCCGCGATCCAATCATCAAAAAAGGCTTTGATGGCGGACATCATTGGCATCATCCCCCTGCCGGTCTGCGTGACCGGTGACCGGTCTGCACGTCGTCCTGCCATGACAATACCTGGTAGGGCTGCTTGGCGTCGCCGAGCGAGATGACGACCTCCGAGGAGGTTTGCCGGCCGTCGTTGAAGCGGAGCGACGCCATAACGCGATAGGATTTGCTGTTGGGAATGGCCGCATTGCCCTGCGCCGGGCCGAGCGCGGCAGCGATCGCAGCCTTGTCCCTCGGCAAGACAGCCCTTTGGTTCAAGAAATCATTGAGGGCTAACGGCGTCATGCCAGGCAGTGCGGCGATCACCTCACTCGGTGCGATCAGAACGTCGACGCCTGGCGATCCGTTGAAGACGGTCAGGAAGGGCAAAGCACGATCCAGCAGGCCTGCCGAAATCCCGAGCACGAGGCTGAGTTCGTTGACATGGGCGAAGGACGACTGTCGTGGCGGATAAGCAAGACCCGAGGCCGTGTACAGCGCCGCTTCGTCGTTGGTCGCGTTGGATTTAGGAGGGGTGCGCCAGCCGACGATCCGCTCGGCGGCTTCGACTGCGATTTTCTGGTCTGCACCCAGGACCTCAAACAGATTGGCCAAAAGCTCCTTGGACGCGAAGTTGAGATCGACGCGCGCCGCTTCCGACTTGAAGGTGACGAGTGCCTCCACATTATTCAGCCGGAAACGGAACGATCCCTGTGCGGGGCGCGCCTTGTCTCCTGCGAGCACCAATTGATAGGTCGTGAGTTCGAGACCAGCCGAAACCAACGCCTCCCTCTGCAGGACGGCATCGGTGGCGGCCAGCGTCAGGGCCGAGTTGGACAGATAAACCGAAAAGATCGTTGCCAGCGCAGATAGCGCCACGAGAATCCAGAGCACGGCGATGATGACGAAGCCGCGCTCCGAGGGTGCATTAACCGCGCCTTCTCCTTTCACCGTCAGCCCCCCTGCCCTGTCGCGGCGTTAGGTGTCTGCTGCGAATTGCCTTGCGCAACCCCTTGTGACCCGGCTTGCGGATTGCCCGGGGTACCTTGTTTGCTGTCGCAGCCGCTCGGCTGCCCGCTCGGCTGTGCGTTCGGCTGTGCGTTCGGCTGCGTGCAATCGCCCTGCCCGGGCGACTGCACATGAACCGGCGTCACCGTTGAGATCGAAAGGATTCGTTCGCTGGCCGCGTCGCGCACGGTCAGCTTGATCGCCGCAGGCAATTTCTCGGCATCCTGCCAGCTGCTTTTCCAGACCCGGTCCGCGCCTGCATAGGCGAAGGACAGCCGGTACGGCGCGCGCAGCAGCAAAACCGGTTCGGCAAATTGGAGTTGCTCGGAGAGCGACGAACCTGGCCGCGAAGGTTGGAACGGAGTCCGCGAACGAACCGTTGCAAAGCCCTGCTGATCGGCGGTTTCGCCGAGCCGCACGACGTCGAGGCCGTGCCCCGCGTTCGGTCCCATTGCGGTGCGCACGAAAGTGACCGACAACTCCGACCCGTCGAACAAGGGCCGGCGGTCGGCGCGGTTGGCAGACACATATTCGGCGGCCGCAAGATCCGCACCGATCCGCTCCAGCGCGATGCCTATCAGCTCGCTGCGCTGGATCCGCTCAAACCCGCGATTCCAGTTCGGCAGCCATTGCGCCGTGAGGCTAGCCAGCGCCGAAAGCACAAGGCCCATCAACGCCAGGGCGATGAGGGTCTCGATCAGCGTAAAACCGCCCTCCAAAGGCCGTTGCTCTGCGCGCAGTTTTTTCATTTCGATGACCCGCGCACCAGACGGACCGTCTTCAGGTCGGACTGGGCACCCGAAGGAGAGCGGACCCGAATGCTCACCAGCGCGGGTTTCCACGGGACATCGGCGCCTTTGACGTCCCACTCTTCGCCCAAAGGTTCGACGTCGACCCTCCACTGATGGTCATTGACCTGGCCTGAGAGCGCGCCAAAGCCCAGTTCGGCGCTCGCCGGCAGCTCGCCGACCAGAACCGCGCGCGCGGTCTGCATCAGGGTGACATGCTGCTCCAGCGAGCGCACACCGCGCAGGTTTGTCGACATGACCGATCCGATTGCCACGATGGTAACGGCAACGACCGCGAGCGCGATCAAGACCTCGAGGATGGTGAAGCCGGCATCGCGGCGGTCAGTTGATGGGGGAGTTGTGCGCAGCAATTTCGATCCTTCCGGTCAACCAGTTGACGCGAACCTCGTAGCCGGCCTCGGGGCGGGTCAGTGCAATGGCGCCTCCGCAAGACGTACCGCTGGCAAAGAAGCTGATGGTCGAGAAGGCCTCATGCGAACCGCAGGTTCGCGGTAACAACGCTTCGACGCGGACATCGTCGGGAATATGGATCGTGTCCGCGGTTACGCCGGAGCGGATCATACGGCCCCGCGCGTCCACCAGCGTCGCCACATCGATTCCGCGCCGGATTGCCGCGTTTCGATCCGCCTTCAGGAGCGTCGCGGCCTGAAGCGCGTAGGCATGCAATCGGGCCCGGGAGGTGTGACGCGGAACGAACGGCAACAGCACAGCCGCCATCAGGGCGACAAGCGCGAGCACACACGCCATTTCAAGCAGGGTGAAGCCGCGCTCGGAAGTCTTACTCATTTTTGGCGCTGGTCAGATTTTCCATGGAAATGTCGGCCGCAAGCCCGGTGCCGCCTTCCTGCCCGTCCGACCCATAGGACATGATGTCGTAGGGTCCGTGTTCTCCCGGCGAGCGATAGACGTAAGGGTGATTCCAGGGGTCGTTCGGAACGGCGCCGCCTCTGAGATAGGGTCCGTTCCACGCGGCGATGCCTGGCGTACGCTGTACCAGAACCGCCAGGCCTTCTGCCGACGAGGGGAAGCGACCAGCATCGAGATAGAAGAGATCGAGTGCGCTCGAGAAGCTCTGCAGCTGGATCTTCGCGGCCTTCACCTTCGATTCATTGAGATAGTTGAGAACGCGAGGACCGATCAGGCCCATGATGAGACCGATGATCGTGATGACGACCAGCATTTCGACCAAGGTGAAACCCTGTTCGCCCGTTTCGTGCCGGCGCGTTTGGTGTGCGGCAGAGCCGTGAGCGGGCCATTTGTGATTTCCGCCGCCGGCGACAATTTCACCAACCCGCTGCAAAGACTTCATCATTGTACCGACCCTTGCTTTATCCGACCAGTTGAGTGACTGACAGAAGCGCAGTCATCACCGATACGATCAGCCCGCCGACGATGGCGCTGATCGCGATGATGGCAAGCGGCCCGACGACGCCGACGATGCGGTCGAGGCTGCGCTGCAGTTTCGCTTCGTAAAACTCGGCGACCCGACCTGCCAGCACCGGCAATTGACCGGTCTCCTCGCCCAGCCGCAGCATGCGGATCGCCATCGGCGGCATGTTGCTCGACGCCAGCAGCGCGTCGGAGAGTTTGCCGCCATGACGGACGCGATCGGCGGCCGCCGTCCAGGTAGCGACGCCTCCCGTGACTGCCATGATGTCCACAAGGATGCGCAAGGTGGCGGTGAGATTGACACCACTGCCGAGCAGGACGCCGAGATTTCGGCAAAAAAGGCTGATCCGGTAGTATTGAAAAACGTTGCCAAGGCCGGGTAAGCGCGACATCGCGGTCATGATCGCGGCACGCGCGCCGGGCGAGCGTAGCAGCCACCAGAGGCCTGCCAAAAGCAACGCGGCAGTGAGCATGACGGCGGACGCGTTCGCCCGCAAAAACTCCGAGAGCCTGATGAAGATATTCAACGCGGAGTCCGATTTCGCGCCAAAATCCTGCAGTACCGACGAAAACTGCGGCAGGACGAACAGAATGAAGAACAGCATGACGCAGATCGCGGCGAGCAGCACGAAGGCCGGATACTGCATTGCGTCGGTGAGTTTTCGCCGCATCAGCTCGGCCCGTGCCCGCTCGGTTCCGAGCATTTCGAGCACGGAGTCCAGGGTGCCCGAAACTTCACCGACCCGAACCAGCGCGACATACATCGCAGGGAACAGCGAAGGGTGTTCGGCAACCGCACCGGCAAAACTTTCGCCGGTGAGAATGGAGGCTCGCAATTTGCCGACCACCGGACGAAGCCGACCGACATCTGCGTCGCCTTCCAGAAGTTCGAGCGCATCGTTGAGGCGCGCGCCCGCCTTCAACAAAAGCGCAAGATCCCTGGTGAAGGTCGTCACTTCCGCAGGACTAGGCCTGCCGAACAAGCCGAAGGCGGTGCCCGGCGCAGCGGCAGCCGCCTTTTCCTCGACGGTTTCGATCGGCAACAGCCGGAGATATTCGATGCGGTGTGCAACCTCCCTGGCCGTCGGCGCCGAGAGTGTGCCGCGCACGATCTCGCCGTTCTGCGTCAGGGCCCGGTAGCGGAAATTCGGCACGTTGTCTCCTCACCGCGCGGTTGTAACGCGGAGCAATTCCGCAGGCGACGTCAGCCCCGCACGACATTTCGCCACGCCGTCATCGGTCATCGTCGTCATGCCGCTCCTGATCGCCGCCTGGTCGACCTTAAGTCCGTCGGTCTTTTCACCGATCAGTTCGCGAATCTCGTTGTTGAGTTCGAGCAGCTCGAACACGCCCAACCGCCCGCGATAGCCACTGCCGCCGCAGCGCTCGCAACCGCGGGCTGCGGAAAGCCTTTCTCCGCCACGCAAGCCAAGCTCGCCAAGCCGGGGATCCTCCGCAAGATCGCTCTCGGTGAGCATCGTTTGCGTCTTGCAGCGATCGCAGAGCTGCCGGACCAGCCGTTGCGCGATGACTGCGCGCAAGGTGGAGCGCAGCAGATAGGCCTCGACACCAAGGTCGAGGAGACGCGGCACGGCAGCAGCGGCTGATTCGGTGTGTAGCGTAGTCAGAACGAGGTGACCGGTAAGAGCCGCGTGAACGGCCACATGCGCGGTCTCGGAGTCGCGCACCTCGCCGACCATGATGACGTCCGGGTCCTGGCGCACGAACGAACGCAGCGCGGCGGCAAATGTCAGGCCGATCGCGGGCTTGATCTGGGCCTGATTGACGCCCGGCAGCTCATATTCAACCGGGTCTTCGATGGTGAGGATTTTACGACTCGGTTCATTCAGGATCGACAGGATTGTAGCCAGTGTGGTGGTCTTGCCGCTGCCGGTCGGGCCGGTGACGACGATCATGCCGTGAGGCAGCTTGAGCAACCGCCTGAGCTTGACGTTGTCGGTATGCGAAAAGCCGAGCTTCTCGACCACAAGCAAGCCGCGATCCCTGGGCAGGATGCGAATGACCGCGGATTCCCCATGCTGCATCGGCATGATTGCAACACGGATATCGATGTCGGCGCGCCCGATCCGCAGCCGCGCAGCGCCGTCCTGCGGCAGCCGGCGTTCGGCAATATTCAGATTGGCAATAATCTTGATCCGGGAGATGAGCGCTTGCGGCAAGACGCCGGCGGGCGCCGTGACCGGGCGCAAGATGCCATCGATACGCATGCGTACCACGAGGCCAGTCTGAAAAGGCTCGATGTGAATGTCGCTTGCGCGCAGCTCGACGGCCTTTTCCAGCAAATCGTTGATGGCGCGTACCACCGGCGCGCCGCTCGCAAGATCCCGCAGGCTTTCGATGTCGTCCTCGCGCAGCTGAGGCAACTCGCCCGCGCTCTCGAACTCCTCGTCGTTCAGACGACGATCCAGGACCACGTTGAGGTCTTCGACGGACGCCACCTTTACCGTGACATTCTGCCGGAGCACGATTTCGGCCGCGCGCAGAGCCGCCCGATCGGTCGGATCGGCGACCGCCAATACGGGACTTCCGTCGGTCGCTTGATAAGGAAACACCATCATTTCCCGCAGAAATCGCTGCGAGAAGGCGCCGTTCAATGCCGGTGCGGACAACAATTCCTGCAATATGACGCGCTCGAGATCAGCAAATCGGGCCGCTTCGTCGGCAAACTCGCTGGACGAAAGATCGGTGAGCTCCCAAAGCTTGGAGGGCTGACGGGCGATGCTGCCCTGTGCCGCCGGTTCGCCATCGACCGCCGCCTTCATCAAATGATTGTGATGACGAAGATATTCCAGGAATTTCAAGGACTCGTCGCTGGACATCGGTTGTTTCCGTCGCGCCGCAGCGCACAAGGCCCATGGGCCGCCCTTGAACGCCCACCGTGGGGCGCTGGCGACGTTATTGATCCGAAAGGTGACAGCTTTACGAAGCGCCAGCCTATATCCGCTCGCAAGAAAATCAATTAGGTCTTCCTCGCCAATCGCCCGATGACGCGGCCGATTATTTCTGTCATGTTCGCAATGTAAGTCTTGCCCCTCGGCTCAAATCCTGCCAGCGGATTACGGGCTCAAGTCAGTTTGGGACGGCGGAAACATGGTGGGTGTCGGCAACCGGGGATCCTTCCCGTCGGGCGGTCGCAGCATTGGTATTGCTATCGTATTGTTGTCCGTCGTTGCGCTGGCATCCTGCAGCCCGGCTACCTTAGGCACCAACGGCGATCCCAATATCGACGTGATCGACAAGGTTCGATCGCTGGACATCCTGCCGCGCTATCCGCAGCAGCAGGGAACGTCGACCTCGGACAACCGACCAAAAGGCCAGCCGACCGTATTTCAGGGCACCGAGGTGACGGATATTAACGAGGCGCGGCCGCAACCGGTCGCAAGCGGCGCCGGCTTCGAGCTCAATTTCGAGAACACCCCTGTTGCTACCGTCGCCAAGGTGGTGCTCGGGGACATCCTTCAGACCGGCTATACGATCGATCCGCGGGTCCAGGGCACGGTGAGCCTGGTCTCGGTGCGTCCGGTTGCCAAATCCGACATCATCTTCGTTCTCGAAAATGCCTTGCGGATCAGTGGCGTCGTGCTCGTTCGCGACACCGCGGGCTATCGGCTGACGCCACTTGGCGATGCAGTCGGCGGGGGCCGGGTTGATGCCGCGGCCGCAAACCCCGAGCCGGGGTTCGGGGTGTCCGTGGTGCCCCTGCAATATGTATCGGCGCAGACGCTTCTGAAGCTGATGGACAGTTTCGCAACCAAGCCGGGCACGGTGCGTGCGGACACCGGGCGTAACCTTCTTCTGATCCAGGGTACCGGCGCGGAGCGTCGCGCCGCAGTCGAAACGGCTTTGAGCTTCGATGTCGACTGGCTGCGCGGCCAGTCGGTTGGAATCTACCCGGTCCTCAACAGCGGGCCCGAACCCGTGATTGCCGAACTCGAAAAGATCGTGGATTCCGGCGAGAACGGCCTCAGCCAGAACCTGATCAAGTTTCAGCCGGTGGCCCGGCTCAACGCGATCATGGTGGTCAGCAAGAAGCCTGCATTGCTGCAGGCCGCGGCGACCTGGATCAAACGTCTCGATCGTGCGGACAGTTCGAGGACCAGCGTCCACGTCTACCGGGTGAAGTACGGCGAAGCGCGCCAGATCGCGCGCGTCCTCAATGACATGTTCACCGGCGGATCATCACCCCAAGGCGGAACCCTGCTCGATAGCCCCGAGGCCCAGATCGCTCCGTTGTCGGGTTCGTCCACTTCGACGAGCAACTACAATACCGGAGCGCCGTCTTCGACCCCTGGTGGTGGCTTTGGGGCATCAGGCGGGTTCGGAGGCGGCTTTGGCTCCCGCGGCGGCTCGGGCAGCTCCGGCTTTGGGGCGGCTGCGCCAGCCGCATCGGCTGCCGCAAGCGGGGCGGCGCTCGACAGCAGCCGAGGCGCCGGCGGCCCCGGCGGCGCCGGTGGCCCTGGCGGCGGCCAACCACTGTTGCAGGGCGTGCGCATCACCGCGGACACCGTCAACAACACGCTGCTTATTTATGCCGACCAGGGCAATTATCGGATCATCGAATCGACGCTGCTAAAGCTGGATCAGCCGCAGCTTCAGGTCGCCATCGAAGCGACCATTGCCGAAGTCACGCTCAATGATGAACTCGCTTATGGCGTCCAGTTTTTCCTGACCAGCCACAATCTGGGACTCAAGCCCGACCGGGGCTCCATTCTCAACACGCAGTCCACCGCTGCACCCGCCGTTACCTCTACAACCACCTCAACCAGCAGCGGCAGCAGTTCGAGCAATTCGACAACCACCAGCGCGACCAGCACGGTGGTCAACGCCTTAATCAACCGCGCCTTCCCCGGCTTCAATTTCCTCATCGGCCCGGAAGCGCAACCAAGCGCGATTCTGGACGCCTTGCACAGCGTTACGGGCGTCAAGGTGTTGTCGAACCCCTCTCTGGTGGTGGTCAACAATCAGGTCGCAACGCTTCAGGTCGGCGACGCCGTGCCGATCTCCACCGGTTCGGCGAACGTGCTCAATTCTGCGACGGCCACCAGCAACACCATCGTCAACACCATCGATTATCGCAACACCGGC